>ENA-OWNK01000152-OWNK01000152.1-metagenome-genome-assembly--contig:-NODE-152-length-32523-cov-8.597203_pt1 | contig 32523 bp, 18 predicted proteins | sample MGYA00245343_ERZ651121 | MGnify/ENA primary metagenome ERZ651121 (study PRJEB26857, sample SAMEA4031775) | metagenome | biome: human; feature: oral; material: saliva | place: Philippines | collected 2014... | reverse complement strand
ACCACGAAATTGTTAAGACCTTCGCCGACTGTGATGTCGAGTGTGGCTTGTTTGCCAGCTCCGATGCTACCTTTCGTAATCTCTTTCTCGTTGGCATAGAGTGTATAAGAGACGTTACCCGTGAGCGAAGAGCCGTCAAACGTCTTGTCAGGTGCCGTAAACTGGAACGTACCCTGCAGCTTCCCGTCCTTGAAGTCAGCCTTCAGACCGCTTGCAGCAGCTGGTGCAGCAGGAGCAGTAGGCGTCTTTGGGAAGGTAAGAGCCATGAGTGAAGCCTCCGTTGAGTAGCCTCCTACGGGCGTAACCTTTCCGTTTTCAAGGTTGATTGTATAGAGTTGGAACTTCCCGTCCCTGTCTGTTGATGCCCAGAAGAACTCATTTGTGCGTGGATCAAACTCTCCACTCTGTGTGAAGTATTGCCCATTGTTATCGGAAACCACCACTCCCGTAGAGCCTTTCAGCGTCTCTGCACCCGTCGTACGGTCAATCTGATAGAAGTCACCTTCCTTCGTTACACCGTATGCAAAGCCGTCATTGGCGATGCCCAAGGCTACATATACGTGTTGTGCAGGGGCTATCGTGGTGCGCTTCAGTGTGGTATAATCAATCACACCCCACTCATGTCCATTCAAATCAGGAGCGTAAAACTCACCGAAGATCTCACCCGTTACGGGGTCTACAGCCGTCTCTGTGGCAGTCAGACTGAGGTCGTTTACCTCTACAGGCTGGTCAATGAGCTGCCATGTTTTGGTGTCGTAGGCATAATATTTCAGTTTTATGACGCCCAGACTCGCGTAACTCGTGTCGAGGAACATACCGTGCAGGATGCCATCAACAAGTCCACTTCCTGCATTGAAGTAGCCATTATAGAAGGAAGAGAGGCTCTCGAAGTTGATGTTTGCAGTGGGATGGAAGGCGTACATGCCCAGTAAATCGTCCGTCAGGAGGTTTCCCCACATTGTAAGTGACGGGTTCACGCTTACCAGGTTCTTTGGGGTTGCCGTCTGAAGGGGGATAGAAGCTGCGAAGAAAGGTGTCTTTCCGCCCCTTGGCAGTGTCTTTGCGAGCAAGGTGGGGAACGTCTTCAGCAGGTTGTTTGTTGATTTTTCCGTTTTCTGTCGTGGCAGATTTCTGGATGGATAACGTGGTGTTTTGTTCACTGGCAACACTTGTGCAGATGCTGAAAATACTGCCATGGTTGCAGTAAACAATGCAATCAGCTTAGTAAATCTTTTACTCATATTGAATGGTTTTAATTAATAGAAAGGTCGTTTCAGCGTTCATGATCGATTCATTTACAAATATATGAAAAGTCCGTGATGGACGCAAACACTTTCAGTCATTATTTTATGTCTGTTGAATAATCACGTTGTGGGGTTCAAACGACGGAGTATCCGTGTGTGAAGAAGGGTTCTTCTGTCATTATGAAATATCTTTACGGTTTTTCTTTGATGGTTTACTGCCATATAAGTGATTATGTGTTATTTTCGGGTTTGTAACCTTTTGGAATACAGAAGGTTACAAAGAGGGTTGTAAAAGGTGCCCTTTTGCGTTGTAAAACATGCCCTTTTGCACTGTAAAAGATGCTCTTTTGCATGGTAAAAGGGCGTCTTTTACCATGCGAAAGGGCGTCTTTTGTTTTCTAATCGTGAATTTGTTTTACAATAAAACTTCCCCATCTCCTTCGCAGGGGGTGGGGAAGTGCTTTTTGAGTTATTTAACTATCAGCTTCTTACCATTGACGAAGTAAACGCCCTTGGCAAGGCCTTTGAGGCTGGTTACACCCTTAGCAACACAGGTACCGTTGAGGCTATAGACATCAAAGGTAGCCGTTGTCGCATTGCGTGATGTGCTGTTGATGCCGTTGGCAGTAGACTTAACGGTGAGAACGGCAGGAGAATAGTTGAACTTATAGTTCTGTGCTTCAGCTCCACTCACCTCAATGGTGTACTTACCTGGTGCATCGAAGGTGGTAATCGTCTTGCCTTCGCTGTCCTTAACGGTGAAGACTGGCTCCTTGGTCAGTGTGACTGTCGTCTCATTGTTCTGCAGACTGTCCACGGTATATCCGAATGTTGGCGTCTGACCGGTCTCTATCGTTACGTCCTTAGCATGCATTTCAGCCAATGCTTTCTGCACAATGAGGAAGCCATTGGAGAACTCCACTTGCTCTTCCGTTATCGTTCCGCGCTTCACAACGATGGTATATTTACCTGCAGGAGAGGTCTTTGTAGCCTCGCATATCAGTTCTGGCGTACCTTCAACATAGTCGCCCTTGAGCTGCCAACCGAACTTTGGATTCTCACTTCCGTATGGACGAACGGTGCTGCGAGCCTTTACTGTGGTGCCAAACTCAACAATGTCGAAGTCCTTCCACTGTGCATTGCGCTTGTAGAGGTTCTTTGTTCCAGAAGGAATCTGCAGTTTCACCTCGCTCTTGCTGATGTCTGTGAAGGCATTACGGCCCAATGTAGGTACTGTCTTGGTGTAAAGACGGATGACACCGAGGGCGTTATTGCCAGAGAAAACCTGATCACCAATGGTTGTAATGGTGTTTGGGAGGACAATCTTCGTCAGCTTACTGCATCCAGAGAAAGCATAGTCATGAACCTTCGTGATACCCTTTGCCACAGCATAGTCGCCCTTATTGTTTGGCAGAACAGCGATAACCTCAGTCCCATCTGTTGTTGTCAGAGTCTTACCATCAAAGAGATAGCTCTTGTCAGCACCTGTTGGGATGTCTAAAGAGTCAAGTCTGCTCAGTCTTCCGAAGGCTCCATCGCCGATGGAAGTGATAGTTTTCGGTAAGATAAGGTTACGTATTGACCTGCAATTGAAGAATGCCCGCTCTGGAATCTCATTGTCTTTGGTTGTCAACTCGCGTTTGCCCTCAACGATATAAGGCTCTCCACCACTTACGATAACGGCATCGCTGAGGTCGAGTGTAGCCAAAGAGCTGCGCTGAATAGTCCCGTCAGCATTGTTACCAGCTATCTGGCGGATGGTACGGAGGTCGGAAGAGTTGATCTTACCATTGACCTTCAACAGAGAAATCATACTCTTTGTGCTGTCAGCAATGAGTGTATCAAGTGTTCCAGGAGTCTCAACTGTGACGGTATCCTGCACGAGTTCAGCCTTTTCACCTTCAAGACCGATGATCATATCCTGGTCATCAGAGAACTTCATTGACCGTGGATTGAGGAGTGCAATGTCATAGAATCCGTCGGCAGAGCCTTCCCATCCCCAGTTGACCCATACCTTTCCGGCTTCATCATATCCACAAATGACGAAGGCATGACCACCGTTCTTGAGGTCAACACCCGTATATAGGATGGCACGACGCTCATTCAGCTCGTTGTATATAATGTCCATCCATGCCTTTTCGGTGTATCTGCGGCGCCTCAACATCTGTATTGTCTCTGGGAAACCGAAGTTTCTCTTTAGACCTTGGCAGGCATTCTCGGTGAAAGTTCCCGAACCATCGGTGGCATAATTCATGTCTGCTGCCACACCACAGTCCAACATCAGTCTGGCAACAGCCTCACCTTGCTCCTTAGAGTAGTGTCCTCTGTAGCTGTCTATCATGTTTCCCCAGTCGTAAACACTCTCTTCGAAGTTGACAGTTAGCTTCTTTTTGTTGCCATCAGCCTGCTTTACGTTTACGGAATGGGTCCCAATGCCATGTTCAGGCCACCCAATGTAATACAGGATCTGCGCCATTGCGGTGGCAACACACCCTGTTAAGGTTCGTCCAGTGCTACCATATCCTTGCCAACTACCTGTTCCTGACGTTGTACCTTCAGGACAAAGGTCGTTGTAAGGCTTCTCTTGTCCCCATCGAGCAGTGAGGAATGACGGTATTTCAGCCGCATATTTGCTCTGGTCGGGAGGTACCATGGTGCGTGGTTTACCAGATTTCACGATGTCCTTGATAGCCTCTTCTGCTGCAGAGAGGTACCATTTAAAGTTCTCGTTGTTTGTGTTCTTGTCGAAAACCGTGTTTGAATAGGCGATGACATCAGGCAGAAGGTCATCGTTACTGACGATGACAAAGCCACCATTGTCGTATCCCATGACTGTGAAAGCCTTGTTTGCGAGGAGCGCTCTGGGCTCATCTTTACTTGCACGTGTCGTCATCAGCGTTGGTGATTGCTTGAAGACTTTGGCTGCTATGGCTTTTATGGCAGCCTTAGATCTCGGTGCTGCCGTTACTGTGAGTGCTGCTGTGAGTGTGAATAGCAGTCCTACAAATAATCGTTTCTTGAAGTCCATAATATCGTATGGTTGTTTGTTATGTCTGGCTTCGGTGTCTTTAGCACGCTGAAAGATAATCATTGTCCGGTGACAAGCCAGTTTTTCTCTTACTTAATGTATATAAAAACACAGATACGGAACCGCAACCCTTGTGAGGCTCCGGCTCCGTTTTTATCAATCCTGTTGTATGGATCGCGTTCTGTTCATTATCTTATGATGGTCTTTTTGCCGTTGATGACATAGACGCCCTTGCCCAATGACTTCAGACTCTTCGCATCTTTGAGAACCTGTTTGCCGTCGAGTGTGTAGACATCATATAGAATCTCGCCGTTAGCACCTACCTTCTGGATGATCGTTGTCACGTCAACAGAAACAGGATCAGACTCTGCTCCGTCAGCATATACGGCAGTTACGCTGTAGTTATGCTTTGTTCCGTCAACGGTAACATCACCACTCTCCAGCTTGATGCTGTTAGATAGATATTCACCATCACGATAGATGTTGTATGAAACAGGACCTGTGCTGCTCTCGAAGGTGATATCATCAATCATAAAGACGAATGCCTGGTCCTTAGAAGTGTTGTGATGTATAGCGAAATATCTTGTCCCTTCAGGTACATCTACCTTCACTTCATTCCATTTAGCATCACCTTGTTCGTGTGTTTCTCCCACCTTCTGGAAGCTTGCTACTTGGTTGTCAGTGTTGGAGATGAGGACATCGAAGCTCTCCTTACCATATGACTTATCCTTTGAGTTGACGTTGTTAACCCAGAAGCTGATGGTCTGTGCCTTACCAGAAAGCATTGGAGTGATGAGCCAGTTGCTTGAAGCTGTGAGCTTTTTGTCTGCTCCTGTTTGGTAAATGGCTACGAGTGACTTGTTACCAGAGTGTGGATCGAGGCCTTGACCAGTCTTGAATATGTCTGAAGGCTGCCAGTTCATGAATGCGAACTGCTCACCTTGGTGTCTGTATTCAGCTCCCTTGGCAAGCGGAGCAGCAGTACCATGGTCTTCATCAACGGTAGTCCAGTTGCCGAAAGTAGTACTCCAAGCCTCGTAACTCTCAAAGTCGTCGGTCTTTTGTTCGATGGTTGACGTTGGAGCATCCCATGTAAGTTTCACCTTGTTGTCGTCAACCTTGACGTTCTTGAGGTTCCTTGGTGCTGCAACATCAGCTGCTGTGCAGTTGATAACAGCCTCTGACTCGTTGTTATCTGGGTCGAGATCGTCCTCATAAGTAACCGAAGCCTTCACGTTAAGAGCGTCAGACTTGTCGAGAGTAGTGGTTCTGTAGTCCACCTTATACTCCTTCTTCTGTAACAGATTGAGCCCATCAAGGTTCTCTTCCTTGATTGTTTTACCGTTAACGGTGAGCTCCAGCTTGGCATTCTCCAGCTTATCAAGACCGATATTGGTCACTTTAACCTTGATTTCTGCCATCTGTCCCTTCTTAACATTGTCTGTTGCAGACACTTCAACGGTCGCATCTTTCTGCAATGGGTCAACGATGTTGATGTTATCCATGTACACTGGCACCTTAGTAATGCTGTCAGCAATACCTATGATGCGCAGGAATACGAAGTCTTCGTTGGTCAATTCAGAAGGAACATCAACGATAAAGCTCTTCCATTCACCATTGGTTGTGGTGACATTAGCCTTTTCACTGCTCCAAACAGGGTCTGTTACCTCACCATTCTTCTTGGTAAAGCGCAGTTCAACCTTCTGTTGTGCATCCTTATCTGCACGATAGTAGAATACCAACTTCGGTGCATCGGCTCCGTGTAGACTGATCTTTCCAGTTACAAGTGCTGATGTTCCAGGCTTTGAAGGGTTGAAGATGAGTGCTCCGTTGTCATCATCACAGGATACATCCTTGGTCAATGACCATGAAGTACTGCTGCTTGAGCGTTCCAAACCAATGAATTGTCCTTCTATAGAACCGTTCTTGAAGCTGTTATGGAATGGCAATGTGTAAGGTTTACCAACGACGATTCCGCCAGCAACCCACTTGCTTTCACCTGCAGCGTTTGATGCTTTGATAGCCCAGTGCTTATAGTTCTGTTCACCTTCGTTGGTGTTCAGACCCGTAACCGTGTACTCCGTCTGACCCTTTATCTTAGCAAGTTCGTCGCCAAGGTCGCCATCGTCGGTCACATTATTAATCTGATAGGTCACCTCATCAGGGAGTATCACACCCTTATGAGCACCTGTTGGAACGTCCCACTTGAGGTTAGCAGATGTCACAAGGTCGGTTGTTGCGATCTTACCCATCACTGGAATGTCCTGTCCAACATATACAGTTACAGTTGCTTTCTCACCAAAGTCAGCATCATTGTAAGCCACAATGTCGTACGTATTCACACCTTGAGCAGCTGAATCATCAACAACTTCCAGTGCACTACCAGGTGTTGGGTTAGCAATCTCCTTAACAAGACGCTCGTTACTACGGATAACAATCTTCGTAATGCTGGTCAAATCAGTCTTGTTGACAGCCTTTGTAGGTGCATTGAACTTCAATGTAGCCTTCAAAGCAGCGGTAGGATCAGCCGTAGCGGTGAGGTTCTGAACCATCTGAGGTGCTCTTTCGTCAGCTGCAGCCTCAATCTCTAATGAGTCAAGGAAGATAGAGAACATGTTAGGATCTGATATACCGTGGAAGCCAACATAGTATTTTCCGTCGGTAGTAGCCTTTATCTTACCCGTGAATGTTCTGTAATTGCTGCTGTTGAGTACTGTTGGAGGAAGAATTTCTCCCGTCATTGCCTCGACAGTATTGTCCGTTCCCCACTTTGCTTCCAGGCGTTCTGGATAAGTAGAGCCGCCAATAGCCATTGCTTTGAACGACACATTATAAGTCTTACCAGGCTTCATGTGGATTGGAGGAGTGATCAACCAGTCGTCACCATGGTTCTTTGAGTGGTATTTACACTTGAAGACGCCACCCTTTGAGTTGCTCCAGTACCATGTGCTATTGTCATTATTAGCATCGATAATGGTGTAAAGCTTAGAGCTCTCCTGTGTTGTGAAGTCATCGAAGAACGGTACTTCCAATGCGTTACCATATATCTTTCCGTCGGTAGTAGCCAATGCACTCTTCTTCGTAGAGTTGATAGCCTGTACGGAATAAGAGTAAGATGAGAGCTTACCCTTGGTGATTGTCTCGCTGAACTGGGTTGCTGTCTGACCTGAAGATACCTTTTCAGACTTGCCACCTACGTTGCGGAAGACGTCATAAGTAAGCTGACCGAGGTATCCATTGTGCATACCTCCTGTTGGAGCCTTCCATGTTACGGTGGCTAGACCAGCATCATCAAGTGTCAGTGTCAGACTGTCTACGATGTCAGGTGTATCGTTTCCTGCGTAAATAGATACTTTCGCGCGTGGTCCTTTACCTGCTTCATTGTTGAGAATGACGATGAAGTTAACCACACCTTCATCAACTGTTACGTCAGTTGATATCTCCTTACCAGGCTCGGCAGTACCCTTTGCCACTTCCGAACTGTTGGCATAGATGACGTAATCAACGTTACCTGTCAGTGTACTACCATCGAATTTCTTGGTTGGAACATTGAATTTCACCTTACCAGAGAGTGCTCCTGCGGTGAATTCTGTGCGCAGACTGTCTGCTGCAGCAGGTGCTCCGCTGGCTGTAGGAACGGCTGGGAAGCTCAGTGCCATGAGTGTAAGCGGTGTTGGATAACTACCAACAGGTGTCACATGAGCCGTCTTGAGGTCGACCGTATAGAGCTGGAACTTACCGTCTTTATCTGTAGATGCCCAGTAGAACTCATTGGTACGGGTGTCGAACTCACCACTCTGATGATAGTAACGACCATCATCATCGGTGACCTTCACACCTGTTGAGCCCTTCAAAGTCTCGGCACCAGTCTTGCGATCAATCTGATAAAGGTCGCCTTCCTTGCTGATACCGTATGCGAAACCATCATCGGCAATACCCAGTGCTACGTAAGAATGCTGTGCAGTAGCAATGGTTGTACGGGTCAGGTTGGTGTAATCAATCACACCCCACTCGAAGTGATCGAGGTCAGAAGTATAGAATTCGCCGAATACTTCACCCGTCTTTGGGTCGTTAGCAGTCTCAAGAGCGAGGAGTGCAAAGTCGCTTACATACGCTGGTTCCTCCGTTATCTGCCAGTTTGTAATGTTGAAAGCGAAGTGCTTAAGAAGAATGATACCGAGTGAAGACATACTGGTATCAAGGAACATACCGTGGAGTTCGTTGCCGACGAGTCCACTACCACCGTTGAAGAAAGCCTGTGAGTAGTCAGCCAACTGCGTAAAGTTGATAGGCTCTACAGGGTGGAAAGAGAACATACCACCGAGGTCTTTCGATACAATGTTAGCCCACATGACAGCCTCAGGGTTAACCGTTACCAGGTTCTTCGGCATCTTTTGGCGAATGTTCACCATTGGAGTGAAGAACGGCGATGGGCTTTCCTTGGGCAGTGTCTTTCCTAATAATGTAGGGAAAGCCTTGAGTTGGTCTACTTTCTGTTGTTCTGTTTCCTGTCCAGATTGTGACTTTGCAATGAGGAATGGCTTCTTTCCCTCTTGCTTCACTTGTGCGGAAACTTGCAATACTGCCATGGCTGCAGCGAAAATTGCAATAAGTTTAGTAAATCTTTTACTCATCTTTTGATGGTTTTAATTAATAATAAGGGTTTTTCAAGACTCACAAAAGAGTTTTTCAAGACTCATAATAGAGTTGTTCGCAAATATATTAAAATTCCCCAATGAAAGCAAACGTTATTAAGATTTATTTGAAATTAATTAATGAATTAAACTATTTATTGCACAAAAATGACAATTTATGCAATTTACTTGTACGAGAAGTGAGAAATGAAAAGTTAGGCTTTGAGAGGTAAAAAAGCAAAATTGGGAGGTAAAAACAGCCTGTCAAGCCCCCCAAAACAGTTTTCCCCGACCCTCAGAAGGGAAGACTGTGCAGATGAAGCGTGGGGTAGGGACAGTCTCCCCAAGCTCCTCCAGTGGAGTGGATATGTCTGTCGGGAGATGTAGTGTTGGGTGTTGGGAAAATGAAACAACCAATGCTTCAACTGCAAAAGTTAATGTTTAAATATGTAATCACAAAGGTTAAGCATTTTAAGAAATATACCTTATAATATATACCTTATCTCCTTTAACAACCCTAAAAACTCAAACTCCCACCACAAACCACTGTATCCTATCTGACATCCCCTCCCCCGGAGGGGCTTGGGGAGGCCGCTCCTCTTTGGTGCTTGCCACCCTCTCTTTGTCAAATTCTTTCCCTTCTGCTTTTCAATCTACGCCCTTTTGCCTTCTAAAAGACGCCCTTTTACATTGCAAAAGGGCATCTTTTGACGTGTAAAAGGGCATGTTTTGCAATGCAAAAGGGCACCTTTTACAAGCCACTCTGTAACCTATTGATATCTTGATGGTTACAAAGTCTATTTTTTCATGTTTCCTTTGATTTCGCATTTTATCAGCCCTTAATTTTGTAAAGATACTTCATGATTCACAAGATGAGGCTGAATGCAGCATTATGATATAAAGACATTGTGTACATAAGATACCTAAAACTCTATATATAATAATGTGTATAAGACGCAGTCTTTGTTCTTTCCAGCCTTCTGTCATTGTGTTTTTATCTTTATGTTCTTCTATTTTTGTCTTTATGTCCTTCTGTCTTTAACCTTCTGTCATTGTGTTTTCTGTCCTCTGTCATTCTATTTTTGTCTTTATGTCATTCTGTCTTTAAACCTTTGTCATTCTGTATTAACCATTGAAAAAGCAACGTAAAGGGTTGTTTATATCGTCAAAAAAATGTATTTTTGTACGAAAATTATTGAAGAAAGCAAAGACAATGAATGAATATATACACAAGGTGAAGTACTACGAGTGCGACAGAATGGGTATCACACATCACTCTAATTACATCCGAATCATGGAAGAAGCACGTGTTGACATGCTCGACAGACTGGGCTATGGGTTCGAGAAGATGGAGGCAGAAGGCGTGGTGTCACCAGTGATGGAGGTGAAATGCCAATACCGTAAACCCACAACCTTCCAGGATGAGATACGTGTGGAGATACATTTAAAGGCAGTGTCAGTCTTTAAGTTCACCTATGGTTACATCGGCAGAAAAGGTGATGACATTGTCTTTACAGGTGAGTCAACCCACTGTCTGACGGAGAATGGTCGTCCTTTGAAGCTACGTGAGCGTTATCCGAAACTGTTTGTGACGGATTAAACCATCGTCTGTAGACCGACACCTGATAACTAAAAACAAATCATTTAAGTAACGAACAATAAACCATGGATTTAAGATCTTTATTACTATCTGTCTCCTTGTGTGCAGCGACATACGGTGTGGGACAGGCTCAACGTTTACAAACCAACCCGTCTGATACCACTGTTAGCACCGTCGTACGGATGGATATTCAGCAGAATAAGGTGAACTATGCACCGGGTGAGGCGGTACGCTTCACGCTTGAAGGGACTCTCCCTGATGGTGCACACGTGCGTTATCGATACGGAAACACCATCATCGGAGACGAGACACTCAGTCGTCCGCAATGGACATGGACACCACCAAAGGATGATTATCGGGGTTATCTCGTTGAATTATATACGAAAAAGGAGTCGGGCGAACCCACCGTCCTTGCTACAACAGCCGTGGATGTGTCGAGTGATTGGGGACGATTCCCACGTTATGGGTTCGTGTCAGACTATGACAAAAGCAAAACAAAGGACGTGATTGAGCGGGAAATGGCATTCCTTAACCGCTGTCATGTGAACGGAATACAGTTCTATGACTGGCAATACAAGCAACATTCGCCCCTCGGAATAAATAAGAAAGGAAAACTCTTCACGACGTATAAGGACATTGCCAACCGACAGATTGTGACACAGGTGCTGCAGGATTACATTGCTATACAGCATGCTTACGGCATGAAAGCAATGTATTATGACCTCTGTTTCGGTGCTTTTCGGGATGCAGCAAAGGACGGAGTGAGCGACAGATGGTACATCTTCAAGGACAAAGAGCACCGTGTGAAGGACGGATATAACCTGCCGAAGGATTGGAAAAGCGACATTCTGATCGTCAATCCAGGGAACAAGAGTTGGCAATCTTACTTTGCCGACCGTAGCAATGACGTCTATCAGCATCTTGATTTTGATGGTTTCCACATTGATCAGTTGGGGAAACGCGGTGATGTTTATGATTATTACGGTGCGCCAGTGGACCTCCCTGCAGGCTATGCCACCTTCATTGAAGCCATGAAAGCAAAGAATCCCGACCGCCGACTGGTGATGAATTCCGTGTCAAGCTTCGGTGCAAAGGAGATTGCCGAGGCTGAAAAGACCGACTTTCTGTATAATGAACTGTGGGAAGAGCAGGATAAATTCAGTGATATTCACAACGTTATCAAGGCAAATAGTGACTTCAGTAAGGGCAAGAAGAACACCGTTCTGGCAGCATATATGAACTATCGGAAGGGCTTTCCGTTCTTTAATACACCGGGAGTGCTGCTGACGGATGCCGTGATATTCGCCCTTGGAGGTGCACATATAGAGCTGAGTGGTGACCATATGCTCTACAGTGAGTACTTCCCCGACCATAAAACGCAGATGGACAATGGCTTACGCAAGGCTATTGTGGGCTATTACGACTTCATGACAGCCTATCAGAACCTGCTTCGTGACGGTGGAAAGGAGACAAACGTGGATGTTTCGGCTGCTGATCCGGCGGTAAGTATCAACGCATGGCCCCCTCGTCAGGGCGCAGTTGCTGCCTATGGAAAGACATTCGATGGTAAGGAAGTCATCCAACTGCTGAACTTCCGACAGGCAAACAGCATGTCATGGCGTGATCTTGACGGTACAATGCCTGAACCACAACTGCTTCAGAACCTCACATTGCGCATCAAAACAACAGGAATGATGAGCAAAGTGTGGACCGCCTCACCCGATGTCAACGGTGGATCACCCCAATCTCTCGACTTCCATCAGGCTGATGGTTACCTCACCGTCACCCTTCCGTCCCTCAAATACTGGACAATGCTGGTGTTGGAGAGGTAGGATTACAGATTCACCCCTGTCCCTTTACATCCTTATCCCGTCCCTTTTAGAGACTCCCCCCTGTCCCTTCTCCGAGTGGAAGGGGGAGTAATCTGTGAAAATCCCTAATGTTTTGGAGTGCGAAATCAACTCTTCGAATTTGAATTCGAGGGTTGATTTCTCATTCTTCCGTATCTTTATCCCTTCATTCCTGCATACTATCCATCTCCACTTGGTTTTTTATCATTTTCAATTTTCCTGTCATTTCTGTCACTCCTCATCCCTTCCTAACCCGTTAATCACCAACAAGTTGCCTGAAATGTTAAATGTGACAGCAACTAAAAAACAAAAATACATAGGGGTTTAGCGTTGTTTTCTGAGGCAGATAAGAAGCATCTATGATTATAAAACCAGCTTTCTTTTTCATTGCTTGAGAAAAAATCGATAACTTTGTAGTTAGGTTTTACACATAGAAATGCTCCGTTTCAATATTTATTTGTGTGGGATTACTGCAGAAGAATAGGAGAAGGTACGATTAACAAAGGGCTTCTATGCGTGTGTTTATAAAATGATATACGAACAAAAATAGATATAAGATGAAGGAAATAGATTACAAAACGATGAAGTTTAATCCGTTCAATCTGTTGGGAAAGGAATGGATGTTGGCATCAGCAGGGAATGAAAAGGATGGTTGTAACACCATGACTGTCAGCTGGGGACACCTCGGTTGTATGTGGGGACATAATGATCCAACGGCTGTTATATACCTTCGTCCGTCACGTTACACAAAGATTTTCGTGGATAAAGAGGATTACTTCACACTCTGTGTCATGGATAAAAGCTTCAAAAAGCAGATGGCTTACCTCGGAACAGTGTCTGGAAGGGATGAAAATAAGATAGAGAAAGCAGGGTTGACACCGGTGTTTGCCGATGGAACAGTCTACTTCAAAGAGGCGAAAATGGTGCTGATTTGTAAGAAGATGTATGCTGCCGAACTGCAGGAAAGTGGCTTTTTCTATCCCGAAACACTCGATGAAAGTTATCCAAACCGTGACCTCCATACCATGTATGTTGGTAAGATTGAGAAGGTCTTGGTGCGTGATGACGAGTACGTTGGGTAATATTTCTACAGACGACTATAAACAAACGATGATTATTTTGTGAACAATAGGTATATCTCTCATCTGCTTTCAGGATACAACAACGCTTGAAAAGACAGAAGAAAGATATACCTTTTTTATTTTAAAGTATTTGCTTTACGTAATAATATAACAATAAAATAATATGGAAAATGCCGTTAATCTACAACTTGGTGTTACGACTATTGGGGATTTGTTGGTACATAAAAAGATATCACAGAGCCATAATGGGAGTTCGTTAAAGGATGTTGAGCTAAGAATACCAGACTATCAACGCCCTTATAAGTGGACAGCACGTAATTCAATTCAGCTTCTTGATGACATTATCGAGGCTCGGAATAATAACAAAGAGGTGTATCGTGTCGGTACACTTATCCTGCATAGAGAAAAGAATAACGATGGTAAGACAATCTATAACATTGTTGATGGACAGCAAAGAACCATCACTTTCTCCCTCTTACTTTCTGCTCTACATGAACTTGATACCAAAGAAGAAGGCTTTAAAATAGACCTTTTAGAGCAGGAAGTCTTTGATAATGCTTTCAGTAGGCATAACATTCCCAACAATTTAAATGCGTTTAGACGGAGAGTTTATAAGGAGAATAGAGAAGAAAACATTGACTTCATTAGAGATATGAAGCGTTTACGGGACTACATAGAGAAGCAATGTGAACTGATTGTTGTCATAACTGATAATCTATCAGAGGCTTTCCAATTCTTTGATTCACAGAATGCGAGGGGAAAAGCGTTGTATCCTCACGACTTATTAAAGGCGTATCATCTGCGTGAAATGACAAATATTGATGATGCGAAAACCGAACAAATCGTTAAGGAATGGGAGAAAATTCCGCAAAAATATTTAGCTGAATTCTTCGGCGATTACCTGTATCGAATAAAAGAATGGGTCAATGGTAATTGGGCATATACGCTAAATGAGCATAACATCTACAAGTTTAAAGGCATTACGAAGTCGGACCGTACTCCTTATTCACAGTTCTATAAGAGTGCATTCTCCTATGCAGAGCTTGTCAATTCATCAGCAATGCCTTTTGTTTCTGGTACAAGAGAGGTCAATGCTTTCCAACTAAACACACCTATAATAGCCGGAAAACCATTCTTCGATTATACTAAACATTATTATAATCTCCTTGCAGACATACGAGATAACAGTAAATATGAAGGCTTTTATATTAAAGGTGACACGATAGTCAAGACCTTAGATAAGTATTATTCAAGAGGAACTGGAAACCAAATAGCGCGTTTGTTATTTGATACAGCTTTGCTTTTATATGTTGATCGGTTCTGTCCTGCTACCTATCCAACAAAGGTTGATACAGAATTATTCCAACAATTTGTTCTTTATACATTTATTTGGGCATACTCACTCCGTGCTCAATACTATCATTTAGGATGGCTTTCTGCACAAAACTACATACTTGGTAGAGGCGGTAAAGGCAATGTAAACTCCTTAAACATGTATAAACTCATCGCAGATTCAGATACTCCTGTCTCCTTATTAAGTTTGTTGGCAGATAAATTAAGACCCTTATCAGATGGTAATCTCAGTAAGAATGTAGCGAAAGGGATTGCAGAAAGGACAGTTGATCATATAGAAGGAGGAATTTATACTGACTATTTTCATTTCTTTAAAGCAAATACTTTTTATTCAAAATAACCTTATGAGCAATACATTACCACTTGAAGAGTGTTCTATCAATCAGATTTATTTAGATAGTTCAGACGTAAAAACCTACATGATTCCCATCTATCAGCGTAATTATGCATGGGAAGAAGATGAGATAAGAGCGCTGATTAAGGACATCCATGATTCTTTTGTGAAGGATCCAAAGGCACCTTATTATATAGGAACCTTGGTGACTTATAAGCGGGGAGATACAGAATATGAGGTAATTGATGGTCAGCAACGCCTGACTACCATCTATATCATCTTGAAAGTATTGGGCGTTAATAACCTGACAAACAAACTTACTTATAGTGCCAGACAAGTATCTGCATCAACAATAGCGAACTTAGACAACTATCCTAACTTGGGAGAGAATGTTGATGATGGTATTAAGAATGGCTATAAGTATGCTGAAAACGCTTATATTGAGTTTGTTGAGGATTCCGAGCAGGATGCTTTTAGACAGTATTTCCTCAATAATGTACATTTGATACGTTATGAAGTACCTAAAGATGTAGATTTGAATCATTACTTTGAAGTGATGAATTCTCGTGGCGAACAGTTAGAAAAGCATGAGATTGTTAAGTCTCTTCTCAGTAACTGTTTGAAAAATAAGACGGAAAGAGCAACGTTTAGTCGTGTATGGGAAGCCTGCAGTGAGATGGATATGTACATACAACAGTGCTTCTCTGATAAGTCGGTGTTTGGTAATTCTATGGATTCTTTCGAGATAAAGGACTTTGAAGGTATCCCAAAACAAGAGGGTTCAGAGGGTAAAAAGTCAATTTCGGAAATTATAAAAGGCTCAATAGGTGAGGCTGAAGATGATACTTATATAGAAAGAAATGATAAGTTTCAGCCAATAATTGACTTCCCTAACTTCTTGCTGATAGTCTTAAAACTTACGAGAATGAGCTATGATGGCTTTGATCCAACAGATTTCACACTTGATGATAAAGAGTTACTTAATGAGTTTACAGAGGCTATTAAAGATGTAGAAGGCAAGACTGAGCTTGCCAAATCGTTTTGTTTTAACTTGCTGAAGGCTAAATACTTCCTTGATAATTACGTTGTTCACCATACTCTTAGTGCTACAGAAACGGTAGGAGATAACCCTTGGAAGCTGCAATACTATTATAAAGAGTCGGCAGATAGGCAGTATCCTAAGAACTTATCAACTGATGATAATGATGTACAGAAAGAGCTTGTTCATCTGCTATCTATGTTTGAAGTGTCATTTACTCCTAAGCAACGCAAGAACTATCTCTTCTATTGTATGTTGTTCCTCTTTGAGAATTGCGAAGTAAAAGACTATTTAGCGTTCCTCCAATATCTTGCAAATAAATATTTCGTTGATGTCTATATGAATCCTGATAACCTTACTGATAGGAATCAACCTAAGCCAAATGCGTTTGATTATGCTGTGTTGAGAGATGGCGAATTGAATGTATATTACTTTGATGGAACAGGTTATAGAGAACGGTTTGAGAAGATTTATCAACAAGGTAGGGCTGATATACCTTTGTTTGTGTTCAACTTTACTGATTATTTGATATGGAGGAAATATGCAGATGAGATTCGTGGAGAAAAGACAAGGAAAGATTCTTTGAGTCGTAAGGAGTTCTTTAATGCATTGGGATGTAGTGATTTCGAACTCAATCCTTTCAATAATTTCTATTTTTCACGTACTCGTAAGTCTTTAGAGCACTTCTATCCACAAGCGAAAGTTGGAGATGATAAGCCTCTTACGGCCGATGATATCAATTGCTTTGGCAACTTTGCCATGATAGGAGCTGATGCAAATAGCTCTGGTTCATGCTGGGATCCAAGGGCAAAGCTCGATCATTATAGTGATAGTAGGGCTAATCAGATAAGTGTTGCATCGTTGAAGTTTAAGATAATGATGCAGATGTGCAAAGATAATTACAACAAAATGCTTAGCAAAGAATTAGAAAGACCTGATGGGATGGAGTGGAATAAAGAAGATATGCAGACCCATCAAGAGAAAATGCTTGATATAATCTTTGCTGGAAAAGAATAAAGCACCTCCTTATTTGCCAATACAGAAGTGCTGGAAGATGTTGCCGAGAACCTCGTGGGTGGTGATTTGACCACCCGTGATGTCGGCAAGTTGGTCGAGACAGATGCGGAGATCCTCACTGATAAGGTCGCCACTGAGTTGCATGTTCATGCCATCAATGACACGAAGGATGGACTCATCGGCACGGGTGAGGGCTTCATAATGGCGGGCAGAGGTGATAATCACACTGTTTTCGTTGATCTCTGGGATGTCAGCTGCCTTATAAATAGCCGTCTCCAAAGCATCAATGTTCTGTTTCAGTTTGGCTGATATATATATATAAGGTGTAACCTCGCCTGCTGGTTGAGGCTTTTCAGTCTTGTTATCCATCTTGTTGAATATCGCAATCAGCTTCTTTCCTTCCGTGAGATGTTGCATCTCTGCCAGCTCTTCAGCCGTTGGTTGCTGGTCAACGACCCACAGAACGATGGCTGCTTCATCCATTTTCTGATAAGCACGTTCGATACCTAACTGTTCAACCTGGTCGGTTGTGCGTCGTATTCCGGCTGTGTCAATGAAGCGGAAGGTGATACCATGGATCTCGGTTGTGTCTTCAATGACGTCACGAGTGGTACCGTGGATATCGGAGACGATGGCTTTCTCTTCATGAAGAAGGCAGTTGAGCAGGGTTGATTTCCCCACATTTGTCTTGCCAACGATAGCTACTGGTACTCCTTTCTTCAATGCATTGCCTGTTTCGAACGACTTTCTGAGCTCTGCGATACGCTCATGAATGGTCTCGGCAAGCGCTTTCAGTTCCGAACGGTCGGCAAACTCCAGCTCCTCATGGTCTGAAAAGTCGAGCTCAAGTTCGAGTAATGAGGTTATTTTCAGCAGTTGTTCGCGCAATAAGGACAACTCTGAGCTGAAATGTCCTTTGAGTTGACTCATCGCTACTTGGTGTGATGCACGGTTAGAAGCGCTGATGAGGTCGGCAACAGCCTCTGCCTGACTGAGGTCCATCTTCCCATTCAGATAGGCACGTTGCGTATATTCGCCCGGGAGAGCCTGTCGGCAACCAGCGTCGATGAGTGCTTTCACAACCTGATTGAGGATATATGCCGAGCCATGACATGCTATCTCCGTACTGTTTTCACCCGTATAACTATGTGGAGAGAGGAACACACTCACCAGTACATCGTCTATCGTATTGCCCGTTTTGTCATGTATCTCCCCGTAATGCAGCGTGTTGCCCTTGGCACTGGTCAGTTTTTTCCCACTTCTACTATGGAAGATCCTGTCCGTAATCTCTATTGCCTGCTGACCACTTACCCTCACAATGCCTATTGCTCCACCCGGTTGTGTAGCAAGTGCACAGATGGTTTCGCCCACAGTCTGGCGTGTTGTTGAAATGTTTTGTTGTGCCTGTTGTGGGGTAAGTGTCTCTTTTTCCATTCTTTTTGTTTATGATGATTGATGTGACGGAGCGTTTATATTCTGTCAAGCACCGTCTTAACGAGTCCGTCAATCGTGTTCTTATATCCTGCATTTGCCTTCTTTGCCAGTCGGTTTGCAATGACCATGCAGCATGTTAAAGCCCTATGTCCCATGAGCGTAGCCAGTCCGGCGAGTGCAGAAGACTCCATTTCGAAGTTCGTTATCTGTAACCCATTGTAGGAGAACTTCTCTATTTTCTCGTTCAGATGTGGGTCTTGCAATGGCAACCGAAGCTCCCTTCCCTGTGGACCGAAGAATCCTCCGCAGGCTATGGTGACACCTCTCACCATGTCGTCCTGTGCAATCTGCTCGGTAAGTTGCTCATCAGCGCAAGCCACGTATGGGTTTCCGAGTTGTGCATCCCACTTCACTTGCCGCTTGAATTCTGCTTCAAAGTCAAGGTCGGAAGCCTTGTCACGTCCGGCATAGAAGTTCAACAGTCCGTCGAAACCAATGCTTTTTACCGATGCAATGTATGTTCCTGTCGGCGTATAAGGCTGCAACCCGCCACAAGTACCGATGCGCACGAGGGTGAGCTGCCGCAGTTGGTCCTTCTCAGTGCGTGTTTCGAAGTCGATATTTGCCAACGCATCCAACTCATTGAGTACGATATCGATGTTGTCACAACCAATGCCCGTGCTCACAACCGTGACGCGTTTGCGGTGATAGGTTCCTGTAATTGTTCGGAACTCACGGCTTTCCACTTCACATTCTATGTCCTCAAAGTGGGAAGCTACGAGTGCTACGCGCCCCGGATCGCCCACGAGAATCACCTTGTCTGCAAGGTTTTCTGGTTTCAGATGCAGATGAAAGATACTTCCGTCCTCATTGATAATCAGTTCTGACGGTGCAAAATACTTCTTCTCCATAGGTCTTGAGATATTTGGGTAAATGTGTTCTTGTATAATGTTTAGGAGACAAAGATAAGAAGAAATATGCAGATGACCAAATGAAGGAGAAAGAATGATTGTAAGATAAATTCACTATTGGTTTTCAAACGGTGCTCTTTTGCCTTCTAAAAGGTGCCCTTTCACATTGCAAAAGGGCATCTTTTGATGTTCAAAAGGGCATCTTTTACAACGCAAAAGGGCGTCTTTTACAAGCCTGTTTGTAACCTCCTGATATACTATGGGTTACAAAGGCGGTTTTACATGGTTATTGTTTGCTTTTCGGTCTGCGCCTCTTCTGTTTCTGTAAAGTTATTTCGTTATACCTGATTGTCTGTGATCAGGTTCCTTCACAGGGCTCTTCCCCTCTATGCTTCTTCAGCTTCTGTATCACGGAAAGCCTGAAGCGGGGAGGGCAGTGGGCGAGAGTCGGTTGGCAGTTAGTGCTTGGTTATTTGTCTAAATACGTAATAACATATTTTCTTATACCATAATGCACATCGTTCTCCATCAACTCAATAGGGCGTCCTTTATCATCAAATTTATAAGAATCGGTATTTGTTTTCCCCAATTTATTATCATAAAAGACGTGCCTTTTGGCAACAAGATGAGCAGAGCGGATGCCCGTTTGCGTTGTCCATATACCTTCATTGCGGTTGAAAATGGAAGGATACACGCGGAAGATGTTTAAGTCTGGGAAGGTTCTGTTGGGCATATTGGTATATTCGAAACGAACGAATGTATTTCCATATGTTATCTTTCCTTTTCCTCCAACGGTGGCTTTGACGAGGTCATTGTTCTTCCACTCAAAGGTATTCTTTAAGTTTATTTCATGAATATAGGATGAAGTAAGGTGCCCGTCAGCATTATATATAAGACTATCCTTTGTGTGAGGCGCCGTTACAGGCTCATCTGTCAGAGGGTCTTTATAAGGAGCTTCGTTGATAAACTTCGTTGCTCTGCCTTGTTTATCTAAGTACATAGCACCTCTATGGTCCTCAAGAACGATCCTACCGATGATGTATCCCTTTGTTGTATACGAGTAGATGGAGTCCGTATAGGTCACCGTTGCCACTCGAGGAGGCCCATATGTGTTGTGGAACAGGTCGTTAGAAAACGTTAGAAGGCGCTTCTGATTGTCATAAGTGAAGACATATTCCCCTTGCTTATAGCCCGCTGGATAGACGTAAACCTCAATCTTTGAGATGTAATCGTAGCCTTTTTTCGCAAGAGTATCAGACGAAGTATCCACCTGATCATCGTTTGAACAGGAGAAAAACGCGAAAGAAATCGCTAAGAGTAGAAAGAAATGTTTCATTAAAACCTAATTTTTTATGTATTGAGGTGCAAAGGTAAAAAAGATGAAAGAAAATACATGACGGTGAAAGTTATAGTCTGTAATTAAAAACAAACACATCGAAAGTTATATATATAAATCCTAAAATCAAGGTGAAAAACAGGAGTAGATGCCTAAAAAGTGTAAATTGTGAAGAAGGAAAGGACTTGCTGAAAGCGCTAATCATACACCTATTAGCAACTTACGAAGCATGGGAAAAGTAGGACTGAAAGGTGCTTTTGAGGAAGAAAAGCATGGGGAAAGGGATTAGAAAGGGAGAAATCGCATGAAGAAGATAGCCTTTTAGCACTGATTCTGTCCGATATCGGTGGATATTCAGTACATAAGAAACACAAAAATGGCGCAGTGCAGAGTTGCACTACGCCGTTTTTTCTGTTCTAAAAGAGACGCTTTACTTTCGCCAAAAGCGTGATGTTATGTCTTCAAACGTACCGTCTGCGCATCGCCGAAGCATCCGTTGATTGGTCCGAGGAGAGTTAAGTGCACCGAGATGCTTGAGGTATGGACCTATTTTTATGTAGTCGAAACGCTCCTGATGGATATGAGGTGATACGGCAGTACGCCCTGTGTACCATCCAATCTTCAGTCTGGGATGCTGCTTGCGGATATGTTCTGCTAACTCATCAACCCTCTCCGGTGCTATGTCACCTCCCATAAAGCCCACGCAAGTGATGGGATTTCCTGCTTCAGAGATGAGCTTGTCGAGTGTCTCTGTGGTCAGATCGTTGCCTTCATCCTTCCAAAGAAAACTGCTATGGCAGCCCGGACAGCGACAAGGACAGCCGGAAATGTTGATGGCAAGCGTCACTTCGTCAGGGAATTCCTGAAAGACTATGTCTGTGTTGATATAGTGTAGCATCTTAATTGATGGCGGATGACGTTGTTCGGGAGCCTTGTTTCTTCCTCTCTCATCACCCGCTTGCTAATCATTATGCCTCCTGTTTGCACTCTTTCGTCTGTTTCCCAGCTTCGGAAGGAGCAGTAGTCTTTATCGTATACTTGTTCTGTCCGGCATAGAAACGGCGGTGTGCCTCATCCTGACGTGGTGCTGAGAAGTTGCTAACACGCTTCATGTAGCCAATGACACGTGTGAGATAATCCACGTTTGTAGAGTGACAATGAGGACATTCGTGCAGATAACGCTTGTCGATATGCCCACAATCGTTACATACAGTGTTAGGAATATTGAACGTAAAGTAGTTACATCCCTCCTGTGCTGCCGTACGTAAGAGCTGTCGATACTGTGCTTCTGACAGGTGTTCCTCAAGGTTCATGTGCAGTGCAGAGCCTCCAGTGAGGTGCTCAATATAGGGTGCACCATGCAATTTGAACTTGTCGAGAATGGTCAGAGAGTTGTCTTCTACACGATAGAAGTAGCTGTTGTAACAGTCACGTGGTACGAAATAGCCGTCCTCACGGTCCCATTTTGCGTGTTTCACACCGACGTTTTCGGCAGGAATCATCTCACAATTAAACATTGCTTCCTTGGTGCGGAAGGCCTTGTTGTGCTTCTCTATCAGTCCGAGAACACCCTGAACGAACTTCTTGTAATCCTCGTTTGGTGTGATATCGAGTCCCATGAACTCTGCAGACTCAACCAGTCCGTTGATGCCAATGGTGAGATATTGACGGTCAATGTTGATGTATCCCGCATCAAAGAGTGGCAACATGTGGTTGCGCAGCAGCTCTTTGAGGTTCTCATTGTATGCCATCTGCACCTTATGACACAGTACGATGACGTGCTCGAGGTATTCCTTATAGTCTAAATCATGGTTAACAGCGTACTGGATACAACGGTTGAGGTTGATAGTCAGCACACTCTTTGAACCAGTTGACACACCTCCGGCACCTAAAGTATAGGAGAATCCGTTGTCTTGTATCTCATTACGGAGTCGGCAACATGAACTCAGAGAGTCGGCATTGTCGCTCATGTAAGTGAAGAAACTGTGTCCTTCAGCATACATCTTAGCTGCATAATCGCCCCATTCCTTGTCCTTGCACTCTCCGTTTTCAGCCAACAGCGCCATCGTTTCGACTGGGAAAGTGAGCACAGTCTTGAGTCTTTCCTGGTTAAACCACTTCATAAAACGCTTCTGAAGCCATGAGAGACTCTCCCAGTCTGGCTGTGATCCATCAGGGAAATAGAAGTTTCCGAAGAGTGATTCGAAGTAAGGACGGTCGTAATAAGAGATGTTCCAGAACACAGCCTGGTAGTTACGAGCACCTGTTGGTTGGTTAAGTGAATAGACAATCTGCTCGAAATCGTCCGTGATAACCTTATCTATTGTACGCTTTCTGAGGCTGAGGTCGACCACTTCATCAGCTCGTTTCCAGTAGTCTTTACCGTATTCTTTCTGTATGAAGTAGTTCATGTACATCAGGAACTCTGGTGTTGCACAGGCTCCGGCAAGCATGGATGATACCATGAAGACCATGTTGATAAACCCACCACAGAAGCTCTTGAGGTTGGTTGGGGCTGTAGAGTTACCGCCAATGGATGTTGTTCCACCGATGAGCCATGGGTACATGGTGATAGAAGCACAGTAGTTGGCAAGGTTCGTCTCGTCATTCTTATATATAAAATGGTGGGTGAGGAGGTTGATATATTCGTCAGCCAGCTCCTTACCATACATCTTTTTGATACGATCTACCAGCATTCGACGATTCAAACGGATGAAACCTTGCTTGGGAAGTTCGCCGATAAGCGTTGCGATATTCTTGTTTTCAACGTTCGCATTGGCGTCAAACTTAGAACCAGTTGCAGCATTCTGCGCTACACAATAGTCTGTGAGGAATTTTATTTTCTCAACTGTTTCGCGGTCTTCTGTGTGCTGTTGGCGATATACAATGAAGCTCTTTGCCACCTTATAGAAGCCCTCTTTCATCAAAGCTTCCTCAACTTGATTCTGTATATCCTCAACTTTTATGTCGTTATGTATGTTGAGGTCAGATAAAATCTTCGATACCATACCGAGGTCGGTAGGCTCATTGACACTCTCGAATGCTTTTAAGATAGCATTCATAATCTTGTCGAGGGAGAACTTTTCCTTCGAACCGTCACGCTTAGTGATTGTAAAGTTTTTGATTTCCATTGCTATATTTTCTATGTCTTTATTGTTGTTTTAAATTAAATAGCTCATAGCTCATAGTCTTGATGGTCTTCTGATGCCCTGATTTCAATGCTCAAACCACAAGGTTAGTCACGTTTTAGCTTGTGCGAAGTTATCCGTTTTGGGAAACTTTTTTCTGTTTTTAATCTTCAAAGTTATCCGTTTTGGAAAACTTTAGTGGTGCAAAGATAGATAAAAGAATCCACTTCCCCAAAGATAATCTGGTTAAAAAAGAACTAAATTTTCTGCTGTTTTTTATAGTATGTTGTTATAATCTCCTATCCCATTGTCATTTATAAATGTCTGGTTTTAGTGCCACTTTATTTCCTGGTTTCATCCCTATTTCTTTCCGTTTTGTCTATGACAACCTTTGGCTTTGTCTTCTTTTCCGTTTATTTTCCCATAGTATTACATCCTTGTATATCATAGAAGGAACCGCCAGTACCTTATGTCTGGATTCAAATGTGCTTAACAGTCTTCTTCAGTTCAGGACAAAATAACTTTTTTGTGCAGCCCCTCTCTTCTGTACGTCTATATATATAATAAGGTGTAATGGGATAGAAAGAACAGTAAAGTTACCTCTTTAAAGGAAGCTAATATACCCTTCTGCTTCACAAAATACGAAAGAATGCATTACTGGATACAGAAAAAACTTCACTAAATACAGAGAAATATTTTATAGAATGTGGAGAAAAGTTTCACTAAATATAGAAAAATACTTCATAGAATGTGGATAAAAGCTTCACTAAATACAGAATAATGCTTTATAGAATGCGAAGAAAAAGCTTCATGGAATATGGAGAGAAAAACTCACTGGATACGAAAAAAAGCATTATAGTATACGGAAAATGCTTTAAAAAATACAGCAAAATTAAACAGAAAGAAGCCTTTCTTTCCCGCATTTTGTGGTATATAGATCGTTAATTAATTACAAACGGCTTTGTAAGAATGTGTCTTTTGCATTAAACAAAAGTATGTTTTAGAAGTGCAAACATACCCTTTTAAAAAACAATTGAAAAACTATCTTGTAATATAATACTCGAACTTGCCTCTTACTTTATTTCTAATTATCCTTGCCTTATTCTTTTTTCTAATTTTAAACTTGTGTATATTATAAATGATTTATAGTCCTTTTTAGCGAAAGTGTCTTATCTCTAATCTCCCATATAATTGTTTATTTACCCATAGATTTGAATGACTCTTGCTTTATTCTCATATAAATAAGGTATGAGGAAGTTGTAAAAAAAGGTTATGGAAGGTTGTAAGTTTATAAAAATAATAGTATCTTTGAAGCGATAAAAACAAAAGAAGGACGAGTTGCCCCGCCCTGTTTGTTTTCACAACGGAATGATCCTTATTGTGACTTGCTTGAAAATATCTGAGTGCAAATATAAAGATTTAATAACTAAAAACCAAACAAAACAAGAAAAAATGAAAACGATTCTTGGATTAGACTTGGGAACCAATAGTATTGGTTGGGCTAAAGTCTGTATTGATGACAATGGTAATTACTTGAGAGACATTAAACTTGGTAGTCGTATTATCCCCATGAGTCAGGATGTTCTTGGCAATTTTGATAAGGGCGTGACGGAGTCTCAAACTTCAGTTCGTACAGGTTATCGTGGAATACGTAGGCTAAGAGAACGTTCTTTGTTACGCCGTGAGCGTTTACACCGAGTACTACATGTCCTTGATTACTTGCCACCTCATTATGATTGTTCCATAGGGTGGGACAGGAATGCTCCCTCTACTTATGGTAAATATCTCAATCATAGTGAACCTAAATTAGCTTGGGAACGTCAGGAAGATGGTTCTATGCGTTTCATCTTTATGGATTCCTTTCATGAGATGATGGCAGATTTCGCAAAAAGACAGCCATCATTAGTTTCTGATGGGAAGAGGATACCCCTTGATTGGACAATTTATTATCTTCGTAAGAAAGCACTCAGTCAGGCTATTCGAAAAGATGAACTTGCTTGGATACTACTGAATTTTAATCAAAAGCGTGGCTATTATCAGTTGCGTGGAGAAGAAGATGATACAAATTCTGCAAAATGTGAAGAGTATTATGAGCTAAAAGTTATAAGTGTTGAAGCTGATGAAGAAGGTAAGGGTGGCAATACATGGTATAATGTAAAGCTGGAGAATGGATGGATATACCGTCGTCAGAGTAAGATTCCGTTGAGTGACTGGGTAGGTAAGACTAGAGAATTTATTGTCACGACAGAGTATGAGAAAGATGGAGTGACACTCAAACGGAATAAGGATGGAGAAATTAAACGTTCATTTCGCTCTCCGAGTGAAGATGATTGGGGACTTCGGAAGAAACGGACAGAGGAAAGATTAGAATCTTCAAAGATGACAGTTGGAGCATTTGTATATGAACATCTTTTGTCAGAACCTTCAGATAAGATACGTGGAAAGTTTATTCGTACGATAGAACGCAAGTATTATAAAGAAGAATTGTATGCTATTCTCCGTGAACAAAGTAAGTATCATGAGGAGTTACATAGTGAAGGGGCTTTAAAGAAATGTGCCGAAGAATTATATAAAAATAATCAACCTCATCGTGATAGCTTATTAAAGAAAGATCTTATATATCTTCTTTTAGATGACCTTATTTTCTATCAAAGACCATTGAAGACAAAGAAGTCATTAATATCAGAGTGTCCGTATGAAGCTTATATCTATGTAGATAAAGAAACAGGGGAGATTAAACGTCAAGGTATTAAGTGCATTGCAAAATCGAATCCATATTATCAAGAATTCCGTTTGTGGCAGTTCATATCCAACCTCCGCTTCTTTAATAAGGTTGATGACAAAGATGTCACAGTTGATTATCTTTCTACTCGGGATGATTATGTTCGTTTGTTTGCTTATCTTAATGACCGAAAGGATATTAATCAAGAAACGTTATTGAAAGACTTCTTGAAGTTGAAGAAGGTGATAATTAATTCCGAGAAGGAGTTTTCAGTACGTTGGAATTATATTGAAGATAAAGAGAAGCGCTATCCATGTAATGAAACACGTCATGAATTACTCCTTGCTCTTGATAGGGCTGGTATAGATCGTTCTTGGTTAGATGAAGAAGGAAGAGAGTATCGACTTTGGCATTTGCTTTATTCTGTTGAATCGAAGGAGGAGACAGAGGGGGCGTTGCGCAAATTAAAAGACGATGATGAGTTTATTAAATCCTTCTTGAAAATAAAACCATTTAAAAAAGAATACGGTGCTTATTCAGAGAAGGCAATAAAGAAACTTCTAGCTGTTATGCGGATAGGAAGCCTTTGGAGTGAGGCAGATATCTGTAAAACAACAAAGGAAAATATAACAAAAATGTTGAAGGGAGATATTGATGATAAACTCAAAGAAAAGATAAGCTCTTGCCTTTCTTCATATAATCAAGTATCAGACTTCCAAGGATTGCCAGTATGGTTGGCCTGTTATGTGGTGTATGGACGTCATTCTGAAGCTGCAGAAATTCAGCATTGGAGAACTCCCAATGATCTGTTGGTATACATCAATGGGTTTAAGCAATATTCTCTTCGTAATCCAATAGTTGAACAATGTATTCTTGAGACGCTCCGAACGGTACATGACATATGGAAAGAGGCAGGACATATAGATGAGATTCACGTAGAGTTAGGACGTAATATGAAAAGTACTGCCGATCAACGTGCCCGTATGTCTGGTAATATTCTTCGTAATGAGAATACTAACCTTCGTATAAAAAGCCTTCTGTTGGAGTTAAAAAATGATCCAGATATTAAGGATGTACGCCCTTATTCTCCAATGCAGCAGGAAAAGTTACGTATATATGAGGAGGGAGCTCTGCAAGAATTGACAAAGGATGATAAGGACTTTGCAGAAATTATCAAGATATCGACAATGGCTCAACCTTCAGCAAAAGAACTTTTACGGTATAAGTTGTGGCTTGAACAAAAGTACTGTTCACCTTATACAGGTAGATCAATTTCTCTTGCAAAGCTCTTTACATCTGCATATCAGATAGAACATGTTATTCCACAAAGTCGTTATTTTGATGATTCTTTTAATAACAAGGTTATTTGTGAATCAGAGGTAAATAGTCTGAAAGATAATATGTTAGGATATGAATTCATCAAAGAACGCGGAGGCGAGATTGTTCACTGTACAATGTTAGGTGATGTAAAGATCCTCAGTGAAAGTGAATATAAGGATTTTGTAAACGACCATTATGCGCATAATAGACGGAAGAAAGAGAATCTTCTATTGGAAGATATACCACAAGAATTCCTTAATCGACAGATGAATGATAGTAGATATATAAGTAAGGTGGTAAAGGCTTTGCTTTCTAATATCGTACGTGCTGAAGGTGAAGAAGAAGCCACGTCTAAGTTTGTGGTCTCTTGCTCAGGCGGTATTACCGATCGTCTGAAGAAAGATTGGGGCTTAAATGATGTTTGGAATAGAATTGTATATCCTCGTTTTGAGCGCTTGAATAAACTTACAGGTACAGATTCTTTTGGGCAATGGGAGAACAAAGAAGGCAAAAAGGTTTTCCAAACTTCAGTTCCGTTAGAGTTACAACGTGGTTTTAACAAGAAACGTATTGATCATAGACATCATGCTATGGATGCCCTTGTGATAGCGTGTACCTCTCGTAGTATTGTAAACTATTTAAATAATGAATCTGCAAATAATCCTAAGAAGCGAGAAGACTTGCGGCAAAAGCTATGTGACAAGAATCGTATTATAAGTAAGCCTTGGGACACCTTCACACAGGATGCTACGGCAGCTTTAGAAGATGTAGTCGTAAGTTTTAAAAATTATGTTCGTGTTATCAACAAGGCTACAAATTATTATGAAAAGTATGATAAGAATGGTAAGAAAGGAATAGCAGAACAGAAGGGACAGGAAATGTGGGCTATAAGGAAGCCTATGCATAAGGAGACAGTCTTTGGGCATGTTAATCTTCGCCGTAAAGTTACTGTTAAGTTAAAAGATGCCTTAGAAGATATCCCTTCTATTTGTGATAAGACTCTAAGGGATTATGTAAATAGTTTAGTAAAGAAGAACTTCAAGACAAAACATTTGATAGCACACTTTAAGAGTCTCAATTACCGATTGAATAGGCAGCATATAGAGAAAGTAGAGGTATGGCAATTTAGTGACAAGAAAGAACAATTGGTGGCAACAAGGAAACCATTAGACACGTCATTTGATAATAAACATATCGATAGTATTACTGATACTGGTATCCAAAAGATCTTGAAATATTATCTTCAGGCAAAGGGTGGGGATCCGAATATTGCGTTTACACCCGAAGGTATAGTGGAACTGAATCAGAATATTTCTCTTTATAATGATGGAAAACAGCATCAGCCAATTCTAAAAGTTAGGGTCTTTGAACCAAAGGGTGCTAAATATTGTGTTGGGCAGAACGGTAATAAATCGGCTAAGTATGTTGAAGCTCAAAAAGGAACAAATCTTTATTTTGCAATCTATGAAGATGAAGAAGGTAAACGCAGTTATGAAACAATACCTCTAAATGAAGTTGTCGAACGTTTGAAACAAGGCCTTAGCCCTGTCCCAGAAAAGAATAAAGCACAAGTTCCACTTAAGTTTTATCTTTCTCCAAATGATTTGGTATATGTACCAACAGATGAGGAGGTAAATGATAATAGGTGTTACATGAATAGGGATAGAATATATAAGATGGTAAGTTCTACGGGAAATCAATGTATGTTTGTACCTTTTAGAGTGGCAACCTGTATAGTAAATAAAATGGAGTATTCCCCTCTTAATAAGATGGAGAAAACCATCACTGGTGAAATGGTTAAGGCTATTTGTTGGAAACTTGTTGTAGATCGCTTAGGTAATATTATTAAAATTATTAAGTAATGATCCTATTTGCCTATGATAAAGAAAACCCTTTGTTTTAGTAACCCAATCTATTTGAGTCTTCGTAATGCTCAGTTAGTATTGCATTTACCAGAGGTAGAAGCAAATGATATGTTACCAGAGATGATGAAGAAGGAAGCCGAGCGCACTATCCCAATTGAAGATATTGGGATAGTTGTACTTGACAACCGACGTATCACAGTCACTTCTGGTGTCCTTGATGCCCTTTTGGAGAATAATTGTGCTGTAATAACATGTGATCAGAAGAGTATGCCCGTTGGCTTACTTCTCCCTTTGAGTGGTCATAAGACACAAAATGAACGTTTCCGATCTCAACTTGATTGTTCAGTCCCGTTACGTAAACAGTTGTGGCAACAGACTGTGAAGCAAAAAATTCTAAATCAAGAATGTGTCTTACGAACAAATACAGATAAGGAAACAAATTGTATGCGTGTATGGTCAAATGACGTGCGTAGTGGTGACCCTGATAATCTTGAGGCAAGAGCTGCAGCTTATTACTGGCGTAATCTTTTTTCTGATTATGCTGATTTTGTTCGTGATAGGGAGGGGGGACCGCCCAATAATCTCTTAAATTATGGCTATGCCATTTTACGTGCGGTTATAGCAAGGGCTTTAGTAGGAAGTGGTCTGTTACCTACTTTGGGTATACACCATCATAATCGTTACAACGCTTATTGTCTGGCTGATGACATCATGGAGCCATATCGACCTTATGTAGATCAACTTGTCATAGATATTCTTCATAAATCGGAGGAAGTAACCTCTCTATCTAAAGAGTTGAAAATGGAGTTATTAAGTATTCCGATGATTGATGTCGTCATGAATGGAAAACGTAGTCCATTGATGGTTGCAGCTCAGCAAACCACAGCTTCACTTGCAAAGTGTTTTGCAGGGGAGATACGTCGCATTAGTTATCCAGAAATGTAACATCTATTATGTCCAACTTTTCCCGTCTCAGTGAATATCGTATTATGTGGATTCTAGTATTCTTTGATTTACCGACAGAAACAAAGAAGGAAAAGAAGGCATATCTTGATTTCCGTAAATCTTTGATGAAGGACGGTTTTACAATGTTCCAGTTCTCCATTTATGTTCGGCATTGTGCAAGCATTGAAAATGCTGAGGTTCATATGAAGCGTGTGAAGGCTTGCCTTCCTAAACATGGAAAAGTTGGTATATTGTGTATTACGGATAAGCAGTTTGCTAACATTCAGCTGTTTTATGGAGAGAAACCTAAAGCTCCTAATGCACCGGGGCAGCAATTAGAACTTTTCTAATTCAAACCTTATAGAAAACGAAAATCCCACTCACTTAGAGTGGGATTTTGTTTTGTGGCATCTTTTTTATTTTCTTCTAACAACGCTATATCATGTTGATAACCAAAGTCTTGCATGTAATGAGTTGTTGTTGCTACCACAAAGGTACGTATTTTCAAGCAAATCACAACTTATTGGCTATTGTTCATTTGCTTAGCTTCGTTGTTGTTGCTACCACAAAGGTACGTATTTTCAAGCAAATCACAACTGCTCTTGGTTATGAGCTTACTCCTCTTGGGTTGTTGTTGCTACCACAAAGGTACGTATTTTCAAGCAAATCACAACGGTTATAAGGACGTTATGACGTCCTATAGGTTGTTGTTGCTACCACAAAGGTACGTATTTTCAAGCAAATCACAACCCAGATAGTTACTTCTGTCAAGGTGACGATGTTGTTGTTGCTACCACAAAGGTACGTATTTTCAAGCAAATCACAACTACACAAAAGAGTAACATCTTGATAGGCGAGTTGTTGTTGCTACCACAAAGGTACGTATTTTCAAGCAAATCACAACTAATTGGATTGGTAGTTGATATTAATTTAGTTGTTGTTGCTACCACAAAGGTACGTATTTTCAAGCAAATCACAACGGTATAGGGGGTCTTCTATAAAGACCCCCGTTGTTGTTGCTACCACAAAGGTACGTATTTTCAAGCAAATCACAACAGTTAGACGATTGAAAGACTTTATATGTTGTTGTTGTTGCTACCACAAAGGTACGTATTTTCAAGCAAATCACAACAGGGGTTGAGGATGCCACCCTCCAGCGTATGTTGTTGTTGCTACCACAAAGGTACGTATTTTCAAGCAAATCACAACACGAAGACGATGAGGATGAGGATTCTGACGGTTGTTGTTGCTACCACAAAGGTACGTATTTTCAAGCAAATCACAACACTGGAAACAAATACTTGACAAAATGATGAGTTGTTGTTGCTACCACAAAGGTACGTATTTTCAAGCAAATCACAACAAAAGGGTGACGTACCTCTCGCAGGTGTAGGTTGTTGTTGCTACCACAAAGGTACGTATTTTCAAGCAAATCACAACCATATAAAGCTTCTACCTTTGGCTTTCTTAGTTGTTGTTGCTACCACAAAGGTACGTATTTTCAAGCAAATCACAACGGATAATGGAAACAGTAACAGTAACACTTGGTTGTTGTTGCTACCACAAAGGTACGTATTTTCAAGCAAATCACAACCGACGACGAGTTATCATACTGCTACTATAGTTGTTGTTGCTACCACAAAGGTACGTATTTTCAAGCAAATCACAACCCCCATAAGGG
>ENA-OWNK01000149-OWNK01000149.1-metagenome-genome-assembly--contig:-NODE-149-length-32632-cov-7.490223_pt1 | contig 32632 bp, 45 predicted proteins | sample MGYA00245343_ERZ651121 | MGnify/ENA primary metagenome ERZ651121 (study PRJEB26857, sample SAMEA4031775) | metagenome | biome: human; feature: oral; material: saliva | place: Philippines | collected 2014... | reverse complement strand
AATACGCCGAGATAGGCTTGTTCGCGGCGCAGCAGGAGCGGGTCTTGTTCGCGGATATATTGCACGGCATTTGCACCTGCGAGCAGGCCTTGCGCGGCGGCTTCTTCGTAACCGGTCGTGCCGTTGATTTGTCCGGCAAAGAAGAGGCCTTGGATGGTTTTGGTTTCAAGGCTGGCTTTGAGGTTGCGCGGATCGAAATAGTCGTATTCGATGGCATAACCAGGGCGCAGGATATGGGCGTTTTCGAGGCCTTTCATGCTGCGCACGAGGGCGATTTGGATGTCGAACGGCAGGCTGGTGGAGATACCGTTAGGATAGTATTCGTGCGTGGTCAGGCCTTCGGGTTCGAGGAAAATCTGATGGCTGTCTTTGTCGGCGAAGCGGTTGATTTTGTCTTCGATAGACGGACAATAACGCGGACCCACGCCTTCGATTTTGCCGGTAAACATCGGGCTGCGGTCGAAGCCTGAGCGGATGATGTCGTGAGTTTGCGTGTTGGTATGCGTAATCCAGCAGGACACTTGGCGCGGGTGCATATCGGCGCTACCGCGTACGGACATTACGGGAACGGGTGTGTCGCCGGGCTGTTCGGTCAGTTGGGAGAAGTCAATCGTGCGGCCGTCAATACGCGGCGGCGTGCCGGTTTTCAGACGGCCTTGAGGCAGGTTCAATTCGCGCAAACGGCCGCCCAAGGATTTGGCGGCGGGATCGCCGGCGCGGCCGCCTTCGTAGTTTTCCAAACCGATATGGATTTTGCCGGACAAAAACGTGCCGGCGGTCAACACGACGGCACGTGCTTTAAATTCCACGCCCATCGCGGTAACCACGCCGCTGATGCGTTCGCCGTCAAGCGTGACGTCTTCGACGGCTTGTTGGAAAAGGTCGAGGTTTTCTTGGTTTTCCAGCATTTCGCGGATAGCGGCTTTATATAGGATGCGGTCGGCCTGCGCGCGTGTGGCTCGCACTGCCGCGCCTTTGCTGGCGTTCAGACGGCGGAACTGGATGCCGGATTTGTCGGTGGCCAACGCCATCGCGCCGCCGAGCGCGTCGAGTTCGCGCACGAGATGGCCTTTGCCGATGCCGCCGATGGAGGGATTGCACGACATTTGTCCGAGCGTTTCGATGTTGTGTGTGAGCAAAAGCGTCTGCGCGCCCATGCGGGCGGCGGCAAGCGCGGCTTCCGTGCCTGCGTGGCCGCCGCCGACGACGATGACGTCGTAGGTTTTGGGGTAAATCATGTGGGTCATGTGTGTATGCCTGTTTCAAGTGTTTCAGACGGCCTCCGAAGGTGTAGAGGCCGTCTGAAAAATAAATGGAAAATCAAACGCGCGATTGTACGCCGTTTCGTCTCGGGCGAGAAAGGCCGTCTGAAAACGCGGTTGCGATAACTGGAAGCTTCCGCCTGCGGTTTCAGGCGGCCTCGCCGTTTTCCGGCCGTTTCGGCAACACTTTGGGCAGAACCACCGCCGCAAATGCCGAGGCGACGACAATCATCATGCCCAAGCCCGATACGGTGGAAATGTATTCGTCGAGCACGATGACGGCCATCAGGATGCCGAACACCGGTTCCAGCGTGAGCAGCAGGCCGGAGAGGTTGGCGGGAACGCGGCTCATGCCTTTGTTCCACAGCCAATAGCCGAACCAGCTGCAACAGATACCGAGGTAGAGCAGGGCGATGCCGCCCGACCAGCTCCAGTTGATTTGATAGCTTTCGGCCAGCAGCAGCGAAAACGGCAGGCACATCACGGCGGATACGGCCAGCGAGAGCGAGGTGTAGGCCGGTGCGCCGATGTCGGCAATCAGATTCTGCGTCGGGCGGGTGATGCTGCAAAACACCGCGCTGCCCGCCACAATCATCAGGCAGCCCCAGAAGCTGATGTTGCCGCCGCTATGTCCGCCCGCAATCATGATGACGACGCCGGCAAAGGCAGTCAGGCCGCACAGCCAGTGATACCACTCCGCCTTGTCGCGGAAGAAGAAATGGCCGATAAACACCATCAGCAGCGGGTCCAGCCCGATTACGGTTTCCGCACTGGCGGCGGAAGTGTATTTCAGGCCGATGAATTGCAGCATCAATACCGCGACATAATTGAGGAAAGACAGCCACAGCAGCGGCTTCCATTTGTCTTTCGGGATTTTGTCGAGATAGCGGCGGCAGACGGGCAGTACGATAAGCACGGAAATCAGCAGGCGCGCCTGCACCATCAATGCCGCATCAAGCATGGTGTAGGCGAATTTGGCGGCGATAAACGAACTGCTCCAAATCAGCAGGGCGAGAATCTGGTAGAACACGGTTTCCCTTCCTTTATTTGCACGCCCGTCCGCCGCGAAATGCCGAATTTCGGGCAAAACGGATTTTTTATCTGCTTTTTCAGCGAAATAATATAGATAAGGCCGTCTGAAAAAGCACGGCACGGATTGTATAGTCAAAGTGGGGGGATTGCCACAGAGGCCGTCTGAAAAGGCTGTTGCAGCGTTTTTCAGACGGCCTGAAGCTTTATTTCGGCTGCGAAAAACCGTATGATTGCGATTCATTTTCAACTGAAGCCCGAAAACATGAACGATATTGCCGCCACAGCCGCCGAACATACCCGCATTTGGCTCGAAAAAGCCGTTATCGGCTTGAACCTGTGTCCGTTCGCCAAAGCGCCGCATGTGAAAAACCGCGTGCGGATTGCCGTCAGCACCGCCAAACACACCGACGGTTTCCTCGAAGACCTCGACCGCGAACTGGCATTGTTGGCCGACTCGCCGCCGGACGAATTGGAAACCACGTTGCTGGTGCATCCGTCATTGTTTACGGATTTCATGCAGTTTAACGACATGCTCGATTTTGCTGATCAGGCCGTCATCGACAACGGCTTGGAAGGCATTATCCAAATCGCGCCCTTCCATCCCGATTTCCGCTTCGAGGGCACGGAGGCCGACGACATCGGCAACTACACCAACCGCAGCCCCTATCCAACCCTGCACCTGATTCGGGAAGACAGCATCGCCAAAGCCGCCGAAGCCTTTCCCGATGCCGAAGCCATTTTCGGCCGCAACATCGCGCTGCTGGAAAAAATGGGCAAAAGCGGTTGGGACGCATTGGAAATCCCGCAGGGCTGCCCGTTTCATCAAGCGGAGGATGATAAATGATTTTGCGCTGGCTTTTTTGGACGGCAGGCGCAGTGTCGCTGCTGTTGGGTATTATCGGCATCGTGCTTCCCGTCCTGCCGACCACGCCGTTCGTCCTGCTGGCCGCCGCATGCTGGGCGCGAGCCTCGCCGCGTTTTCACAGTTGGCTGCACCGCCATCCTTATTTCGGCCCGATGGTACAAAACTGGGAAGAAAAACGCGCCGTACCGCGCCGCGCCAAATACCTTGCCTACACCATGATGACCGCGTCCTGCCTGATGATGCTCTACCGCTTCCCCGACCAATGGTGGATAACCGCGGGTGCGGCTGCCATCTGCTTGGCCAGTGCGGTTTGGATGTCGCGTCTGCCGGATGCCTGAACCGCCTTTACTGTTTTCAGACGGCCTCGGCGGCTATCCAATCCATTCCGTTTCTTATAGAATGTAAGCCTTTCTCAAATCAGGTTAAGATAACACAATGACAACGAACAATCCCTTCCTGCGGGCACTCAAACGCACCAGTACCGTGCAGCAAATCGCCATCGGTCTGGTTTTGGGCGTACTGCTATACATCGTATCCCCGTCCGCTGCCAAAACAGCGGGTATTTTCGGCGACATGTTCGTCGGCGCGCTGAAAGCCGTGGCTCTTCCGCTGCGGTTTCCCAACCTTTAAGCAAGGATTTGTGCGCCACATCAATTAAGATTTGACCAAAGTCAGAGCTTGAGTGGGTAAATGCCAAACCAACCATGCTCATTGCATTTTGACCCGATACACTAATACCGCGGTCAACCAATGATGCACGAGCAAGTTCACGCAAGGTCATTGAGTTGTAAGCATTGTCTTTGGCATTTACTTTATCTTTGTCGATGCCTGCACGAGCCAATAAGGATTGTTTTACGCTATCACCAACGATGTTACCGTTATCGGCATAAGGTGTTACTGCTGCGCTTGGCGTTGTATTTGCACCAAGTTTTGCTAATAATTTGTCTTTGGCTTGCTCTGCGGTAATTGATAAATCACCCAAGCACTCAACCAACAAAGAGTCGTGAGCTGAGCCAAACGGTGCGAATACCGCTTTAATATCCGCATTGCGTTTATTTAATTCAGCTTGCACTTGTGCAGTATTATCTACTGTCATAGTTTGAGTTTGATTTACTGGCGCTGATTGTTCAGTTTGTGTTGCTTGTTGTGCAGATGCGCCAGCGTTGCCTTGTGGCTTAAACAACATATTTTTAATTTCGTTAGGCATTTTTTCAAAGTCCTCTAATTTTCGTGATTTAATAGACGCCATCGCCACAAGTGGTTCGGCTAGTTTGTCGGCAAAGCCTTGTTCAACGCATTCTTTACCGTTGAGCCAAGTTTCCGCCGATAGCATTTCTGCTAATTCTTCCGGTGTTTTCCCGGTTTTGTTTGCGTAAGCTGGGATTAGCGTATTTTCGACTTTGTCTAATAAGTCGGCATACTTGCGCATATCCTCAGCATCGCCACCTTGGATACCCCAAGGCTTGTGGATCATCATCATTGCATTTTCTGGCATGATTACTTCATTTCCTGCCATTGCAATAACGCTCGCCATACTTGCCGCCAAACCGTCAATGTAAACTGTTACATTGGCTGGATGATTTTTTAGCAAGTTGTAAATAGCGATTCCGTCAAAAACATCACCGCCTGGGGAATGGATATGTAAGTTAATCTGTTTTAAGTTATTGCCGCAGTCTTTTAAGTCCTGCGCAAAGCTCGCAGCAGACACACCCAAAAATCCGATCTCATCGTAAATCGAGATCTCTGCCGTATCGTTGGCTTTGGCTTTGATTGAGTACCAAGACTGGTTATTCGTCTTTGTCACGTTCGCTGCCATTGCCATTGGCGACAGAATCATCTTTTGTTTTTTCATTTGTCGTACCTGTGTTAGTTAAATCCGTGTCAAACTTCAGCCCTAATTCTCGGTTTTCGTCCACCTCAACTTTACGTCTGCGTTTAACTTCTGCCGGATTGCTACCGCTTGCGCGTACTGCTTGGCTTTCCGTTGCCAATCCACCTTTGATCCGCTCTTTCCACGCTTGCGCCTCTTTTGTCGGATCAATCCATGGCATCACAGGTCCGCTATAAACAGCGTTATAAAGTGATGCTGGATCAATATCGACTGGCACCTTAATTTCACCGCTGACAATCGCCATTTTTAGCCATTCGCGGTAGATTGGACGGGAGATATGCGCAACAAAGGTATCTTGTAAAACGGAGTAACCCTCAAAGCTCTCCACCAACTCTTGCCGCTGGCTTGAGTAAGTACCGTTATAGTCACGGGCAATGCTTGAGTAACTGGAGCGAGTACCCGCTGCGGTTGCTCTTAATTGTCCATTCCTAAAGGGTTCGAGATTGACATTTGGTCGATTAGAGTTGATTAGACCAATATCTTCACCTGGCTTTAAATCATCAATAATTGCACCAGGCGCTATCTCAAAGTCACGCTCTGGGCTATCTGTGCTGTAATCCTCGTTGTCCCCATAGATCGCAGCATCACCTTTTCGGATATACATCGTAAAGGCGGCGGCAATTCGTGCGGCCACACGCTCGCTCTCTTCGTAATCTTTAAGATCTGATAGGCGGACAATAACACCGTGCAACATCGACACACCACGTAATTGGTGTAGGCGTTTTTTAAACGCAAGGTGCAGCATATTTTCCGCGGGCACCATTTTAACTCGCCCATAAGTGCGGTTATTTTCTTGCGGGTTATCCATGTAAACCCGATAAGACACAGGACGACGCCAGGCATTAATCTCTATACCTTGGATTACATTAGCTGTATCAGATTGCCACATAGGCACAAAATCAGGCTCCAATGCCTCAAGGCTAAATGCAATGTCAGTACTATGATTAAGTCCCACCACAGATCCGCGCACAAGTTGGATAAATACCTCACCATCTCGTAACCAAGTGCGCAAAAGCATTCGCTCTAATTCTGGCCGAGTAAATTGTCCAGTAACCTCAGGTCTAACAGACCATTCCGCCCATTTTTTTCGGATTTGCTCTGCCAGCACCTCGTCAACATCGCCATTTAAATTTAGCGGCTGTGGTTCAATATGGATACCCCTTGAGCCAATAACCCGCTCCTCCATCTTATCCAAGATGCCGATCACAATATCGTGATTTTGGTCTAATGCCCGCGCTTGCTCTCGCAAACTAACCGCACTTTGTTTGGTCGATACGTTAGCGCCTTGGCTTTCGCGTTTCGCTTTATGTGTACGGCTTGGCATTGCCGCCTCGTATGCGTTCATCACATAACGGCTTTTTGCTCGTTGTGCGCCCCATTTAGGCGAGATCGCGGCAATCGCTTTATCTAATATTCCCATTATTTAAAATCTCGCATATTTGATTCTGTGGCGTTTAACGCGCTGTCTTGTTTCCGCTAATAACTCATTAAGCATTTGTTGATAGCGGTCACGTTGTTTTGTCCATTCGGACACTTGGTAAGATACCGATCGCCCATTAAAGCTAACTTGGCTTTGGGCGTTTTCGATTTTTTCATCAAGCGTTCGGATTTTTTCTTCAAGCTCTTCTTTATCGTAAATCACAGCCACCCACCTTTTTTCTTGCTTACGCCACCGTTTAACCAATTACTTTTTGTTTTGGGTTTCGGTTGCGGTTTTACTTGTTCAATTTCTACCGCACTTTCTGTTTCTTCTTCCGGTGCAGTTATCTCTTTTCGGATTACATCAGGATTTAATCCAGGTAGTTTTGCCCAGTATGGGACATTGTCCTCATCGCCCCACTTAATACGTTCATAACCACGCAAAATAGCGATCGCATGGGTATAGCAAAATAAGTCAAACGCCTCATTGTTGCCCTTACCTGGTTTACGCCATTTGCCGTCTTGTCCGCGCTCCTCATAAGTCAGCTCATCAAAAAACCATTCGCCTAACCATGATGGGAAGTGAATGTAATTGGCACCAACAGTCTCTCGACTCAGTGCATTACTAATGCGATCTTTGAATTGATCTGTTTGGAGTAAATACAACGGTACATCACCGCGTGCTTTAGCATGACGATCTGACCGTGAGGTATTATCAGGATAGGTGCGAGAAATCAGTTTCTGTCGTTTGGTACTATCACCTTTAACGAGATACACTCGTTTTGATATGCCATCACGCTTACATCTACGCCAAAACTTATAGGCGTTATCTGTTACACCGTCCTCACCGCCGCTATCCACAGCCATTGCAAGGATTGGCATAAACCCACCGTCTAACCCCTCAATGCGATATTGCTTATTAAGCACATCACTAATGAGTAAATCCCAGTCCTCAGGGTAGGCGGACGGATCAATTGGTAGGCTTTCCCCCTCTGAATTGCTCCGCATTGATGATTTAATGTTGTATCTATCAATGAGCCACCGTTCGCTGTTTTCACCATAGCCCACAATTTGGACGACAAAACGGCGATTCCGCCCACCCTGTACGTCAACCGCAGCCAATAAAAAACGGCACCCATAAGGTACCGTTCTTTTTTCTGTATCTTCTCGCCGCTCCATCAACTCATCACTTCGGCGTTGCTCAAGTGCGGAGCGTGGTAAATAAGGCAATCCCCAGTCTGTATTTGTTACTGCCTTTAGCGTTTCTTCACTGCCTGTCATTTCAAATTCATGTTCGGCAGTGAGCAATTTATAAGTTAATTGAGCCCATGTTTGGTAAGCGGCTGCAGGGCCTTCCAGCCAAAATGATGCAATACGAGAGTTTCTTCCCTCGCCATGGATTACACCGTCTTTATCTATCGTTTGGCCCTCTTTTAACCACTTGCCGCCAATGTTTAATGCGCGTTTCTTGTCAGGATCTACGAGAGATTGACAATGCGGGCATTGTAAACGAGCGTTTTCGCTTGCCTTAACATAGTCGGTATCATCTCGATACCCCACCATATTTGCCATTGATGGCTCAAACCATTCTTTGCAATGTGGACATTGCCAATAAAATCTGCGTCTATCGCCGCGATTATATAAAGATAAAATTCCAGTTGTTGGCGGTGCCTCGTGAGTAGTTTTTGGATGATGTTTTATATCAACAATATCCTTGCCTGGCGAACTCTCTACAAGTGTCATACCGGCACTCATAAATGTAGTCGTCCGTTTGGATGCTAAACTAAATCCATCCCCCTCGCCGTCCACATCATCGGGCCATCGGTCGTAATCTGTTAACGCAACGTATTTGTAATCTGATGATGACAATACGTTGATTGACGGCCAACCAATCTTTAATAAATTACCTGCCCTAAAATATTTATCGTGGACATTGTTATCGTTTTTACGCGGGCTTAATCTTTTTGCAATCTCAGGCGAGCATCTAAAAGTGCGGTCTAAACGTTTACGACTATGCTCACTGGCTTTCTCTTGTGTAAGTTGCACCAAGAGGAAATCAGACGGATCGCAAATAATCGCATAAGTAATCCAGCCATCAATCAATCCGATTGTTTTACCTGTACGAGCTGGCCCAACAAAAATTACTGCGTCATACTCACGAGAGTTTAGGCAGTCCATCGGATCTAACATATATGCAGCAGTATCTTTATCCCATTTAACAGAGTTCCCCCCACCAACTGGCACACGCATATATTCCGCTACGGCTTCCGATACTTTCATTCGGCGAGGCGGTTTAAGTAGATTTGCAATATCTCGCCTAATATCTTTAGCTGATGCAAACATGGCTACTCCTCTGATTTATTATCGCCAGCCTGTATGCGCGATGACATTTGCAATTTAATATCATCAATTACCTGCATTACACGGATTAATTGCGATGGATTTAATCCACAATCACGCTCTAAAATATCTGGCAATGTATCAAGTGGCTGCACTACTGATTTTGCTAAAAAGCTCATCTCTTGAGCAACTTCAAACGCCAGTACTAATTCCCCTGTGTCTCGCTCATATTTAAGTCTTTCATTTTCCGCCTGCCAAAATGCCCGTCTCTCAACAGGTGACAAGCTATCAACATCTGCCGTCATTTTTTCGGCAAGCCCGATTTTGATTAAATCAGATAGTGCATAGAGCTTTAATTTGGAATTACTGCCAATAGCTGGCGTTAGTCCTGCAAGCCTTTGTGACACGGTTTGCCGATGCATTCCGACCAGTTCGGCGATCTGATTTATATTGAGTTTTAAGTCGTATAAATTATCCATAGCCGAGACCGTTAAAATGCCCAAAAAAGGAAAAAGATGATGATGCCTAAGATGTCAAAAAACTGTCGAAAACCGCGCGCCCGAAACCCCGTGGAAATGGGTACCCCCTCAGGAGTACCTTTTTAATTCGAATTTATCTATGCAATTCTCATTGATGTGTTCGTTTTAACATCACATAGCTTAGATATAACCCCAAATGACTTGATGTTTCCCTTAGGGCATAGCTGAGATATGTAGCGTATATAAAACAAAAGCGACTGTTGTCAGCCGCCTTTATTGAAGATTTAAATATTAAATACTGTCTTGCCTTGCTCATTGGTAACGTAGATATGATCTCCAGTACCAATTAAGCTGTATGCAATCTCTTTCTCAATGCCTTGATTGCCGTACTCGTCATCTGGTATAAAATCCATCATCACACCAATGATTTTATCTGTTGGATTATTTCGAGCTGAGCAGTAGATTGACTCCTCACGGATAACCTCTTTACACTCTTGGTCTCCGTACATTGGCTGAGTGTAGTAGATGCCGTTAAGTGCGGTCGGTTTGTCTTTTAGCTTATCAGCCAGCCTAAGCATCTCTTTGTACTCACGAGAGGTCTCATCGTAAAATGCAAAGCTGTTGCTCTCAGTGATTGACGTTACACCATCTTGGATGATTTTGATTGTTAGCATTTTGTGCTCCTGTTGTTTTTGTTGATAAAAAAAGACCGCACTTTATTTGGCGGCCTTAGTTTGATTAATCCACTTGTTGATGTTTGTAATTTGACTAGCGCACATATCTCGCTCAGCTATCACAGTGATTAGATGCTCTACTGCTTCACCGTATGTGCTACCCATGAATGGAGTTTTAACACAAGGCATTAAGAAAGCTTGAGGCGGATAAATGTATTCCGTCTTTGTTGTTACCTTATTAGTGCAACCGCTCAATAGCATCGTCATAGATGCGAGTGTTATAACAAGGCTGTGATTTAATAATCTTTCTGACAACTTGTACTTTGTCTTGTGTTGCTTGTTTGATTTCATCGTTAATAGCTCTCTGCTGTTCCACCGCTTGGCGTTCTACTTCAATCGTATCTTTTAGCGATTGATTAACCTTTTCTTGTTCTACAATGAGGCTAGCCTGTGCTTGGTTTTCGGCACGAATGTCAGAGATAATGTCGCTTTGATACCAAATCCAACCGCACAAGCCCAAAATTGCAGCTGTTAATATCTTATTTAATCCAATCATAATTACGCCATTAATTTTCGATATAACGCCACTCGGTCAGCAAGTCCGTTTGTTCCGCCATTGATTCGGACAGTAACCTTTTCAACACTTGCTAGGCTTGCCAATTCGTTTGCTTGCCAGTACCACACCGCCGCTGACACAGCCAAATCCAAATCTTCCGCCAGCTCGTGTAATGCAAAATCACGCCCCAACCAATTGCGAAAAGCGATATAGTTTTTCTTGCCGGTGATTTGGATAATGCCGCGACCACGATAACGCCAACCATCGCCACTTTCTTCATCGCCGTTACCCATTCTGTTGGCATACACTCGATTGGCGATTTGCTCCGGCTTACGAGCGTACTTTTTAGCGGTTAGTGCGTCAAAATACTTACGGAAGTATTGAGTTAGCGCATAGTCGGAGTAGTTTAGATTTTCGGTAAAAACTGAAAATCCTACGCTCTCATGACCGCACTGAGCTAAAAACATCGCTTGTTGGATTTTAGTTACACAGCCGGCTTTTTCGATTTGCTTTTCAATCGCCGCATAAATACCTTTTTTTGCACGTGGGAAAACCTGATTAAATTTACTCTCTGAAATTATCATCATCGAATTTACTTCCATTGCTGCGTCTATAACTAATATCACCGTCATTTACTCGGTGATTGATAAATTTAAATAAAAATTCACGGATCTTCTCAGTGCCGATAAAGCCAATCATCGTACCGAGAAAGCCGGAAAATTCCGCATGACCTACAAGGTGCGTACATATCGGCACTGTAACCCCAGCGATAGACGCACAAATCATTGCGTCAATAAATACGTAGCGAAATGCAGGTTTCTTCCGCATAAATCCCATTCTTAAAAGCGACATAAAAATTGCGGCACCGGCACTATGGATTGTCCCGTTACCAAAATTTAATTGTAGCCAGGCAATAATCATTGCCCACACATCAGGCTCTTTCATCGGCATTGTTTTCTCCGCCGTGTTTTACGGCAATAAAAAAGCCCACCAATTACGGCGGGCGTGAATTCTGCTAAAATTAATTTTCCACAACTAAATCAGCAGAGGTTAAACATGATTGAAATTGATAAATTAAATGATGGTTACTATAACTTCCCGTACCAATCAGGAGAAGGAGACTCAACAAGCGATACATCATCTCCCTGTGTCGGAGGTTTCGACTTAATTCAACACCCAGAACTCATAGAAGAAATACCTGAAGCAAAATATTCACCTATGCTAAAAAAATTGCTCATTGACCTCAACCAAGAGAACTTACCTTACCTCACGTTAGGTTGTGGCTATTGGGCATTTAAGGACAACAGGGATACATCTTATACTTATCTTGAGTTTTCCTTCAAAAATATCAAAACAGCTCAAAACCTTTCATTTATCCAAACTATTGATGAACAATTTATCGATTATTTACACACTCATCGCGAACAACTGGGGAGTGAATTTGGCGTGCCGCCTGAAGCATTTGATACAGCTCATTTAGCTTTTGCCTGGAATTATCGTCCATTTTCTTATTTTGGAAGCGAAGAACGCATCTTGCTCTATTTTCAAGCTGGTAGCCAACAACATCAAGATCTCGAGATATTCCTTGATCTACTTCATCGTTTTCTAACCGAATATTTACAAGTGCCATCATAATCACCAAATAAAAAACCCCCGATGGAGAACCATCAGGGGTTTAAAAATCAATTCTGCGTTTGTAACGTGCAAAAAACCGCACTATATCTAACATGATACACTTTTAGTCTAGACTGTCAAGCGGTTTTTATTAAAGAAATTTAACAAATAAAAAGACATTCACTCCCACCACTCACAATCATTAGCATTAAAGATGTTTTTACGGTTTTTATCCGGTTGAAATATTCCGCTTTTGAAATTCGTAGATAAGTCAATATTTCTTGTTTTTCCCAACGCTTAATGTAGGTCAACACAAACACATCATAAAGCTCAGGTGTTAGCTTACGTATAATACCAAGATAACCATCAATTCTTAAACCAAGATCATCAGAGATAGGATTAATACGATATTTATGAGCGTAACGTTCATCGCATTTCATTTCTGCAAATCCAGCTGAAACACGTGGAAATTCTGTTTCGTATCTTGGTGTGGCCCAATAGCCAAATTCAACCACAATTATATCAATATCTAACATGCTAGCTCCTTAATCGATACTAAAACTTTTCCACCCTTGACTACACATTTTCGTACAATTCGCAAATCATCAATAACACTATCGTCCACCAACACGCCCGCTTTCACTAACGCGTCTAATAATGATTTAAAAAGATTATCCAAATCACGCATTCTTCTATCCGGCATAAATGCTTCCACCACTACTGCAGCACGAATACCAGCTGGAAATCTTGCTGAGCGTCTTGTCATCCAGGCGACCTGTGCTGCATAAGCGCGTCCTTTCGCGCTAATTAATGTTTTCCCATTTACTCTGCGCCAATAGGTATTAACAGAAGGTGGAAATGGTAATTCAAGTGTTATCGTTGTCATAGAAATCTCACTTTAAAAAAGACCGCACTTTTTGAACTGTCATCTTTTAGTTGATAGTTCAGTTATTAAGGAATACTTAAATACTGAATCAATCTACCACCAAGGCGCCAATCTTGATGGCATATAAAAAGAACTTATGCCAAAGCTCTATTTGTGAACCATACTTTTCTTCAAATGCTTTTACGTTTTGATGTAATTCATTGTGATGAATTCGGCAAAGCGGAATACAATCCAAATCATCTGCTTTACTTCCCATCACACCATTACCATGACCAATTAAATGATGCGGATCATCTGCTTGTTTACCACAACACACACACGGCTGAGTTTTTACCCAACGTAACCATTTTTCAGAACGGATATATTGTGGCTTTGGTCTTGCCATATATTGAAGTGGCGGATCATCATCGGCTTTTAAATTTAAAATGGCTTTATCTAAACGGTCCATGTGATAAATAAGAGGATCTTCAAAACGAGTGGAGCTTTCTTTATTGTCTCGTTCGTAATTTTTAACACTAAAAACCTTTCTTAATAACGCATCACTTAATAAACGTTGAAGTCCATTCTTAAAACAATACAGTACTAAATCTGATTCCGTTAAAGGGCGAGCATGTTTTAAATCCACTTGGATTTTTGCAATGATTGCTTGCTCTATATTTTGTTCCACCACCAACGATGCTTTTTCTGCATCGTAGTTTCCCTTGCGCATTTCTGTATCGTGGTGCCAACAAGTTTTAATAAAACCGTCTAAGTGCGGAGTAATTGTTAATTCTTTATGACAGTATTCACCATCACTCAACTGACAATGCTTAATACTGTCCACAAAATTCATCAACGCTTTTTTTGTAAGTAATTTTGACCGCACTTCCTTATTTCTTAAGAAATCCACCACCAACGGTGGAAATTCTTCACTAATAGCTCCTTGCCAATTAACTACACCAGATTCCTTATGTTGTAATTCAGTAGGCTCTGGCATTAACACCATTCTCTTCGTCATCACTTGTGCAGCATTGCGCGGAATTCTAAACATCATTAAACCAAGGTCTGATTGTTTATATGGTGTCAACAACAATACTTGCATTAATGCCCCCGCAACGATCCTTTAATGCTTGCAATAATCTCTGCTTGGCGTGTTTTTGAAACTGGCATTGATGTAGCTTGCGATGGTAATTGTTTTGTTGGCTCCGGTAACACTTCACCATTTTTTAAACGATCAGCAATATTGCGTAAGGCCTGTTTAATTTCTTTGCGCAACTGCTCTACTGACCAAGTGTATCGACGACAACGGCAATACAAATCAGTGATCAACCAATATTCCACGGTTGAATTGAATTTAAATTTATCCACATCAGCCATGCCGTAACGTTGAAAACTTGTTAAACGCTGTGCTAATTCTTCTTCTGACGGTAAATCCATCGGAATTTTGCACCATTCGATGAAATCAAACAGGTTTGGGAAATAATCATTTCTTGCTGCACGAACTCTTGCTAATCCACGCTCTAACATATCCACAGATAAAACATCATGGTTCACTAACTCTTCAATCCAAATAAACTTCGCTTCTTCCAATGCTTCGTCTGTTGGGTAGTTATAGCGCCAACGGTTGCAGTAAGCACACAAGCGATTGAATAACTGATTCACTAATTCTGAAACATGAGTATTTAAATCAACCCCTGAAACGCAATTTTCTTGTCTAATTGCCACGTTCATTTCAACATCCCCATTTTGCGTAGTTTTTCCGCTACTTGCGGATTACGAATTTGAATTTGTCTGCCCTTTGCCCAATCGGTGCTTTTGCTTGCTGGGTTTGGTGCACTGCCTTTCGGTTTTAACATAGTGCCATCAGCCATCACCCAAGCACCGTCTCGCATTTCTGGTCTGCCCTTGTGATCCCAACGTTCTGAGCTGACAACATACTCACCGAAGTTTGTTGGACGGAAAATCGTACTTGGTCGGAGATACTCAACCATTTTCGGATCACGGCCCCATTTTGACACGAGATAATCCACCACACGTTTACACACACCCAAATCGAATTCAGCCAATCGAGCACCAATCGCTTGTTTTGTTTTGTCAGTGAGCTTGTATCCTGTTGGTTTACGTTCGCCTTGCTCTTCAGCAAGATTTGCCAATGCCATGTTCAAATAATCCAACACAACTTGCTCAGCTGGGGGGACTATAGGGGGGTTATTTATATTTGTTTTATTATTTGTTTTTGTAGGGTGGCGTTTTTCGCCACTGGTGGCGGTGGCGTTTTCCGCCACTGGTGTCGTGGCACTTTTCGCCACTGGTGGCGTTTTTTGTAACTGGTGGCGTTTTTCGCCACTGGTGGCACTTTTCGCCACTGGTTTATTTTCAACGTTAGGAAGGTCTTTCACTAAATAGAATTCAGTCGTTCTTCCAGCGGTTTTAACAGTACGAATCAAACCAACTTCTTCAAGCTCTTTAAGGATTTCATAGATAGTTTTATCTCGGTTGATGCCAGTGAATTGTTTGAATTGTTCAATAGAAATAAAATCACTTTCTTTCTGCCAACCAGTCGTTTTACGAGCCACCAACAAATAGGCCTTTACAGCGTTACCAGAAAGAGCAAACATCACTTCATCTACAAAAGCATTAGGGATCTGAAAAGAATTAGGGATAAATTTGCTCATAGCATTAACTCCGATGCGTAACGTTGTGCGATCCATTGAATACCTTTCGATGTCACGCGAGTTTGTGTAAAGTTGTGACCGTGCTCTGCTGTACCAGTTTTCACTGTAAATAAGCCACGGCTTTGTTTGTCTGAATATGGAATAAGATTGCCTGATTGACGATATAACGCTTTGTCTCGCTCTAGTGCAGCTATCATCGCTTTCTCTGGCATATTTAAGATTTTTGCCGTTTCACGTAATGATTTTGTCGTGCCAACATCAACATAAAGATCCACAAAGTCCGCTTTAGGTTTCATCGCCTTGTTCTCTAACGCTAAAGCTTGTTTCTCTTTCTCTGATGCCACCAACTGCTCTAAGGCTTGAAGATAATTCTGCGGTAAAAGTGCGGTCGGATTTTGTTGGTTTTCTAACTCAAGCCATCTGTCAATAATGCGTTTACGAAGTTTTACGCTATAACCAGCCACCAGTGTAAGAGTTAAATCCTTTGGCAGCATAAATTCACGGTAAGATTGACCATTTTGGGGGTGTGTCCAAATTTGGACATACCCTTTAGGATTGATTTCTAACTGTTCAAACATCACTTCAATGTCACGTGCGACATGACGATGTTCTTTTTCACACAATTCTGCAATCTCACGACTACTCATCGTCAAAGTGCTTGCATTTTCGTTTGTAATTGGTAATAATTGCTCCATCAGTATATTCCTTAATAAATTAACCACGGTGTCCGCCGTGGTTTTTTATTGACGTTTATTTAGCGAGATCACGCACTCGATTGAGTGTTGTGTTGCAGCTAAATGTTTATTTAATAACTTGCGGATCAAATCTTCTTCACTACTGGTAATCTCACCATCAGCAAGTGCGCTTTCTAATGCTTCAAATAACAATCCACGAGCTGATAACTCATGTAATTGAATATTTGCCATTTCTACTGCATCTAAATCATCTGCACAGGTATCTGGTACAAAACGTCCACCAGCGGCACGGCATAATTCTTCAATAAATTGTGTGCAACCATATTCAAGCTGAATAGCGATTAACTCTTCATTTTTGAACCGTTGGCCCTTTGTTTGATAAAGACGATTATTTAACTCGCTTTCGGTAAAGCCGAGAAAGCCAGCTACCGCACTTTTGCCGCCTGGTACTTTCTCGATCATCTCTATAATGGTTTGTTTCATTGCCATAATTTCTTTCCGTTTTTTATGGTTTTCTTTTAGGTAAAGGTTGGTAAATTAATCCCACAAATCAGGACGTAATTCGGATTTCTTAACTTTTCCGGCCGTAAGTTCTTCAATCTTTGCGCAACGTTCCGCAGGCACTTTTTCACGCCACTTGGAAACAGCCCAAGGGGTAAGATTGAAATGTCGAGCCATAGCCGAAATACCGCCCACGATTTCATAAGCTTTTTCGATTGGTAGCATTTTAACCTCTTCATTCTATTTAAAGTAGAGTTATTCTACTACTAAAAATAGAATTGAATCAACTATTTTAATTTTGTATCTTCTACCTTTAGTAGAATAAAGGAGTGTCTATGACAGATTTAGCAAGCCGGCTTAATGAATTAATGGCTAAACAAGGCAAAAATATTGTGGATTTACAAAAAGCTATTGGCGTAACCTATGAAATGGCTAGACGTTACACTTTGGGCACTGCAACTCCGAGAGATAAAAAAATTGAAGCCATGGCAAAGTACTTTGGAGTTAGCCCTGCTTATTTGAAATATGGCTCTACAGACTCAACTGAAACAAAAGTCACATCAAACATAAAAGAGCTTGGTTCCTTTGACTTATGGGATAGAAACACGCCATTAAATAGTGATGAAGTGGCAGTGCCTTTTTATCAAGATGTTCGCCTTGCTGCGGGTAATGGGTTTGCTGATGACATCGCGGACTATAACAATTTTAAATTACGCTTTTCTAAAGCTACATTAAGAAAACAAGGTGTTCAGTTCGAAAATGCTGTATGTGTAATTGCTGACGGCAACTCTATGGAACCTGTTATTCCGGATGGAACAACGGTTGGGATTGATTTGGGCAATAAAACCATTAGAGATGGGAAAATATACGCAATAAACCACGGTGGCTTACTGAGAATAAAACTACTCTACAATATGCCTAATGAACAAGTGAAAATTCGTAGTTATAACAGCGAAGAACACCCAGACGAAACAGCCGATCTAAAAGATATATCGGTACTTGGGAAAGTTTTTTGGTATTCAGTATTACTGTAGAAACTAACACTGGATATTGTTGATCTTTGATAACAACTAACCTAAGGAAAAAAATATGAATGAAACACCATATTATTTTAAATCAACGCCAGTAAATATTGTTGGTAATAATAAACTAAGAACGCCACAAATTGAGGCTTATATTAATATAAAAGAATATTTCCAACAAAATCCTACTGGCGAGGCTCTAGTTGTTTTACCAACGGGAACAGGAAAGTCTGGTTTAATATCTATAGCTCCTTTCGATGTAAGTGATGGTCGTGTATTAATTATTACTCCAGGACTGATAACCAAAGATAGTATTAAAAAGACTCAAGACGTACTCCAAGATAACTTTTGGGTAAATTATGACATTATATTTAGTATTGATAACTTGCCCGTTCTAGTAGAATATGAATCCGATGTTTCGGATGCTCACTTAAAACAAAGTCATATTATCTTTTCAAATATACATAAATTAGTTTCCTCGAGAGCAACAAGCTTAATCAGCCGTGTTCCGTCTGATTTTTTCGACATGATTATTATTGATGAATCTCATCATGCACCGGCTGAAAGTTGGAAAAAGGTCTTAGAATATTTTCCAAATGCTAAAAAGCTTCATGTTACAGGGACTCCATACCGAGGAGACAATCAAGAGCTACCGGGTCAAAAAATACATGAAACCTCCCTTTCAGAAGTAATGCGTGCAAAATATGTAAAACTGTTAAGAAAAGAGACGGTTAACGCTCATGAATTATATTTCACATTGCCTGAAAGCCCGAATAAGCAATTAACTTTAGAAGAAGTTCTTGAATTCAAAGAACAAGAATGGATAGAAAAATGCGTTTCTCTATCAAAAGATTGCTCTTTAGATGTTATAGATAGGAGTATTGAACAGTTTAATTCTTTAAAAGAATTATCACCGACAGTCCCCCATAAAATTCTTGCTGTTGGATGTAGTATAAAACACGCTGAAGATATTGCTGCATGGTATAAAGATAAGGGCATGAGTGTAGTTATCATCCATAGTAATATGTCACACGAAGAACAACAAGAAACATTAATGAAAATTGAAAATCATCAATGCAATGTTGTGGTTTCCGTAAATATGCTAATGGAAGGTTACGATCATCGCTATTTAACCATTCTTGCCTTATTTAGGCCTTATCGTAGTATAAATGCTTTCGCTCAGATTATCGGACGTGTTCTTAGAGTTATACCTGATAATGAAATTAAAGCCTTTGAGATTGACAATAACGCCGTTGTTATATTCCATGAGCAAGCCGGACTAAATAAAATGTGGAATATTTTCCAAAAAGAAGTTGACCGTGCCAAGCTCCAAGTGTCCAGAGATTATGATGTTCATATTAGCGATGAAGCCTATGAAAAACGCAAAGTTGAGCTTGCAGAAATATCTTCCGAGGGCAGCTATTTAAGTACTCAAGATTCATATTTAGATGATGTCGATTTTAACAAGCTCTTTGAGCAAAAACGCAAAGAAATTCAAGAAGAAATAAGCCAAGTAACAGCAAGATTACCTAAAGATCTAGATCCGATATATTTAAAAGCAATTGAACAAGCTGCAGAACAAAAAGCAAATAAAGAAATTGATGAGGTATTAGTCAGTAAGAGACCAGCTCAAGCAAGAAAAGAATTGCGTAAAATCTTAACAAGCAAAGCTCAGAATTTGGCCGCAGATCTGCTCAGCGATCTAGGAATTGACGCTAAAAGTAACAATTTGTACTATAAATTCAATAAACTACTGAGAATAAATAAAGAAACACCTAATGACGGGATTATTGTTATATACATAAATAACAAGCTTTACAATAAATTTGGTAGCGTTGACAGTAGGGATAATGCTACACTACAGAAATCAATAGGAGAAATTGATTCAATTATAGTTGAACTAAGGGGGATGTTGAAAAATGCACGTCACTAATGAAATAAAATCACTAATAGATAAAATTATCAACCTAAATGTAGCAAAAGGAATTCAGCCGGCAGAGCTGTCCGAAGCTATATTTGATAACGAGTATTCTTCCATAGATATAAAAAAACAGTATGGACACATACTTGTAATCGTATCATTTATAGATTCATCAGACCAAAACGCTATAAGCCGCCACTCAATGAAATATACATATAATGAGGAAAAATATCTTCTTCAAATTGAAGAAAGAATAAATAACAAAAACTATAAGATAGTATGGAATCGAAATAATGTACTAGAGTGCCTTTATGCTGATTTGTCCAGCAAGTTACTTGCTCTTAATCCTGCTCAAAAGGTTCACCATCTATTAAAACAACTTCCAGAGCCGGAGATTTACCAAATTTTTAAAAATCTGAAACTTGTGGCTTAGAAAAAAATACAAACCGCTCAAATAGAGCGGTTTTCTTTTGCCCAAAATTCACCATTCCTACATCTCTCCCGTTCCATTTCCGTGATCGGCATCTTCAATATCAATCCATAAGCAACAAAAGAATTAGAATGAATTCTTACCCTTAAATTCAAAACAAAACCGCCTGTGTGGCGGTTTTTATTAACATTTAAACTCCGCAATCAACTCCTCTAGCACAATCCTCTCCTGCTCATTAGCTCGCACAATCCTCAACTCTTCATCTACGCGCGACACTATCTCATTAATCCCTAAGCTATTGATGCCTTCGCAATTCAGCGAGATTAGCCATTTTTTAAACTCTTTTTTCATAATTCGCCCTCCTTATCGGCGGGGACATAATAAACAAACTTAAATTTAAACCAACTATCGCTACCAAAATTTGCGATCAGCATCGCAAAAATCTCAAAAACATACCACAAAACACAAATTTTACTTTGCGACAGATTAAAAAATAAGCAATTAAACACCTACCAACAAAATATTTTTACTTAAAAATCAAATAAATGCTACTTTTAATAGAAAATAATCCTACTTTTATGCAAATTTTAGTTGCATTTAAATCTACTTTAAGTAGAATAAGCCACAACAAAGCAAAACACTTTGAGTTGCTCTTTAAAAATTTACTTTACAGAATCACAGTGCATGACGGTGCTAGGCGGTCGTTAGATTGAAAGCCCTAACCTACTTAGCAACACTGTGTTTTGAATATCTGTCTAAGTGGAAGCCAGTGAAAAACGGTGCAGTTGCCGAAAGTGGAAACAGACAGGTAAACCGAACCACAACTTTTGGTCTGTTTTCAAGTTGGTTAAAAATGGGAAAGCGACAGACAGCAAACGTTAGCTAAAGGCGTGACATATCGGAGAGGCGGTAAACTGCCGCGGTAGCTTAATAGGTAAAAGCAACCGGCTCATAACCGGAGGATAGTTGAGTTCGAATCTCTCCCGCAGCACCAATTCAAAGCGCATTCTACACAGACCGATCTAATGAGTGCGCACGGTGAAGGGAATGTTCTTGAGTGTGCTTTGAAATGGCAAACATAAAACAAATGAGGTTAAAAATGGAATATGTGACGATTTCCAAATCCGAATATGATTACTTGGTTACTCAAGCCAAGAGGATCAAATTCATTAATCATTACAGACCAACCATGGCAAAAGAAGCTGATACAGGAGAATACTCAATCTCTGTAGATACTATGGGTATCATTGATACCTTGCGATACAGCAGGGATATTGAGTGCATTGATCACGCAATTAAGGACGTGAGAGAAATGCAAAAAGCATTTTGGGTTTACGAAGAAACTGAAATTTACGCGGGCAGAACCATTGAGGAAATTCTTCATGCGTTTTATTCAGAAAAAGAGCGCGAGGAAATTTTAAGAGATAACCTTTATGGACAGGTTGATTTAAACCAAAAATACCCAGTAAAGGAAGACTCAAGCTCTATTGCAATAGAAAAAACCATTAAAGAATTGTTAGAAGAAATAGTCACTTTCCCGGATTTGATTTTAACATCTTACAATTAGCCGAGCATGAGGGCTTAAAACTTATGCAACCTATAAAATTGGTTCCTTAGGTTTGCCCTCCGTAAAACGAGGGCTTTTTTATCCCGAAAAATTACCTTACAATCAAAGTAATTTTTAATATATAAAGGGAATGCTATGAAAACCGTTAAAGCAAGACTGACTGAGTTAAAAAACTTAATTAATACAAAAATCAACAAAGACTATGAGTGGATGGGAGAAATAAAATCACCCGAAATTATCAAAGAAATAGAGCAACTTTACCCCCTAATAGAGAAAATAGAAAAATCGGGAAAAACCCTTGAAATTTCCTATGCAAAATATATTTCTCTTCAATTAATTAAAAAAATAATTCGCATCCTTAATAAAAAAAGAACGAGTAATAAATGGGATGAATATGATGTAAATTCATTTATTTTATCTCTAATCAAACTAAGAATGACAATCAAGGAATTATATTTAATTGAAGTTAAGGGCGAATTAAGAACAGAAGAAGAACTCAATGCTATTGCTGCCGATATATCTAAAGCAAAATTGAATCTAGAAGAACATATCTCACTTGAAGAACAGTTAGTAGAGAATAAAAAGGAGTTTGAAAATTTAAAAAACTCTCTGATTACACTCAAAAAATCTTATAACGACGCACAAGAACAAATAACTGAAATTTCCCAGTGGCACGAACAGTCAGACACATTAAGTAACAATATTTCGACCTATGCAAGCACCGCACAAAATAATCTTACTAAAATCACGACATTAGCAACCACGGCGGAAACCAATAAACCCAAAATCGAAAAATATCATGAAGATATTGAAGGTATGATTAAATTATTCAATAAACAAAAAGAGGAGATTGAAATGATTATTGAAGACGCCAACCGAGCAAGCATGGCAGGTTCGTTTAAAACTCAATCTGAAAATATCGATAGTAAAATGAAAGCTGTAGATAAAATTTTGCTCGGCTCACTTGTTGCAACATCTGTTATTTCATTTATCAATTATTCAACAAGCCTGAGTGCAACAGACAGTCTTAATATTTTACAATTTCTTGCTAAGTCTATTGTGACAATCCCGTTACTTGTCATCGCCTGGTTAAAGGCTAAAGAACGGGCTTATCTCTTTAGATTAAGGGAGGATTATAACTACAAATATTCCTCAGCAATGGCATTTGAAGGTTATAAGAAACAAGTACAAGAACAAGACCCTAAATTACATCAGCAACTTCTGCAAATTGCCGTGGATAATTTGGGGATAAATCCAACCAAAGTCTTTGACAAAGATTTAAAAAGCACACCACTTGAAACGATTATCGATGGCGTAGGAAAACGCCTGGATAAAGCTGTTGATGGTATTAAAGGAGAGGTGAATGACATTCCAAAGAAAACAAAAGAATTAATTGATGATGAATAACCTACCCCCTCAAATTCTCAGCGCTTTTTATTTGACACCGCCCTTACTTAGGATTAAGATGCCCCACATCCAAGCCGTCTCAAACGGCTTTTTTTGTACCTAAAATTCACAGGAGAACACCATGATCACCTACCAACAACTCTGCGAGCAACAACAAAAGTATAATGACGAACTCAACAAACGCCGTAATAAGTTGCGTCAACTTATCAGCGAATTTTGCCAAGCAATAAGCCAAAACTTAGGGCTAAGTGATAAATATTACAACGCAACGATTAACGAAGTTTCCGCTACCGTACCTTATGTCAAATTGCTAGAATTAGACAGTGGAGAACATCAACACATTAATGTAATGGAGTTACCAATAACGTTTGATGAACAAGGTGATCCGATAGCCGAAGCTGGCATTTCACTCACCCTTGAAAAATCACCAAATACCTATCCAAAACAAAGCGTATTTATTCGTATTGAATTTACATTAAAACAAAATATCCTCATCTTGCGCTTTATAGATTTTGATGACGGATTATTTAAGGTTACCGTTAATCTAGATGATGATAATCGCTTTGCTTATGCTGTTGAAGCCTATAAACAGCTTGTAATGAAAACTTTTACAATTTAATTTGACAAAAACCGCCATCAACGGATAAGATTTTTTCATCGGGGAGAGATAGGTGTAATACAATACTCGAAAGGGAAATAAACCCATACTGGAGACAGCAAATAGAAAGAGCTAACCGCGACTTTCATCGGGGCTGTTAAGAAGTAAGTTGATCCCCGATATTGACAACCACAAAAAACTAAAATACTATTCGTCTCAAGGTGTCGAAACCTCAATATGTTCAAGGCGGATAGTTCAACTGATCGCCAAAAGGCGATTTTTTTTATATCCGTAATCCTGACTATGTCGGGAGGGAGACTAATACAATACCTTCGGGGAATAAGTCCAGCCCTTTCCTTGAACGGGGTTTTCGAACCTCCCGACGCCACTGTCGAAAGTGGCTTATTCAACAAATAGTTCAAGGATTACAAAATGTCAAATCTTACAATTTTCAATTTTGAAAACACTCCTGTTCAAACCATTGTAGAAAACAATGAAATCTTTTTTAGAGCAACTCAGCTTGCAGAATTGTTGCAATATAAAAATCCACATGACGCATTAAGAAAACATGTTGATTCTGACGACCTAGCAAAACGCGAGATCGTGAATACTATCAATAAGCGTGCTCAAGTTCTCTTTGTGAATGAAAGTGGGATGTATTCATTAGTCTTGAGTTCGAAATTAGAGCAAGCCAAAAAAGTAAAACGTTGGATAACTTCAGAAGTTTTACCAGCAATCAGAAAGACAGGAAAATATCAACTTCAACCACAACAACTTGCGCTACCTGAGCCTGAAAAGAAATTCACCTTTGAATTTACCGAGTATGAACTTCAAGAGCTTGCTTGGTTATGGTTCGCTTTCAAACGTGGCATAGGCACTTTCCAACATATCGAAAAGGCCTTCAACGTTTTAGGCTCGAACATGAGCGGGCAAATCTACGGACAGGCTTACGAATATTTAAGCGTGCTACGTTCTACCAATCAAATCTTAAACCGCATCACAAGCGATTTTAACATCGACCAAATGACAAACTGGCGTGTATTAAAACACTTGCGAGGCTTTAATCCAAAAGCCGTAAAAATCGACTTCTAAAACAACGGAAAATCCGACCGCACTTTTCCACAAGAAATCCGTGTGGCGGATTTTTACACCCTAAATTCACTAAATTGATTAAAAAGGAAACAAAAAATGGAAAAATTTACTGATGTATTCGCAGAAATTACACGCCCTTTAGCAAAGCTTGCTTGTGCGATGTTTATCGCCTTTTTGATTGGCGGAATCTCCTATTGTTTTGCAAGTGAGCCAACCGCACTCGAACGAGAAAAAGCAAGAGTGCAGTGGATTGCTGAACATGGAGAATATCAAAAGAATTTAACCGAAGAAGGGGAAAAACAGGCTCGTGCTTACGTATCTATTAAACAAGCTGAAATTAATAAGGAATTTAAATGAAACTACCTTTTAAAACCAACAGCGAACTTGCCGCCAAAGAAGAGCGCAAGAAAAATTATCAATCCGCTTATGTGCTTTGGGAAAAAGCATCAAAGCTAACCGGGAAAGAGATAAATAAGCACTGGTGCATAAGCCGTGCGGAATGGTGCCAAAAAATGCACCAAGAAGAAGTGAAACTTAAAACGAGAAAAATCTATGTACCGCATTAATACCTATTATGGCCATACCATTGACTACATCAAGCCGGATCCTAACGAAATTGATATTCGTGATATTGCTCATAACCTTAGCTTTGAAAACCGCTTCATTGGTCAAACTGCTGAACCTTATAGTGTAGCTCAGCATTGTGTACTTGGTAGCTACATTTTTGAAGAAATGGGATTACCTGAGCTTGCATTTATTTTTCTACTGCACGATGCAGCAGAAGCATACTTGAAAGATATTCCGACTCCACTCAAATATTTGCTAAGTGAGCCTTATCGCAATATTGAAGATCGCTTTAATTTAGCAATCCACCAGCGTTTTAATGTTGAGTATAAAAAATTGCCAGCAATTAAATCTATGGATTTATCTATGCTTGCAACGGAAAAAGAACAGTTACTTCCACCAGCATCTGTAGAGTGGCCACAATTGAAAGGTGTCTCTCCGGCAAATATCGCAATTGTTTTTTGGCAACCACATCAAGCTGAATCAGCATATCTTGACCAATTTAAACACTTAACTGAGATTTTAAACTATGGCGACAAGTAAGAAACCACGTAAAAAGCACGATAAAAATGCCAATATTAAACGGCAGAGCGACAGAATATGTCGCAACTCTCTTGTGCTTTCAGTTATTGGATTAGGAAACGACGGCACAGAATGGATAAAAAATAATATTCCACAAGATAGAACAACGGCCACTGAACAAGATTTCGAGCTGATGTATAACAAATCCCGCCCATGGTCTTTTGTTTTTGGTGTTATTTGCCGTGATCAACTTGGAAGAGGTTATATAAAATTTGAATATCAATCTCTTGCTAACCAATTTGCGTTCACCGCACCTGAAATGACAGATTACGTCAATGACAATATCAATGCCATTTTAAACGATGTAAACGAAGAGCACGTACTCTCCCCTTTCCTTATAGCGTCACCAGAGAAAAAAGAGTTTACAGATGATTACATCAAGAAACTTTTAACCTGGAAGAAAGTGGAAACAACGCTCAAAACCCCATTTGAGATTAAAGCGTTGCGTGAAGAAGGAATGGCCGCATTACGTGAAATAGATCCAACAGCTTATTCAGATAAAGCAACTTGGACGATCCTTCGTAAAAATGGCTGTAATGATTTTGCCGATATGCGACTAGTTGGATTAGAGAAATATCAACACTGCAAAGGAATCGGTAAAAAACGCATTCAAAGTCTGATTGATGGCTACCACGCATTAATCAATGACGAAAAATTAATTCCAAAATTGACCGCACTTCGTGAATTTGAAACTCAAATTTATATCCACCAACAAACAATGGCCCGATTAAATCGAGCTGCACAAATGTAGGAGAACCACATGGCTAAATTTATCAAACTAACTAATACGGATGAATCAGATATTTTCATCAACGTAGAGCAAATTCAAACCATCACTAAAGATGAAAATGACACAGCTATTCAATTTGAAGATGGCACAATCTTTGTGAAAGAAACACCGGAACAAATTCTTCACTCAATCCAATCTAACGGCGCGGTAAATGCATTACCAGTTGTTGATGTTATGACCACTAAGTAAAAAACGACCGCACTTTTGGGGAGTAAAAAATGAAACCAATTCTAGATGCTTGCTGTGGCGGAAGAATGTTTTACTTTGACAAGCATAATCCGAATGTGCTTTTTGCAGATATAAGAAAACAAAAACTAAGTTTTAAGGATCATGACAAAATTAGACATTTAGAAGTATCGCCTGATGTAATCCATGATTTTACAGATATGCCGTACCCGGACAAATCATTTAAGTGCGTGATTTTTGATCCACCTCACTTAATAAAAGGTGGTGACAAATCTTGGTTGGTCAAAAAATACGGGCGACTTGACGAGGATTGGCGAACGCAGCTTAAAAAAGGTTTTGATGAGTGTATGAGGGTGCTTGATGATTTCGGCACCCTTATTTTTAAGTGGAACGAAACTCAAGTATCAGTTGGCGAGATTATTTCAATCTTAAATAAAACTCCAATTCTCGGGCATAAATCGGGAAAAGCGAACAATACGCATTGGATGTTATTCATGAAAATTGAGGAGAAAGAAAATGAAAGAATTTGACTTAGATGCAGCTTTAAATGGCGAGCCTGTGATATTGAGAAATGGGGAAAAAGCCGTTGTTAAATACAATTTGCTTAACGAGGTTGAAAAGCTAGAGGTAAGAGATGCCGAACATCCTTTAATTGGGTATAGATTTGATGGTATTTACATCAATACGACATCATGGAGCTTAACAGGTAAATCAGTACATTGGAATACCATGGAATATGACATCATTGGAATGTGGGAAGAGCCTAAACTAACGTCAGAACAAGTGCTTGAAAAGGCGTACCAGGAAAATCTACCGCTTGATGCAATCGGTAAAAAAGCATTTGTTATCGCAAAAACAAAGGATGGTGATTATGTGATGCAATGCGGGGAGGATAATCTGTATTTTGCGAGCAATAAAATAGAGTGGAAATTTTACAAAGACCCCGTGCCAAAATCCGACACAATCACAAACACAATCTCTTTACCTAAGCCGTTTTATCCAAAAGAATGTAGTGAGTATTTTTACATCTTAGACGGTAAAGTGACTTATAACTCAAATTATTATGAGCGCAATATTGTTTCTCGACAAAGAGCCATCAATGGGCAATGTTTTCGCACAGCAGAAGATGCTCAAAAATGGCTTGATTTTATGAAGAGTATGATGGAGTAAGTATTAGTGAGAAAGTTTATGAGTTTAAAACTGTTATGGATTTTTTACAGCTAACAGAAGAGCAATTTAAACGATTTTTGCCTGATTTTGCTAGTTGGTTCGCTATCCGCAAAAAAATTCAAGCAGAACAAGCTGCGCTCAATGATAGATTGGGAGGTATTTTAAAAATCACTCCAGAGCCTGTTATTAAGTGGGTAGACGATGGCAAAGTTGGAGAAGTAAATTACATCGTAACAATTAAACAAAGCGGAGGTCGAGAATGAGAGGATTTACAGAATGGCTAATCTATTTATTGACTGGCGCTTTAGTCATTGCGATGGCTGGAGCTTGGATAGGTTTATTCTTTGGCGTTGCGTGAAAAGCGTTTTGCTGGGTAGTGTGATATGAGCGAATGGATTAAATGTTCTAAGCGGTTGTCATGGATGAGATTGGGGGGAGTATGAATATTTCAAATGAAAAATAGAAAGAAATCACAAAACAAAATTCGGAAATTAAATATAAATAGGAGATAAAAATGAATATTAAAAAATATTTTTCGGTTGATGTATCAAATGATATTCACATTATTAAATTACATGAAACATTAGAACAAGCAAAGGAGAGCTGTTTGGCTGATGCCACTGATGCGCATGAATTTGCAGACGACATGGACGAATACGAAAATTATGAGAGTAATGATTTACCGTATGCCGTTTATGGTGTGGTTTTAGGTAAAGCGGAATGCAAGAAAAAAACGTTAACCGAAGAGGAGAAAGATGAGCGCTGTTCCGATTTTGATTACGTCCTTGAAAAACCAGAAATTGTAGATTACCCGAAAGATGGCAACTGGATTAAGTATGACTCTTGCCCGCCAAGTGAAGATGGCTTTTTTATCGCATATTGCCCGGAATATGACATACCTGTGAAGGTTGCATTTTACGATGCAGACTTGTGCGGATTTACTGAGTTTACAGATGATGAAGTAACACATTGGCAACCATTGCCACAACCACCAGAAGATAAATAACCAACGACCGCAAAAGTGCGGTCTTTTTTATTGACACCCACCGCCCAATCATTTAGGATATTCTCACTTTCAACAGAAAGTCGGGAATTGGCGTTCCTGAATGAGTGGTGCGGAATCTGGTCGCACAATGCGACTTTTTTTATATCCGTAAAACAGCAAATCAACCTTTTTTCCAAATTTGGAAAAAAGTCCCAATGATGAGCTGATTGAGAGATCGAAAGATCGCCGTCAATAGTAGCTATCACACGCATAGCTCACCGCTCAACGGTACGCCAATCTTGATCAGTTCATCACCAGTAATTGGCGTTGCTTGTGATGAGTTTTAAAAAACTTAATTATGAGAGCGGTCAAAATGACAAATTTAAATTTAATCCCTGTTTTCAATGGTTCAATCCAAAATCAACCTGTTCAACTGTGCAACGCACGCGATCTTCATTCATTCTTAGAAGTAGGAAAAGTATTCGGAGCTTGGATTCAAGACCGCATCAACGAATATGGATTCATTCAAGATGAAGACTACTTCGTCATCACCGAACGCACCAACGGACGCCCACGCAAGGAATATCACATCACCCTCGATATGGGCAAAGAACTCGGCATGGTCGAACGCAACGAACGAGGCAGACAAATCCGCAAATACTTTATCGAATGCGAACGTAGAGCAACCCAACCAAAACAAATCGCTTTGCCGGAACCGGAAAAGACATATACCGTCACACTAACGGAATATGAACTGCAAACCGTAGCTTGGGCGTGCTTCGCATTCCGACGCAACAACAACCTGCTGCACGAGCTTTACAGCCCGCTTGCTGCCATCGGTTCAAAATTCGCCGTCGAAGCAAGAGATAATGCTGTTGAATATCGCAACACACTACGCCGCTTCAACGAAGTAGTGAAACGTATCACCGTCGACATTGAAGCAGATCCAGAAACAAACTGGCGCGTACTGAAGCATATCCGCAGCTTTAACGAAAAAATCTTCGGTAAAGTCGAAACCACCATCTAAAACACCACAAAATCCGACCGCACTTTTTTTTAAGCCTGCGGCGGATTCTCACACCTAAAATCCGACAAAAGGAACAGAAAATGAACAAATTAATCATTACGCTCGTGTGTGCATTTGTGGTGTATATGGCGCACGCCCTAAATCTTAATCAAGACTGTGACGGCAAAGTCTGTCACACCGAACAGACACAACAATATTAACAAACCACCGCTCTTATGGGCGGTTTTTTATTGGAGGAAATATGGATATTAATATCTACGAAGATTTTTTATCAAAAGCCGAAATTGAGTTTTTGACTGGCAGAAAGCAGAAATCTCTTGTTGTTGAGCAGCTAAATGCGATGGGTATACCTTTTAAGCGGAACGCCAACGGGTATCCTATTGTACGCAGAGATTATGACAAAGTAAAATCTCGAACTGCTAAAACTGAATCTCAAAATTATGAAAATAATGCCTGGAGACCATCTGTGCTACAGGCGTAGGAGGTATGTATGGCCAGACCACGTAAGCGCGAAAACCAGGGCTTACCACAAAACTTGTTATGTCGTAAACGCCAAAGAAAAAATGGGAAGATTGTAACCTATTACTATTATGTAATGATAGATAAAAAAGAAAAGTCACTGGGAACGGATAAGCATCTAGCTGTATTAGAAACGGCTAAGCTCAATTGTGACAGGGTTTTAATGAAAAGTGAAGTCGCCACATTCTTGACAGTTGCAATAAGATATGAAAATGAAGTATTGCCGATGAAGGCAGAAGGAACGCAGAGAACCAACAAAACAAACATTAAACGCTTGCTTGAGTTTTTCGGCAATCCACCAGCCCCACTTGATGACATTGAGCCATACCATATAAAACAATATTTAGACTGGCGAAAACATCAAACTGCATCAGCAAATAATGAGGTTGCATTATTCCACCATATATGGATGAAAGCCCGTGAATGGGGATATACAAAATACTCCTGCCCGAGCGAAGGAATCCAGCGATACAAGGTTAAGTTTCGCGACATTTACGTGGAAGACCACATTTTTGAAATGTTAAGAGAATCAGCTGATCCGATATTAAGAGACTTGCTTGACGTGGCTTACCTTACAGGACAAAGACCAGTTGATATAGTTAATCTCCAGCCGAGTCAAATCATTGATGGAGTATGGCAAGTTAGACAGCAAAAAACAAAAAATAAAGTAAGTATCGCAATTGTAGGGAAATTAAAAGAGATCTTAGATAGGAGGATGGCGGAAAATAAACCCTATCTATTCTGCAACAAGTACGGGAATAGGTTAAAGCCAATAATTCTGACTCACTGGTTTATCAAGCTAAGAGCCAAAGCCGCTAAAAAACATCCTGAATTTTCAGACGAGCTCCTTGCCGTCCAATTCAGAGATATACGTGCGAAAGCTGGTACGGATAAATTTTTGTCTTCAGACACCGAATCGGCTCAAAAACAACTTGGCCATACAAACGCCCAGATGACAAGACGTTACATAAGGAGGAATAAGATTGTCCAACCAACCAAGATATAATTTCGGAACGCTTTGTATAATTTCGGAACTATAGTAATTTAAATAATAATTAATTTATTGAAATCATTAATATTTATTGGTTACTATACGTCATCTAAATTTTTGTTATAAAAAACGACCGCACTTTGAAACTCATCCAAAGTGCGGTCAATTTTTTAGGTATTTTATTTCAACAATTCACGGAGGGCTGAACCGATTTCAGCTAGGCTTCTCATCGTTTTCACGCCAGCTGCTTCAAGTGCAGCAATTTTATCTTCTGCCGTTCCTTTTCCACCGCTGATAATCGCTCCTGCGTGTCCCATACGCTTGCCTTTTGGTGCCGTCATACCTGCGATATAAGCCACTACCGGTTTCGTCACATAAGATTTAATAAACGCAGCCGCCTCTTCTTCTGCAGAGCCACCGATTTCACCAATCATCACGATGGCTTCAGTTTCAGGATCTTCTTGGAAACGTTTAAGAATATCAATGAAGTTAGATCCTGGAATAGGATCGCCGCCGATACCTACGCAAGTGGATTGACCGAAACCTTCATCTGTTGTTTGTTGTACCGCTTCATAGGTCAAAGTACCTGAGCGGGAAACAATCCCTACCCTACCTTTTTTATGGATATTGCCTGGCATAATACCAATCTTACATTCATCTGGTGTAATCACGCCCGGGCAATTAGGCCCGATCATCACCACACCTGTTTCATTTAATTTTTGTTTTACCAACAGCATATCCAATGTTGGGATGCCCTCTGTAATACAGACAACTAATTGAATACCTGCATCAATGGCTTCAAAAATCGCATCTTTACAAAATGGTGCAGGGACATAAATCATGGTTGCCGTAGCGCCCGTCGCTTTTACTGCTTCACGCACTGTATTAAATACCGGCAAACCTAAGTGCGTTG
>ENA-OWNK01000144-OWNK01000144.1-metagenome-genome-assembly--contig:-NODE-144-length-33100-cov-4.990014_pt1 | contig 33100 bp, 22 predicted proteins | sample MGYA00245343_ERZ651121 | MGnify/ENA primary metagenome ERZ651121 (study PRJEB26857, sample SAMEA4031775) | metagenome | biome: human; feature: oral; material: saliva | place: Philippines | collected 2014... | reverse complement strand
AAAGGTGGAGGCTGCAGTGAGCTGAGATCGGTGCATACAATCAAGGCAAAAGTAATAAATAATTTTCTTAGAGACTAACAATAGGTTGTAAAATGTGAAAAGAGACATTTAGCTTTTGCTGTTGTTGTCGAAGTAGGAGTAATAAAAGCATTCGATATAATAAAAGTCGAAAGATGTGAAAAGGCGTCGTTCTTATTGGACTGCGCTACTTCGATGTCCTTTAGCGCGCAACGACTATTCGTAAATCGTGGCGAAAGGCAAGTATGTGGGGCGATAAAGCGTAGGATAGTATTCAACTGTTGCACACTAAGTTTGAACAATCTGCGCATTGTGGGCAACGCTGATTCATTTTCAGAAATACGATCAATGCAATATTTCAGTAAGATTTCATATAAGAAAATATGGAATCTTACTTCCTTTTTAAACTAGAATCACGTCTCATTTTATTTAGTTCTAATATCTTCATTGTTAATTACCTCCCCCACACTTTGAATCTTAAAATCCTTGCCGAAGCGCCACGTCAGCGAGATCCCCAAAAAAGAGGAAGGGGAGTAAACTTTCGAAATCTGAGTAAGGCCTTTCAACTTATACCTTACGCGTTGTTTTCTAAACAATCCGAACATATCATAATAAAAAAGCGAAAGATCTAAACGATCATTGCACAGCGATTTAGTTACAGTAAGATCCAAACGAATCTTGTTATGCACTGTCGAGTTCAAAGTTCTCTCATTATTACGGTGCATTAACATCAATTCAAGGAACCATTGTTTTGGTGCCATATAAGATAAGTTCATCGTACTTGTTAAGCCCCAGCCCTCATTGCCCTCACTTAAAGCTGTTGCGGCAAAGGCTGGCGCAATTTTATACGCAGTATGGTCGGCAGTAATATTTAAGTTAAGGTTTAACGCATGCTTAAACAGAGGTTTACTATAACCAATGTTCAAGTTTAGTATCCTTCCTTTACCCGCATTTTCATAAGTAGATGTATTATAATCTGTCATATACACACCGCCTATCATATCTCCGATACGTTCATACACGACATTAGAAGTCAAAAAACCACTACCGATTTGCCGGGAGTAGTTCAGCGTATAACGATCAGCGTATTGCGGGCGCAAATGCACGTTTCCCTGACTCTTCTCGTATTCATTGATATAAAAGACTTCCGGATTCAAAAAATCTACACTTGGTCTTTCGATATGTCGGTTATACACAAAGGAAAACGAACCTATTTTCCCGTTATAATTTACTGAAATTGTAGGTAGTACAGCCAAACGTCTCGTACTGCCGGTTCGTTGGAAATTAAAGCCATACCATTCTCCGCGCAAGAGTAAAAAAACATCAAACCACTTATTCAGAGAAAATTGATCTTTCATATATAATTGTTGTACATCACTGCGGTAAGGTAAGCGGCTGGCGGTCAACAACGTATTTCGATAAATGCTTTTTATCCCAACGGCAATATTATGATAATCCCTCAAAAAACGAATGCTATCGGCTTCCAGTAAGATTTCCCCTGTCCATTCATTCATTTTACCTTTATATAAGGTGTAAGGATGTGCCGTTTCATTATTTGTCGCATAATTAAAATAGCGTGCCTTGAAGAATAAACGTTTGTTGGCGTTGATATCGTGTGCGATTACAGCGTTGACGAAATGGCTGAAATATGACTCTTTATTGTATTGCGCTGTTTGGCTCACGCCTTTTGAGCGCCAAACGACATCTGCCGGAGCCTTATATCCAAAAATAGAATAATTCAAAGCTGTTTCCCATTTTGGAGAGAGGCGGATATTTGTTTTTAAAGCCCCACTATATTGCTGTAAGCGATTTTTATATTCCGAGAAGAGGAATTCTTCTTCATCTCTATATAGTATATTTTTTCCTTTTTGTCGATCCTGTGTGTATGAGGACCAGAAGATTAGGTCAATCTTTCCGGAACGATAAGTAGCAGAAGGTGATAAGTTGAACCCTGCTCTGGATAGCTGTGTGCCTGCTGCTATTTCTCCTTTCAAAAGATTGGCTCTGTTTCTTTTAAGGATTACATTGATTTCTCCGGAACTTGCTTCATCATTCAGGCCGATACGTCTCACTTCAACTTTTGCAATATCCCCTGCCATTATTTTCCCTAATTCCGTTTCGGTCGTCTCAATGCCATCTATCAAGAGCTTGGCAGCTTTACCGTTACCGGCCAATTGATAGCCTTTGTCTGTATATATTATCCCCGGCACTCGCTTTAGGGCCAAATTTGCTTTGGCTGATTGTAACAAACCACCAAGATCTATATTGAATACTTGCTTTTCTGCATTAGTTTTAACTATCTTTTTATAACCCACGACGCTTACTTCCCGCAGATTAGCAGGGGATAAGGATAGCTCAATATCTTTCTCCGCCCTTATGGTCAATAAAGTGTCGATTGGAGCGTAAAAAGGGCTCTCGGTTAGCAATCTGATACGCAGAGAATCATTATAAATGGGCAACTTAAACTGACATACGCCGGTATTATCTGTTTTTCCTTTCAGTCTTGTTTTATCTATCTGAATACTGACAGTGATTTTCCCCAAGGAATATCCTTCGGGAGCAATCATTCTCACCTTAAATTCTCCAGCTGGTTGCGAGAAAGCAAATAAAGAGAAGAGAAAAGAAACGAATAAAAAAGCCATTCTCAAGGCTGTATTCCTACAGTCTTGAGAAGGTTTACAATCGGGTTTAGAAAGTGTCATTCTCTCCATTTTCCAATCAGATATGTTCCATTTCTAGTTACGCCACAATGACCATTGTTTCCATAACAGCCACCACGCGTTTTACCTGGACGAGTAGTAGAACCAATAATGATAGTATTATCAGCTTTGCTTTCATTCATAGAACATACAGTTGCCAATGCAGTTACACAAAGAACTACAAAAAATTTAAATCCTTTTTTCATGAGAGTTTCTTTTTAATGGTGAGGTTTTAATAAGTTATGCTAATAGATTTCTTTTACAAGGATTCTTAGCTTTCTCCTTGGAATAATATCTTCGAAGAATGATTTCGCTCCAAATATAGAGATTAAAACATGTATAAGCAAGTATTTTTGAATTTTTCTTTCATTATCACTCAAGAATCAGGCTCGAATATTTTAGAAGATCTGTTTTGTTTGCAATTTTCAATAGCCTTCGAAAAATTCCAAGCTTGCGGACAAAAATTCCTAGCTTTGGAACAAAAGTCCGCTGCGCTTGGGAAAAAAGTTCCAAGCCTTGGGAGCAAATTGGGACAGGTATGGATGAAAAAAGAAAGCATCTTTCGTCCGCTTTGTTTACTGCTCATGCAGACTTAGATGCTTTTTCTTTTATGTGCGTCCTCGTTGAGGATGAAGATATAAGTAGTTGGGAATAAGCGTTTGTAGTAAAATAATCCTGCGAAATAGGAGGGGTAAATGCAGCTTATGGCGGGATGAACCGGCTATAAGTTTGCGATGACGGCTTCCAGTTCTTCTATCGAACTGACTACTTTTAAGTAGGCTTCCGGCCGCTTATCGATCAGTTTGCGCCGGTGCAGATCTTCCAAGAGTGCGAGCAGTAGATCCCAACAGCCCTCTACGTTGTAGAGAATGACGGGTCGATGCTCAAACTGCAAGGTTGCGGCCGCCAGCACGGTGAATACCTCGTCGAGCGTACCAAGTCCGCCAGGCAGCGTGATAAGTACATCGCTCTCTTGAATCATCGTGGCTTTGCGGTCGGCAAGGTCGGCTGTGGGAAAGGTGACGTGCAACAAAGGACTGACGCAGCCCATATCGAACAAACGCTGCGGCACTACGCCAAAAATGCGACCGCCGGAGCGGTTGACGGCTTCGGCCAAATGACCCATCAAACCTGACGTGTTGCCGCCATAGACGAGTGTGCGACCCGTCGATCCAATCCAAGTGCCTAAAGCATCGGCAGCCTTTAAGCAGGCTGCCGATAAATGAGGTTTGGAGGAAAGAAATACGCCGATTTTTTCCAACATAGTTTGACGAATCTTAGCGAGCTGCGATGCACTCAATTTCTACCAAAGCGTTCTTAGGCAGGGTCTTAACGGCATAAGCGCAGCGAGCGGGGAAGGGAGCTTCAAAGAACGTGGAATACACTTCGTTCATCGCGCCAAAGTCGCCCATATCTGCCAAAAAGACCGTAGTCTTTACGACGTCGTTCATCGTGAGTCCGGCTTCGGCTAAGATGGCTTTCATATTCTCTAACGACTGGCGCGTTTGTGCTTGTACGCCGCCTTCGGCAAATTCGCCTTTTTCGGGGACGATAGGAAGTTGTCCGGACACAAAAATAAGTCCGTTGGCCTCAATAGCCTGACTGTAAGGACCGATAGCTGCGGGTGCAGCTGCTGTTGCAATAGCTTTCTTCATAGTGATATGATTTTATGGGTGCACGGCTTGGGTGAAAGTGCGTGGCGCCCGGAGTTTGTTATGGATGATACCTTATATATAATGAGTGGCGAACAAGGGAGCGTCTTCGCTTGCCCATTGTTCGCCATTCACTCGTTATTTCAGATAATCTTCAAAGTAGCGCGTGATGCGTTCGTGCAGGTGTACCATATCTTTTCCCATCATATTGTGGCCTTGGCCCGGATAGGTAAAGAAGTCGGGCTGCGTACCAGCGTCTTCGCAAGCGCGTAAGAAAGCCAAACTGTGCTGTGGCACGCAGACGGGATCGTTATAGCCAATGATGATTTGGAGACGTCCTTTCAGATCTTTGGCCTTATTGAGCAGCGAACTTTGCGCGTAACCCTCAGGGTTTTCCTGCGGTGTGCCCATATAGCGCTCGCCATACATTACCTCGTAATACTTCCAGTCGATAACCGGACCGCCGGCTACGCCAACTTTGAAGACATCGGGATAATTGGTGATCAGACTCGTCGTCATAAATCCGCCGTAGCTCCAGCCGTGCACACCGATGCGATCAGCATCTACATAGGGGAGCGATTTGAGGTAATCGACACCGCGCATCTGATCTTTCATTTCCTCTTGTCCGAGTCGATGATAAGTGGCCGTTTCAAAGGCGAATCCGCGCTCGCTTGAGCCGCGGTTGTCGAGCACGAAGATGACATAGCCTTTCTGTGCCATATAAATCTCCCACGAACGTGCAGCATAATTCCACGAAGCGTCGACATTGCGCACGCCAGGTCCACCATAGACGTAAACGACCGTAGGATACTTTTTGTTAGGATCGAAGTTGACCGGCTTTACCAAGCGATAGAACAATTTTGTATGCCCATCAGCAGCCGTGAGAGAACCGGAAGAGATTTCCGGCACATTGTAAGCCTGCCAAGGTGAAGCATCGGTTTGCAGCAGCGTAGCGCTGGCCGTCGCCGTGTTGCGCACAGCTATTTTGCGGAATACGTCGGGCTCGCTCCAGCGATCAAAGAGCATTGTTCCGTCAGGCGACAGCAAGGCGCGGTGCGTGCCTTTACCGTTGTCGAGCAATGTGCGCTTGCCGTTGTCGATATTTACGGCATAGTAATTATGGTGTAGCGGGTGCGCTTCGTTAGATTGAATGATGACGCTCTTTGTCTTTGTGTTGAATCCTACTAAGTCGAGTACGACAAACTCGCCCTTCGTGATTTGCTTGAGTTCTTTACCCTTCGTGTCGAAGAGGTAAAGGTGATTGTAGCCGTCCTTTTCGCTTTGGTAAATAAACTTGCTGCTGTCCCAAGGCAAGAAAGTGAGCGGATGCATAGGATGCACATACTTTTCGTTCGTTTCCGTGTAGAGTACGCCCTTGCGTTGGCCCGTTGCTACGTCGTAAGCTACGAGTTCTGTTTTCTTCTGCGAGCGGGGCATCTCAATCATATAGATGGTCTTCTCATCGGGCGCCCAGGAGATGTTTGTAAAGTAACGGTCAGTCGGGTCGCCGGCTTGCAGCCAAACCGTCTGCTCCGTCTTGGGATTGTAAATACCCACGGTCACTTTATGACTGGTCATACCGGCCATTGGATACTTGATGGCATCAAGTTTGGCTTCGCGCGTGAAAATATCGACGAGCGGATAGTCTTCGACCATACTTTGATCCATACGATAATAAGCCAAGAGTTGGCCTGACGGACTGAAATAAGCACCCTTTTTAATGCCAAACTCGTCGCGGTGAACAGCTTGCCCGTAGACGATGTCTTTTGAACCATCAGTTGTGATGCGATGCGCCTTGCCGTCGGCCGTGCGTAGATATAGATCAAAGTTTTTGGTATAAACTTCGCTGCGTGAAGGCGTATTAAACTCCTCGTGCGCTCTCAGGGTGTCGCGTTCTGCTTGCCAAACGATGACTTTCTTCTTCCAGTCGTAGAGCAGATTGCTTCGATTGGTCTGCAGCAAAGCCAATGTCTTGTCGGGGTAAGGGAAAGACGCTTGCATCAAGTTGAGGCCGCGGCCCTTTGTGCCGTCGTTAATGAGGGCTTTCACATCAGCCGCCGTGAATAAGGTTTGCGCCTTTACGCGCTTTCCTTGCTCATCTGTGCAAGTTTTTACAGCATCTACCTCCAACTGCAAAAGTTTAGGGCCCCAAAACGCCGTGTAGAGATTCTTGGGCTGAAGATTCCAATAATTGGATCCGCCCCACATTAAGTCGTCCAGCGTAAAGCTTTTCTTTGTCTGTCCCATAAGGGTTCCTGTCAAGAGCAGCAGACCTATTAGCAAGGAACTGCGCAAATTCATCTGTTTCATAAATGTGTTTTTCGTAAAGTTTCGTAGCTCAACCTTTCAGTCGAGCTACGTAGATAAACGTCTTCGTTATGATTTGTTGCCGCGACGGTTCTCGCGCCGACCGGGCCGATTGTTGTCTGTGCGGCGGGCATTGTCGCGCGGGCGATCACTGTCGAAACGCTTGCTGCCTGCCCATTTGTCGCTGCGCCCTGTTTCTTTTCGCGGGCCAAAAGTACGGCGTTCGCCGCCGAAGCCCTCATTGCCTTCTCTTTCTCTGCGTTGGTAAGGGCGCTCCAAGCTTTCCGGCCGTGGGCCAAAGTGGCGCACCTCGCGCGTCTCTCGCGCCTCATCGTCGCCTTTATTAGCAAAATCAAAGTTTGGTTTGTGCGGACGTCGCTCCGGTCGCCGCGTTGTGTGGCGTTCGCCTTTTGCTTCATGCTCTTCGCGCGACTTTCTTTCTCGCTTATTATAAATCCGGTCAAATTCTCGGTGCTTATTGCGGAGCAGCGCATATTCCGGACTCCAATCCTCATCCTCTTCTTCTGAAATGCGCGCTTTGAAATCCTCGCGATGCTGTTTCGGGCGGCGCTTCTCCGTCATATAGTTGCGCTCCTCTTCCGTCTTTACCTTTCCGCCGCCGGCGCGGAAGTCATCAAGGCGCCCTTCAAAGAGTTGATACTTTCTAAATTCGCAATCGATAGGGCCGTTGTTAACCTGTATCTTTACGCTCGGTCGCAGACCGATCGTATCGAAGAGTTCCTCTTTCGAACTAATAATCCAAGCATCTCCGCCGCCAAATTCGTGCTTCAACCGCTCACCGATGGCGCGATATAGACCCAGCAAGTCGGGCGGTGTGAGTCGTTGGCCGTAAGGCGGGTTCGTAATGATGATAGCGCGCTCTGCCGGTTTCTCAAATTGGCGGAAGTCCTTTTGCTCAAACGTAATGAGGTCTGCCACGCCGGCTGCTTTTGCATTTTCTAAAGCTCCGTCGAGCGTAGGGCGGTTGATATCGTAGCCGTAAAAGCGATGAGCGAACTCACGCTCTTGGCTGTCGTCGTTATAAATCTTATCGAGCAACTCGCGATCAAAGTCTTTCCACTTTTCAAAGCCAAACGATTTGCGAAAAATGCCCGGATAGATATTGCGCGCCATCAATGCGGCTTCAATCAATATTGTGCCTGATCCGCAGAAGGGGTCGATAAAGTCTGTGTCGAAGTTCCATCCTGACAACTTTATCAAGCCTGCTGCCAAAACTTCATTGATCGGCGCCTCACACGATGCTGTGCGATAGCCGCGCAGGTGCAAACTTTCGCCTGAGGCGTCAAGCGATAAGGTGCAATCGTTGTCGGCAATGTGAATATTGAGCTTAAGATCGGGGTTGGCAATGCTGATATTGGGGCGCTTGCCCTCTTTTTCGCGGAAATAGTCGACGATGGCGTCTTTTGTCTTGTAGGCGACAAATTTAGAATGCCTAAACTCTTGCGAATAAACGACAGCATCTACCGCAAAAGTAGTTTGCAGGTCGAGATATTCGTCCCAAGCGATGGTCTTCACAGCTTCATAGACCTGATCAGCGTCTTCAGCTTTAAAGTGTTTGAGCGGCTTGAGCACCCTTACGGCAGTGCGCAAGCAGAAATTGGCGCGATAAAGCATTTCTTGATCACCCGTAAAGGAGACCATACGTCGGCCGGTCTTGATGTTTTTAGCACCTAATTCGGTGATTTCTTGCGCCAATACTTCTTCTAATCCTTGAAAGGTTTTGGCTATGATTTCAAATTCTTGCATTGAGTGTGATAAGGCTTCTGCAGCTGTGACTATCTGTGGCTCCGCGCTTCGCCTTGTAGGCTGAATGGCGTTGACATGAGCCGCAAAATTAAAACATATTTCCAAACTATGATGACCAACGACTTGATATTTTCGCCTTGCTACTTGATTTCCGTTACTTTACAGGTGCGGCCGGCAAACTTATGTGTGGTCGTGGTGAGCAAAGGCGTAGCATTGCGCACATAGAAGCTTCGATTGCATCGCTCGGTAGGACTTGTCTGAATATTTGTAAAGACACCGGCTGTAATTATCCTTATGGCTATTTTTCTCCTTCAAGTGACTGAAATAAGCTGACGGGCAAATAATGAATGCGAGTTATCTACGTGTAATTGACCTCTTTTGCTTATATTCGCACCTAAGTATTATAACTTATAATAAATCCTATGTTAATGAGAAAGATTATACTTATTGGCTTGATGACATTCTGTGCCATCATCACGTCTTTTGCGCAAACGCCAAAAGATGTGTCAGCCTTTCGGCTCAAAACGGCTATTGCTTCGCGCACAATGGCTTACTTTGAAGTAAACTCTCCCGATGAAGAATTTTATGTTGACCGGGGAGACGGCTTTAAGAAAAGGTATGCGGCCGGCAATTATGCTTACCCGAACCCCGTCTATAGTGACAATCACAAGAAAGCGGCGCCGGATAAAGGCCGGATCTTAGACGCAGAACCGACTAATGCAAAGGCGCGCTTCGTGATGAAGGTGGCCGGAGAAGCCGGCGCTATGCTTTCGCTCAATGTGGCCGGTGTTGAAGATAAACTTTCTGTCATCGTTGGCGATGGCGAAGCAAAGGAATACACCGTGTCTACAGACATTACCAAGCTTACGCCGATTAACGTAACAACAACCGCGAAAGATCAGTTTGTCGTCGTTGAAGGCGACTTGCTGGCTATGAACTGCAAAGGCAACAAACTTTCAACGATCGACTGCGCATCGGCCGCTAAGCTGGTGATGCTCGACTGCTCTGATAACCAACTCGGACAGTTAGATATTTCAGGCTTGAAGAGCGCTAAGTATATCTATTTCATGAACAATAAGATCACAAATCTTATTGTCGGCGAGCTTCCTCTCCTTGAAGAGTTGAACGCTTCCTTTAATGGCTTAAATTCGATTAACTTGACGAAGCTTCCAGCACTTAAAGCGCTGTCTGTTGACAACAACAGTATTTCCAATTTTGTTGTAGACCGGAATACGAAGCTCGAAGCATTGTATTGCAAGAAGAATAAGATACAAAACTTGGATGTGACAATGCTTCCAAATCTCAAGGAACTCAGTGCAAGCCACAATAGATTGAGCGCCATCGATCTGTCTAAGAATACGGAGCTTGAAGAGCTTGACTTGAAAGACAATTCGTTGACAGACTTGGATCTTACGAACAATATCAATCTGGAGGAAATCAATGTCAGTGAAAACAAACTGGCGTCACTCGACCTTTCTAAGTGCACGGAGTTGACGGAGCTATACTGCTACACGAATGTATTGACCGATCTGGATCTGTCAGCGAATAAGAAACTCGAAGAAGTGAGTTGTGGCGACAACAAGCTCACCGTGCTCAATTTTGAAGGATTCCAAGAACTCTCAAGTTTGGCTGCGATGTTTAACAACCTGACTTCTGTAAACGTTAAGAACTGCCCGGAGCTAAAGGCTGTGGTTCTTGATCATAACGAACTGGATAACCTTGACTTTACAGGCTGCGAGAACCTCCGCTTGGTAGATATTGCTATCAATACGTTCTCTGTTGACAACGCGTTGAAGATGATTGCTACTCTTCCCGAGGCTTCTGCTGATGAAAAGGGATACGTTATCTATTGGAACAAAGAAGAATATCCGGACGATGAAGAGGGCAATGTTTTCGACAATGAACTTAGTATCAAGGCTGATGCAAAGAATTGGGTCATTGCAAATGGCGAGAAGAATCCGCTTTCTATTGAAGAGCTTACGATTAGCGGCGATGCGAAGCAACTCTTAACCATCGCTGCAGATAAGATTACGATCAATGGTGCTTATACGGATGCGCAAATCTTCTCTGTCAACGGCCGCGAAGTGGCTACATTAAAAGGCGAGAAAGAAGTTAGCGTAGCTCAATTGGCTGCCGGCGTCTATGTCATTAAGGTAAAGGCCAATGGTCGCAAAGTTTCCGCTAAGTTTATCGTTAAATGATAAAGTAAGCGAGAAATGACAATCTCTTAAGGGCCGAAACAGCAATGTCTGTTTCGGCCCTTACTTTGCTTGCAGCATTTCCGGCCTCTCCCCAAGCATCTCCGCACCTAAAGCCTTGTGAATCGATTCCTCCTCGTTTCGTTTTAGCCTTTTCCTTAAGCCGCTATCGCTTGCAAAGTCTGTTGGCGCTATCTTGCTTAGTTGGGACAATTCTCCGCCTACTAGGAATTTTTGTCCGCTTACTAGGAATTTTTGTCCGCTTACTAGGAATTTTTGTCCGCCTACTAGGAATTATTATTTCCCTACTTGTAATAGTTCGTCTCCTCCTATTCGTGCGCCGAATGCTAAGCTTTGACTAAGCCTTTCCTGCTAAAAAATGTAAGACAGCGCCTGTATAGGCAATATATATCGGGCGAAAATCATACAAAATAGAATCAGGCTTGCGGTAAGTTTAGTATAGGTGTATACGTTCCCGATCGTGATGAATGCCAGCTCTATCTTATTTCCGCTCCGCTGCCTCTACTAAGGAGTCAATGAGTTGGTAGAATAAAAACCGCAGAAGGACCCTTGTCGTTTCATCGAAGGCAGGCTACTTATATATCAATCGTGAAGCGTCTTTAAGTTCGAAGAAGTATCCTATTGAGAATATGATGGAGAAAGAGAAGCTGATTATGAATCACTATACGAGGCTATTTCCCGACTTAAAATTTCGCAAGCGCTTCTTACGGGAGATTACGCTAAACATCCTTGCCAAATATTATTTCTATTACGATTTCGACTTGCAGCGTTATCGTGAAACCGAATACTTAAAAAGCTTGGGCGATGCAAACCTAAATCGTTACGATAAGATGTTGCTTAGTTTTGGCATGCGCTTTTTTGCCAATTACGTCAGGTGGCGTAGAAGATTCAAGATAAGAGTGCTAAAGCCGATCTTAGGGAAGGATGAAGATACCTTGCTAAATGTATAAACGCTTTCTCTATAGGGCCAACTAGCAGCTTGCGTAAGATAACAAAAGAAAGAGTTCGGTACTAAACCGAACTCTTTCTTTTACTTGTCTGTTGAGGCCCTGGTTCGTCAGCCTCAATAGCTCAAGAAGGTGGTCGAGGCTGCTGTTATTCTTCAGTGTCCTCTTCTTCCTCTTCTTCGTAATATTTCTCTTTGGGTCGGAAACCTACGAATGGCGGACATTCAGCGTGGTCAGGATCAGAAAGCGTCAGAAGCGCAGGTGTATCGACCTGTATGAGGCTTATAGCCGGTTTGATATATCTTTCCATCTTTTTCGTTATTCTACAGTTATCTTTTTCCTGTTAACAATATAGACTCCTGAGGGTACGCTGAATGCACGCGTCTCTCCGGCTTTTACCGTCGACTGACTTATGAGCCGGCCGGCTACGGAGTAGATGGTCAAGCGGGTGTCTTGCGAGGCTGTGGCAATAATGCTTTGACGTGCAGTAGTGACGGCCAAAGTGGCTTTCTCTTGAACAGGCGTGATGCCCGTTGTCTCTCCGGCGTTGTCGTCTAAAGCAATGTTAAACATCGCCAAGTATCTTGCCAGAAGTTGAGAGGTTGAGCCAAACTCATATACCGATCTGAAAGGATAGATATAGATGATGGGGTTCTTCGAGTTTTTAACGGCCAAGAATCGATTGATAGAGAAGTAGAAGATCTTGTCGCCGCTGCGATCGTTGGCCACTTGGCTACCACTATATGTGTAGTAGTTGGTAAACTGCGATGCTGTGCCATTATATTGGCTGGCAACCATTGTTCCTTTCACGAATCCGTGTCCGCTGTGAGTTGGTGTCGCTTTGATGAGCGCTGCATCTTGACGTGCTTCAAAGACGGTTGCGTTTGATGGATCGTAGGGGAGCGAAACCAGATAAGGCGTGTTTGCCTCCGTGTCGCTCGTCAAGTTGCTAAACATTGCCGTCGGACTATTATAGTCGAAGCCGGCACGTTCAGGGTTACCATTGTATGAGAACCCATTAGGCTTCATCGTGTATACCTTAAACTTCGAGAGTTCGCCGTTGTTGCCATCGTGGAGGCCGTCGGCTGCTACAGAGAGGCTGTAAGGCAATACGATGGTTGAATAAGCCGTAGCGCCAAAACCGGCTTGCGTATACTTGCGTTGGTAAGTAGCATAGTTGCCTGCTGCCAACTGTATATCGTAAGGAGCAAAGAAGGGGTTGCGATCTTCGAGTAGGAAGTTTTGCGTAGCCGTAAAGCTTGTGCTCCCGTGGCTATCGTTAATACCCATATTGTTTGTCGTCATCTGCGCCGTTGCGCGGAAGGGCAGATAGACGATAGCGTTCTTCGCCAAATCTTGTCTAAAGTCGGCTGATGAGAGTGGTGAGGTCTCCGTGCCGGATTGCGCCACAATCGTATACAATTGAGAGTTGTCTACATAAAGTACCTGCGACAAACTGCTCGGTGCTTCCGGATCTGTAGCTGAGAGCGCATTGGTCATCGCGTCCTTGATCTGTTTTAACGTGAGGTAGCCGAAGGTCTCGGCCGACGCTGTACCCGTTGTCGTGGTTGCGTTCTGCGAGGTATTGTCATAACCTGCATTCTCAGACGTCGTAATGACTGCGCCGTACATTGCCTCAGTATTGTCCTTGTCGGCGCTGCTCTTGTAGTAATCCGTCTTATCGTAAATCTTCTTCCAAGTTACTTTCGGCGTGTAGTCAGCCAGTTGCAACTCGATGGTCGTCTTATAGTAAGCAAAGGCGCGGTGCATCTCCTTCGTAGTCGGCGCAATGTTGTAGCGCGTCTCGTCTGTCGTAAAGAGATACATATTCTTGCGTTGCAAGTCTTTGAGCTTAGCTTGATCGGCGCTGAACGTTGCCGGCACATTGCTGCTCGTCGTCGGCGTTCCGTTGTTGTAGATGGTCACATCTCCCGTCATACTTGCATAAGCCGCAGCTGTAAATAGTTGCTCCGTAAGATATCGTTTGACGGTGCTCGTGCTGGTATTACTCAGTTCATCCATATTGTTGAACTTGAACGGAATGTTTCCGACTACTTCTACGTCAATCTTATCGGCGTAAGTGTGGTCGGCAACAACGTCTTTATTGGCATACAAGTCGTCATTCACTAAGTTGTAATAAGTAGATGCTGCGAAGTTGTAGCGAGAGTTGCCTTTTGGCATATTCGTACAATTAGCATACGTATCATCAGCATACTTAGATTGCAGATTGCGGAAGGAGAATTGAACCGACTCCGGATGGGCGAAACCTTTAGGCACTTTATAGACAAACTTCTCACCACCGAGTTGGAAGTCGGTAGAAGTAAATGTACGTGTGATCTCTTCGCTATTCTTGCCTTTGCAGACTACGTTTACATTGCTGATGAAGGGGTTGAGCGGCTCTAAGATTACTTCTACATTCATCAGTGCCGGGTTGGTCGCTTCCGTTGCTGCGGGCAAGCCGGAGATGCTAAACTTTACGGCGTCGTTGTTCAAATCCGTCAACTCATACGTCTGTTGGCCAAGGCTCGGCGCAATGTTCAGCGTTTGTGCCACGTCGGTACCATTCTTGCCATAAATCGTTACCGTGTAGCTTTGCGGCGTGTAGCCTGCTTGCGTTGCTTGGCGCTTAACGGGGGTTGATCCTTGTGCCGTCCAATAGCTTACCTGCGTAGCATTTCCTGATTTGCGAACCGGATAATACGTGCTAGCTTCTACGAGATCTCCATCGCTGAGGAATTTCCAATAGCTATAATAGTTTTTATAAACATATACGGTGCTATTATAGTTATAAAGATAGTAAGTGTTGCCGCCAACCGTCGTATAGATTCTGCCATAGCCGTCTTGTTTCCATACAGAAGAGGCCGTAGTAGACCAAGCTACGTTTGGGGCAGAGCTATAATTGAGATAGTATGTATAACCTCCTTCAGTCGCAGTGATATAAAAACCTTTTTGAGTGCTGCCCGATTGTGCTTTACCCGGAGAAGCCGTGAATTTGGCACCTACGATGCGATAGCCGGCAGGTACGGTGTATGAAGAGTTTTCTTCTGTCTTCTTCATATTTATCTTCGTCGGAGCTTCCGCATAATACGTACCATTCATAAACGATGTCCACGTGGTGTTATCAACGCGCATGGATGCTATCGTCTTTTCCCCCTTTGCTTTATCCCAAGTGCCATTGTTCACGGCGCCTTCTTGATAAAGCTTCACCGAAGCCAATGCGTCTGAAAGATTCTCCTGATCGTATGCATAGAATTTCTTTGCGCCTTTCGTTCTTTGCTTGATAGCATCAATGTCCAATCGGCCAATGGTAAACTCATTCTCCGTAAGCGATACTTTCTCGTCAATACTATTTGTTGCAGATAAAGGTACGGAGAACTTAATGTCTGGCGCAAACCAAATCTTGATAGATTCGATAGTGATAGCGGCTAATTTGCTAATCCCATTTCCATGAAAGCAAAAGTAGAGGTCGCTGCCCAAATCGTCAGTTGTTCCGTTTCCGCGAGTTATCGTGTAGGGCGTTTCATTGACGGGGGTATATGGGTCGATAGAAATAGGCGTAAGTCCAGGAAGCCAAGTGGGCTCAGTCCCTGTTGGGGAGTCATCTGGAACCTTGTCTTTAGCGACTTCGCCAAACTTCCAAGTCCTAGAATGCTTTAAAGTAAGTGGCGTTGAAGCCCAAGCCTGTCCAGATTCGTTGCCAACCACAGCACCATCTTGGTCAAGCGTTAAGTTGTTCTTTATCGTAATCTCGTATTTGGTGATTCGATAGCCTTTGGGAAGTGAAATGTTGCTATAGACATTATATAAACCAGCGATTAGAATAATACGCTCGTCCGCGGCATTTCCTGAACGGCTGTAAGCATAGATGTCGCAAGTGTGATTGCTAAATACACCGGCCGAAGAAAACTTTGGATTGTCGGATGTAGTGTAGGTCAGCTGAAGCTGGTTGTGCTTCCACATTGCGCCAAAACCCGCGCCAAAACCTCCTTCTGTGGCATGAGTATTCTGCGTCTTTGCGGAAATGATTTTTCCACTCTGCGGGCTAATGGTTACCATTTGCGCCCACGCTGTGAGGCTGCCAACAAAGAGGAGTAGCAGTGCTACGAGCCCTTTGTGCGCGGTCTGTCGAAAATAAATTGATCTCATTCCTCTAATTAAGTTTTGTTTTTATCTAAATATTAATAGCCTGTAAAACGACTGCAACCCGAAACAGGGCTTGTACATGCCTTGTAAGTATACTTTGGGTTTATATGGTTCTCTGTAGTGTGAAAGCCGGTTTTTGGCGTTGGCGTTTACATCGAAATACTTATGCAGTCAGCTTTGAGGGCTTACTCTCTCTGCTCAAAAAGCGGTGCAAAGATAAGGATGATGAACATAGCAAACAAATATAAAACGTTAAAAGTGAACATGTTTACATATTTGCGGTGCCGGCGCCGGACTTTATATCTGTGTTCTTTTTGTAAGGTCGGGTGGTGTTCAATACGGGCGCAATTCTGTCTACATTTGCCGCGTTTGCAAGGCTCCCGGCGTTTTGGTCGGACTCGTTTGTCGGGGAAATTTTTTGCGCAAAATCGAGTCATAATAAACTTCGATGAGGCACTTGCGCTTGGAGGTTATAATTAAAAAAATATTGCTTTTAAGTGAGAAGAAATATTGTTTGAATCTCACGCGCCGCGACCTGTTTTTAGCCGCCTTTGTCTTAAAGTGCGCTTGATTCCTTCGTCATTATTTGGTTTCTCCTCGTGTGCGTACGACTTTCCTCTCGTGATGATACGATCTTCTTCTCGTGATGGTACGCTTTTTTTCTCGTGATAAAAAAGATCGCGTTCGCCTTTTCGTGTTCGAAAGCCTAAGTTCTGTTGGCGCAATCGGGCAGATTGTTGCGAAAGTGGCTAAGCGATCGATTTTTTATTCTTGTTGATGGGCGTCATTTTTTTATTCTTCTCTTTGAGCGTCACTTACACGCGGCTTCTCGGCGCGACTTCTGAAGCATACAGCAATACATTATAAAGCGGAAGTCGGTAAAGCGGCCGACGCGGGGTAGAGTAGATCGTAGGCTTTTCGCCGGTGCGCTTGCTGATGCCCTTTTTGCTTAGCGTGGGGCATTGTGGCTATGAGTTTCGTCCTTGAGGTCTCTACAATAAGGCATAAGCTTGGCTTACAGCTCTCGTGGGCCATCTCTTTTTTTTGCGTCCGGATTTGTTTTCGTAGGTTAATTTTTTTCTTGAAATGGAAAACATTTTGTTGATTAACTTTGTTGCTTAATAGTAAATACGATATCTTTGTGGGCATTGAATAGTCCGATAATTTGTCATAATTATGAGAAAGACTAAGTTGTTTGCACATGCTGTCGCTGTCGTTTATATGAACCGGAGCGCCAGGCAGGATTCTTCTCTCAGCTTAGCCCGTTCTATCAGAAACACCGACCTTTGTTGTGAGTCGCTCGAAATATCCTATTTAATAATTTAATCCTAACACAACTATGAAAAGAACAAAGTACTTTCTTGCCGCTTTAGCCTTTGCTTGTACGATGGCTTTTTCGGTATCGGCTCAGACCGGGCCGAAAACGGAAGCGCCGTTCAAATTTGAAAAGGCGCTACCGGGAGGGAAAAAGGCGGACGTGAAGTTCAAAGAATCTAAGCCTTTCCCATTGTTAAACCAGATGATGCTACCTCGGCAAAAGGTCTCTTTGCTGCGCGAGGTGATGGATGGACGGACGCTGCCGATGCCGAAGTTTGATAAAGGACGGCTTGCGGTGCTGCCCAACTTGGAGTTGTGGGCCAACATCCTTTCAAACAACTTCGTCGGTATTTGCTGGTTCAACCCCACGCCAAACATTAAATTTAATCCTTTAGGCAGTTATGATAAAGGATACTTCAATGCCGGAAGCGGCCTTGTAGAGGACGCAGAGCAATTGCACGGCATCTATCTTGACACGACTTATTCCGGCTGGGGCATCCTGCTTGTCGTTCACATCGCTTGGGATACGCGCACTTGGGAAATGATCGGCGAGCCCGAAGTGTTGAGGGACTATCGCGTAGTCGCTACAGAAACGGCCAACGACCCGCGAACGGGCGAAGTGTTTGGCCAGTTTTATAATGCCGACTTGACGAGCAGAGAGTTTGGTGTGATCGATTATCAGACGATGACGCGAACGACCATTGGCCCATCCGAGCACCAATATGTGGCGATGGGTATTACGAGCCAAGGCGAGGCTTTTGGTGTGGCTACCGATGGTAACCTCTATCACATCGATCGCATCAATGGCTTGGAAACTCTTATCGGTTCAACCGGCGTGCAAGTAGCTCGCCACAACGGCAACGCTTATTTCCAAAGTGGAGAGATTGATCCGCGTACCGATGAGTTCTATTGGGCTTCAGTCGACTCGACCGGTTTGTCTATGTTGTATACCGTAGACTTGACGGATGGACACGTAACGCAAATTGGCGGTATGGGTAGTACGAATGTAATGGCCCTGACGATACCGGCACCCAAGGCCGCCGATGGTGCGCCGGATAAGGTGAGAAGCCTCTCTTGCGAGTTTGTAGGCGCATCGCTAACGGGTAAGGTTAAGTTTCGCGCTCCCGATGAGACCTTTGCCGGAAAGTCGCTTAACGGCATGCTTAACTATAAGATAACCAGCAATAGGCAAGACGTAGCGTCGGGCACGGTGGAGGCCGGCGAAATGTGCGAGGCTATGGTGACGCTTCCGGAAGGCATGAATAAGATAGCCGTGACGGTAAGTAATGATGTAGGACCAAGTCCGAAAGTAAAGAAAGAGATTTTTGTAGGCTATGATACGCCATTGCCCGCAAAGAACGTAAAACTAAAGATTGATGCGGCTAATCTGGCTACGCTTACGTGGAATGCGCCTACCGTAGCTGTTCATAATGGCTTCCTGGGTACGCTGAAGTATGATATCTATAAAGTGGCCGATGGCGATACGACACTTGTCGCTGCTGATCATACTACGACAACCTATACAGAGACGATTCCTTCAGACCTCCTGAAGAAGTATTCTTATGCTATTCGCGTAAAGAATGAAAAGCACGAAAGTGAATATGCTTTAAGTAACGGGCAGTCAATAGGCACAGCCTTCAAGGCGCCGTTCTTTGATGATTTCCTGACAGAATCAGATGCTGAACTTTACACGATTGTTGATGCTAACTACGATGGTACTACGTGGAAGTGGCTAAGTGGTAGCACAAACTGCTTCTTCTATAAGCATAGCAGCATCAATGGTAATGATTGGCTCATTACGCCTCCTATCCACCTCAAGGGCGGTAAGAGCTATAAGTTGAATTTCAGTGCACGTGCGGGCCTCGCCAATTATCCTGAGCGCATAGAAGTAAAATGGGGTAATGGCAATAAGGTGGCTAATATGACTAACGAACTTGTTGCGCCTACCGATATTGCTTCTATTGCTTATCAGCGATTTGGCAACACGTTCACGCCGACGACAGATGGCGATTATTACTTCGGTTTCCACGCTATTTCTGATGCAGAGACGTACTTCCTCTATATGGATTCGCTCTCTATTGAATCAGCTGAGGATTCAAGACCTGCGGCTGTGACGAATCTGAAAGCTACGGCAGACCCGACAGGGGCTCTCAAAGTAAACTTTACGTTCACGACGCCGACCAAGACTGTTGGCGGAGCTGCGTTGTCTTCGATTTCGAGAGTAGAAATACGCAAGGGCAATTATATTATAAAGACGATCACAAATCCGTCTGTTGGGGCAGTTATTACTGCAACCGATGACAAGGCAAAGCGTGGCCTTGGCGAATATTCTGTAGTGGCGTTTAATGGCGATGAACCGGGCGAACGCGCTTTGGTGAAGTTGTATGTTGGTATGGATAAACCTGAAGTGCCTTCTGTGCGCGTCATTGACCAGACAACATCTGCAAAAATAACGTGGCAACCTGTGAAGGGTGCTAATGGTGGCGTTATTCTCCCATCAGAAGTGCGTTATGATATATATAATGTAACAGACGCCGGTGCAGTGGGTGAGAAGATTGGTTCAGTGCAAGGCGGTACGGAATTCGTTGTAAACGGACTCCAAAACAACGAAGGAATACAAGACTATAAGCAGTGGGCCGTAAATGCAAATACGGCGATGGGCTCCAGCCTTTACGGCGTAGGTGCTATTGTGGTCGGTGCGCCTTACCTGCTTCCATTCCATAACAGTTTCAAAGACCTTACACTCGAAGGCCAATTCTTTGCTATCGAGCGTCCTAATAAGGAGATTACTTGGGATATCGTCAACGATAAGACGATTGATAATGATGGCGGTGCTATTGTGTTCCGTCCGGTAAATCCGGGTACAGCCGCTATTGTTACAGGTAAGATTAGTCTGAAAGGTGCAAAAGCGCCCAAACTTCTTTTCGACTATTACGCACAACCCGGCGCAAAGGCTTCGTTGGGCATAGAGTTGGTGAAAAAAGATGGCTCATCTGTTAACTTCTGGTCGTGCGACTTCTCTACGGCTGCTGCGGGAGAGGGCAAATGGAATCATGTAATACTTGATCTGCCTTCAGAGCTTCTCGGACAAGATTACTTCCGCGTACGAATCCGCGGTACGGCCAACGCTTCTCTTGAGGCGACGCCGATCTATTTTGATAACATCAACGTGATGGATCCTCTTCAAAGAGATGCTTCTATCTCGATGACGACGGTAGAGAGCGTCAAGAAAGGTCAATCTATCAACCTTGACGTCAGAGTGACTAATAGAGGGCTGGATAATATCCGCGGCGCGAAGTTGATCGTAACGGCCAACAATAAGGAGGTCTACACTTCTACGATTGATCAAGACTTGATGCTGATGCAACAAGCGAGAATCCCCGTAGCTGTGAAGACGACCTCTTTGGACGAGTCGCAGAATATGAATATTGTGGCCAGAGTAGAAATGGCTAACGATCTTGAAGGCAATAATAATACAGCGAACGCTTCTGTAAAATTGATCGCTGCGAAACTTGCTGCTCCAACCGATCTTAAGGCTGAGTCGGCAGGAGATAATAAGGTTCAGCTCACTTGGAAGGCGCCCTACGTTGAAGCGAACATCGTCAAAGACGACTTTGAAAGCTACGATGCTTGGTCTACTACCTTTGGCGACTGGTCAACGATCGATGCCGACCACGGGTGTGCCGGTGCACTTTCGGAGAAGGGTTCTTATCCGCATCAAGACGAAGAATTTGCCTTTATGAACTGGCAACCAAGCGACGTCTTTGGTGGTGGGCAAGGTTTGGCTCCTCATTCAGGTAAGCGCGCAGCCGTTGCAATTTACCAATTTAATAGGAACGGAACAGACTATGTGAAAGCTGACAACTGGTTGATTAGTCCATTGCTTTCAGGCAAGGAGCAGACCATTCACTTCTGGGTAAACAACGTTAAGTCACAAACCACAGGGCGTGAGACCTTCGACGTGTTGGCTTCATCAATTGATACTGATACTTTGAACTTCGTGAAGATTGGCGAAACGCACGTGCAGGAATCTGCTAATTGGACAGAAATCAGTGTTAAGTTACCCGCAGGAACTCGCTACTTTGCCATTCATCAGAATACGTCGAAAGACCAAGCCTCAATCTTTATGATTGACGACGTAAGCTACGAAACCGGCAATATCCTTTCAAGCTACAATATCTATTGCGATAAGGTTTATCGAGGCAATACTGCCGAAACGAGCTTCACTGATGTGCTTGGCAACGTTGATGCAGCCCATAGCTATAGCATTACAGCAGTATATCTCGATGGTTCGGAATCTGAACCCGTCACTGTTCAGGTCGTAAACAACATTGAGACCATCGGACGCAACGAAACCGCTGCCTACAATGTATATACGCTTAATGGCATCTTGGTTCGCAAGCAGTCTGAAAGTCTGCGCAATTTACGCCCGGGCATTTACATTATCAATGGTCGCAAATATCTTGTGAAGTAGTTGTTTTGTAAAGGGGCTTTACGGATATAGTTTATATCCGATGGAGCTCAAATCAATTACGGACTGACGCTTTTGAGTGTCAGTCCGTTTTTATTTCCGGTTTGTGAAGTGAGGATTGGAGCTGCTTACAATCCTATTTAACGTGAGTTCGATGAATTATAAGTGTTTATAAATTTGGTGATTAGTGAAATTTGTTGTAACTTTAAGGCATTAACATTCAAATAATTAACGTGAATTCGTCGAACTCACGTTATGTTATATTTTTTTCTTGAAATGGAAAACATATTGTTGATTAACTTTGTTGCTTAACCGTAAATATGATATCTTTGTGGGCATTGAAAATTTCCTCTAAAACATCACAACTATGAGAAAAAGCTATCTATTTACACTACTGGTATCTGTGTTGTTCTGTTGCACTTTAAACGCACAAACAACGAAAACCGTAGATGTTACTCAACCGGGAACTTTGTCGGCAATGCTTGGTGAAGACTTAAAGACCGTTAAAGACCTAACCATTACCGGGAAAATCAACTCCACTGACATTGACGCACTTATGCAGGCAGGTGCGCTCGAAGCATTAAACCTTTTAGATGCTGCCATCGTAGACGCTGAAGGAAAGGAAACGACAGTATTTCCAGGCTACACCTTGCGTAAGCATCCATCGCTAACGGCACTTACTTTCCCTAAGACGGTAACGTCAATTGGGGCCGGTGCATTCTTCAAATGTCTTAAATTGAAGAAGGTTGTATTGCCGGAAGCTATAAAGAAATTGAGCGAGAGTGTTTTTATGAGTTGCTCTGCCTTGTCCGACATTAACTTTCCTAATGGTCTGGAAAGTATAGGAAGGAGCGCTCTCTATATGACTGCGATTACAGATTTTATCGCTCCGAAGTCGTTAAGAACATTAGGTGATAACGCTCTATATGGTACACAAATTACGAAAGCCGTACTGAACGATAAGTTGGAGAAGATTGGACAAGCCTCGTTTGCCGCTTGTAAGCAACTTGAAAAGATAGAAATTGAGAACAACCCCAACTTCAAACTTGTAGATGGTGTGCTTTATAGCGCTGACGAAACCACACTCGTGGCTTATCCGTTGGCAGACAAAAGACCATTGTATAAGACGCTGTCAACCGTTACAACCATCTATCAAGGCATATTCGAAGGTGCTGTAAATCTCAAGGATATTTACATTAACGAAGGAGTTACGACTATTCCTGTCAGTTTGTGTTGTAATGCTGAGGCGTTGGAACGTATGTATTGGCCGGCTACCATTACTGATGTGAAGGTTGGAGCGATAGATGCTTGCAAGAAGTTACGCGAGCTACACGTTGCGGCTACTAAGGCTCCTGCCGCAGATACGGGAGCCTTTGGGGTTATGTTTAAGAACTATACTGCTTATCTTTATGTCCCTTTCGGAGCAAAGGCAAGCTACGAAGCAAATGAGGAATGGAACGAAAACTTCTTAGGTATCAAGGAGGAAAGCACCGAACCCAATACGATTGTACTCAAGACCAATAGAGCTATAGGAGATATCTTTTCTTTGAAGGTTGGTGCAAAGGAAGGAGAAAAGATTGGAATAAAAGGTGCATCGTATAACGAACAAGACCAGTTGATATTTACAGATACCGAGGTTACGCTTTACGGAAAGATAACGAAGATAGATTGTAGCAGTAATAAGCTTACCTCAATCGTCATTACTAATCAACCGCAACTGCGAGAAATCTACTGCGACGACAACGAACTTACAAAGTTGGAGGTGAATTATGTCCCCGAATTAGCTACGCTTTACTGTGGCAACAATAAGGATTTGGCAGACATAGATCTCAAGTCGATGCCTGCACTCGCCGATTTGAGCTGTTACGGCAATAGTATAAAGCAACTTGATCTTAGCCAAAATCCTAAGTTGACCTCGCTCATCTGTCGCGATAACCTTATTGAAGGAACGCTCGACCTTAGTAAGAACCCGAAGGTAGAGCAGGTGAACTGTTACAACAATAAGATTTCAGAAATTAAATTAGCGGCAGAATCAAGTTTGCGACACATAGAAATGCAACGCAATAACATAAAGGGTGAAAGTATGACTGAGTTTATGAAGGCGCTCCCGGTATATGTTGCTTATGGTGCAGACGAGTGGGATGATTACGGCGGTCTTAACTTGCAGGGACTTTATGTTACTGAAACCTCGGTTACGCTTGAGAAGAATGTGGCGCTTGTGAGCGATGTCAAGATTGCCAAAGATAAAAAGTGGCCGGTGTTTGCCTTGGATCTTGACAATTATGGTTCAACTGCGCCGGAGCCTTACGAAGGCGCAAAGCCGACGGGCATTGCTACGACCGATACTAATGGTGAAGTTAAAGCTTATGCCGCTCACAATACGATCAACGTAGAAGGTATTGCCGATGGCGAAACTGTAGCTCTCTATACGGCCAATGGTATGCTCGTTGATAAAGCGATGAGCTACAAAGGCGCTGCCCAACTTGCGGCACAAGGCACAGGTATATATATTGTAAAGTGGGCAAACAAGACGCTGAAAGTCCTCGTTGCCGATAAATAAGGATTAAAGCAGTCCATCTTTATATAGGTTGGCTATGGCTTTATTCGTAAGAAAAAGGACCGGTCGATTATCATTGCCAATCTGCCGTGCATCATTTTTGGCTTTACGGCCTCTGCTACGGCTTTTTTAAGATATCGCCAATTTGCAAAGATCCGCAGATAGACTAAGCGGAATATCTACGTATAGGAATACGTTGTTTTAAAAAGGCCTCAGGAGTGACAACCCTTACCTCCTGAGGCCTTCTCATATATATATAATGGCGCTTGTTCGCCAAAGGCTTTGTCGGCGCAAGCGTGCTTCGTGCGACGAAGTTGCTTTGTGCTTTTTGTGAGGAGGCTGATTGAGATGGCTTCTATTGTCCGCATCAGGCGCGTTTCTCGAGATGCTTTGGAAAGAATATTAACCAATAAACGCGTTAATTTTATATTCAAAAACAAATGGTAAAGACATTTGCGGTAGTTTACGCTTCTTTCGCGCTCGTCAGCATTTTTCCATATGTTGGCTTTGAGAGAATCCTGTATTTTTGCAGGTGAAGGTCGGTTTTATCCTTGGCTCACCTTTGCCGGCGGCAGAGGTTTTAGCGTTATCGAAGCATTTTGTTGCCGAAGGGCCGCTTTCAAGTATTTACATAATCCGTGTAGTTGGCAACTGCGCAAATATAAAAACAAAAGTATATGAGAAAAGCTGTCATCACGATGTGTGTCTTAAGTTTGGCTTTGCTCAAACTGTCCGCACAAGAGAATCAAGTCGGAATCCCTCCCTTGACAGGCTGGCGCTATTATGGAGGAGATGAGTTTAATGGAACCTCGATCAACCGGAAGCTGTGGGGGCTCTATGGCGATAAAACAAAGTGGTATAGTTTTGATACCTATGGCAACAACAAAGATCAAGGCATGGCGCAGACATATCGCGACCAAATGGTCACGGTGCGCAATGGCTTGGCTTCGATACGTGCCACGCGCGAAGCTATACGCACGGGGCTTCGTAAGGAAGATGGCGATCCATCGAATACCGATTATAGCGTGAAGATGCGCGACCCTATCCCGCCTAAGCATGGCTATACGAAGCAAGGATGGTGGTCGGGAGCACTTTCCGGTCGAGATGCAGATGGGGGCGGCAACTATTATCCGCTTTACTCGCGAATTGAGATAAAAGCGAAGATTCCTTTCTGCATTGGCACTTGGATGTCCCTGTGGCTTCGTCATAGCAATGGATCGAGTCTGTTTGAGATCGATTTGGAAGAATTCTTCGTAAACGATGATGCCCGCGCCTTCGCAGGTAAACATGGATACAACTCCGGCAATGCGAGTCGATATGTGCACCAGTCTATTCACGGCTTAGACTACAACTTAGGTATGGTCTATGACAAAAAGAAGCAGCAGTATGTATTCGTAAATGGCTATAATCATAATGCATATACAGACCGTATAAAGCCCATCTCGTTTAATCCTTCGGATGACTTCCACGTCTATGGGGCGCAGATTGATCCTGAGCCGGGCGACTCCTCTCGCCATTTGGCCGTAACGTTCTTATTAGACGGCCGAGTAAGGTCCGTCTTCCGTACCATAGAGCACAAGACGGCCGATAATGTCATTGATCCAAGAGATAAGAAGCCGATGAAAGATAAGTATCCCTATCGCTACAATGCCCTCTTGAAAAAGGAGAATATGAAGTTTGGCATTGATCGCGTGTGGGATGTGGCCATCACGGGCCAGATTGGCGGTAAGCATGACGACAGCGAAAAGAACAAGGGCGGCGGTGTGCTTTATCCGGAAGAAGATCCGCAGTATAATAACGATATCAACAAAGTGCCCAAGAACTATGTGATGGATATTGACTGGTTGCGCGTCTATAAACGAGCTAACCGACTAATCTGGATTGGCTCTCAGCCTGCAGCCGACGATCAGCGACAAACAAAAGGTATGTTCAAAATACCAACCGGTCGCTTGGGTAAATTGAAAGTAGGCGACAAACTCATCCTCGACATCGATACGCTTTCTGCTAACGAGCATCGTGGTGTGGGGCCGTCATCTTTAGATATATGCAGCAAGCAAGGGGCAAGCATCGTTGCGCTTAAGCCTCACGTTGCGAGAAATGACGCACAAGTCACCTTCTATGTTTCCGACAACCATATGCTGGAGGCATTAAAGAAAGACGGGTGCTATGTAAAAGGTGATAACATTCGTATCTTTTCCCTCGTGCACGAGGTAAAGGAGAGTAGCCTTTGGAGTGGTTTTAAGCACATAGATGAAGCCAAGGTCATCATACCAAAACTGATGTTCGATAAAGTGCGTGAAGGCTGGCAATTGGAGTTTGTCGTGCGTGATGTAAGTGCGAAAGGAAAAATCTTTTTGCCGCAGTTCAATAATAGTATAGACCTGTCTGCTTCACGCGAGGAGATGCCCTATCGAATCGAACTCAAGGCTGAGCACGTCAAGATGTTGCGCGAAAATGGTCTGCAAATTGCCGGCAGTGGATATTATCTACGCAACGTCCGACTCATAGATCGAAATACAACGACTAGTATCAACGCTATTGCTGCTCCTCAACAAGAGGCCGGTGCTGTATATTCAATCAATGGTGTGAAAGTAAGAGATGCGCACGAGGCGGGCGAACTGCCTCCCGGCATTTATATCATTGATGGCAAGAAGGTCATCGTAAAATAACATCAAATCCGTCATTAGGGTTGTCCTATTTTGTAACGAACAAAGGGCAAGGCTAATTAGCGATTATAGCTGACGACTATCCTCAGCGCTTGTTTTTTCTCCTTTTTCCTATCCGCAATAGTCACTCAACGGCATTGCGGATATTTTTGTCGATGCATAAGGATGTTTTCGAAATGTTAGCACATCATAATGGTCATTATGTCGCTTTCTGACATTGTACGTTTGTCGTTACGATAACGTCTTCCGATAGTAAAAACGAGAAAAGATCTTTTTTAAGCCTTGATCTTAAAATTATCGTCACCTTTTTGGGGTTTTATATGTGATTTATCGTAACTTTTCCATCTCTAATAATGCTAAACCCGGTTTTTGTCTAACACACTAGAGAGAGTATAACAATTTCAGCAGGTCACCAAGAAAAATATTATCCCGGATCTGCGTATAAATTCAGAATAAGATGAAAAAGAAAGAATTATCATCAAATGAGTTAACCAAGCATATTGGTAAGCGAAAATATATAGAGCCGAGATGTCAATTGTTTTATATAGAACACCCACATCTAATGACTCACAGTGTAAGTTCCTCAATGGACAATGATGACGTAGGCCAAGATCCTGATGATCCTTGGAACACCGGACAAGGTGGTTGACCGGTAAATTACTTTGTGTGACGATAAGGATTTAATAGAGACTATCAGGAAAGACCATGCTTAGCTCGCCAGTCGAGAAAGGTAGCTTATTAGAGAGATTTTATCAAACGAAAATCAAATGTTTATTGATCGGACAGATTTATGGAGTTAAAAATGAAACAAAGAATCTTATTGCCGTTTATATGCTTGGCAGCTTCGTTATTCACACAATCTTGTTCTTCAGAACTAGATGATAACACAAAACCAAATGTCGTTCCGAAAGAAGAAATGCTGACCATTACCATTACAGCCGGAACAACTGAGGATTCTACTGCTACAAGGGCAGTGATAACAGAAAAGAGTGGCAAGGCAAGTCCATGGAAATGGGAAAAGGACGACAAGCTGCAGCTAATAACGACTAACCCATCGACAAATAAGAAGGAAGTCACACAACTGAAATTGCTTGCTTCGGAAGCAGGTAAAGAAAAAGGTATATTTACCGGAACAATACCCAAAAAGAATGTAACAAGCGGATCATATTACCGCTTCTTCTATACCGGTAGGACCATCAGTAATGACGAAGCTAAAGCCGGTAAGCTAATGATCGACCTTTCTCAGCAGACAGGCAAGTCGGGAGATTTGAAAAACTACTGTGTGCTCTCGGGCACAGGGCAGATTCTTGTTTCCGGAAATAAAGCAGAAATAGAAGGTGGCATACAGTTGAAGAATGCCTTTGCCGTGGCCCATTTTGCGATGAAGACCAATAACGGAACGCCGATTGAACGGGTTGGAATGCGAGGCACCGGTCTTTACTGCGTCGCAAGTGTTAATTTGAATGACGGAAATGCGACCGGTATTGTGGAAACCGATATAAATGAAGCCAATACTGATGGAAGCATAATGCTCTCTCCAGGAGTAACTGACTTCTATGTAACATTAGTTCCTGCCACGGCTTCTCCGACTTTCGATGCGTACTATTCTGGTTCTTTTAATACGTTGGTTTCTACCGTACCTGTTGAAAAAGACTATCCTGAAGAAGAATCCTTCGTTTATTATAAAGGTAGTAAAGCGGCTTTCTCTGTTAGCGATAACAAGAAAGTGGCTGTTACCAATGGCAATATGCAGTATGTAATGCCTGTGACGACGTATACATCATCAACGATGAAGCCAAAAGAGCTGAAAGCCAATGATTTTGTAAGATGGGCTGCTTCAAAACCCCTTAAAGTGACCGGTAATTATAAAGAACACGCCGGATACTACAGGTTAGCACCCGAACAGTGGGAAATGGCAATGCCAAGAAATGGTAAAACCGGTGGTGTTTATACATATTCTACAGTTATGCACAATGGCAAGAAATATATATCTCCGGAAACCTATCGCTATTTTGACCTTCCATCATGGGGAACTCTGAATAATCCGACGTTGGTTGATTTTAAATATACAGGTCCGACAAATCCGGAAACATATACGGAAACTCAGTACGACTATGGGAACAAGTTGCATGTGGGTTCTAAAAAGACGCGTGTGCTAACAGCAGCAGAGTGGGAATACCTGTTTTCCAACGGATGGTATAAGAATAGCAACCGTGAATGGGCTGACGGTACTCCTAAATGGGCGAAATGCTTTATTGATGAGAATGGCGATAATGTAAGAAATGACAGCCAACCGGCAGAGTTGCGAGGTTTTCTAATCTTCCCCGATAACATGCCTATTGAGGAAGCAAAGAAAGTGTTTACTCAAAACGAAAATAAGTTTGGAAATCAGAGTAGTTCCTTCTTAAATGCGACGACTTATGAGAAGATAAAGAAAAGTGGTGCAGTATTTCTTCCACTGATGGCTTACAGAAATCAGGGGCAAGCAAAGCTGACTGAGTGGGGGCAACATGGTAATTATTCCACTTCCACATATCAAAATAAAGGACTTTTAGCAGTAAATAAAGGAATGTACCATGTCAGATTTACTATCAACGGCATTGTATTTACAGACGATACAGTTCCGGGACAGGGCTGTGCGAGTAGGTTGGTGCAGGACCTTAACAATTAGTTTTAAGTTACTGCTATCAGTTACAATTTGAATTTAGATTTAATCCAAATTGAATATTAGGATTTCTCACTGTTGCATTGCAGTGGGAAATCCTTCGTTTTTCCCAATATAGATTACGTAGGTTCGGGATAAGGTTAAGATGTAAATAGTTTTTATCAGCTATTATTTTTTTACATACAGGTAGCGCCTCGGGCTTATTAAAAAAAGCAATATGCTGTAAGGTAGCATATAAGTTCTTGATAAAGATATGTGTGGGGCGGTGTCGTGAGTCTTCAAGGTTTGTTTTATCTGATTGAAAGGAGGGGGAGGAACACTTTAGCACGCAAGCGCTGCACTTCACTTTGCCGGGCGTGGCGCATTAGTCATTGTTTTCCGTCCGTCTGTAACGCCCAAAAATAAACTTAAGAGAGTGCCAAAACTTTCTTAGGTGATCGCAAAAATTGTCTTAGGTGATCGCAAAAATTGTCTTATAGGATCGGAAAAATTCTCTTATAAGACAATTTTTCTTCTCTTATAGGAAAGTTTTTCGGCTCTATATGATCTTGATTATCAGCCATATATTCGGCTGGTTTTTAGGCTTCATCAGCCTCGTCTCAACAGAATTGGGGCTATTTCGTTCTATCTTTTATTCCTTCGACCTTTTCAGTTAAAGTAAACCCGCCTTGCTCATTAATATGATTGGTGCGTTTTGCTTTTATCTATTCTACCAAGAGATTAAAGGATGTTGTTATCCGGCAGTTTCAGCAATTCTTTGAATATTTCCCGACTATAGGCTATAAACCGCTTGCCGATTTTTACGTCCGTAATATCGACTACGATAATGCTGTCGTCGAACTCAAAACGGAAGGATTGACTGGTAAGAGTTGCCGCTCGACAACCATTGTAGCAGACATCGCCATTACATTCTGCATATAATCCGTTGCTGTCGGCTTCCGGATCATCGTCTTTGTCCAATTTGATGGGCCGCTGAAACAGAATATACTTTTCGTAGTTGTATTCGTCATCGGCCAACCCTACCATATAATAGTTGTCTTTGCTGCTTTTTGTGGCCGTTATAACCTTGGCTTTAAACGCTATTTCTTCCATCGTCTTTTATTGTTCAAGTGTACAATGTTATTGCGCTTTCGGAATGTGGCTCACCACGCTACTCGTTCTACCAATATCGACTGCTCGCTTTTCCAAAACAAATCGTCCGTAATATCAAGACCTAAGCGTGCGCAATAAGCTACGAGGATATGCTTATTCATTCTTTTCCGAATCAATTTCTGTTGATACAAGTGCACTTCTTCAAAGAATTGCTCGGCGCCCTGACTGTAAAACGTCCACTTGGGATCCTTCATAGCATAGACCGTTCGCAGATTCTGCCCACGATCTATGCAGCAAAAGGCATTCATCGTATCAGCTTGTTTGTCCTTCGCCAAGCAGAAGCTGTACGCTTTTCCTCTTAAAGCCTCCGTTATTCGGTAGACCCACGAGGTCAGGCCGTCGGCATAATTAGAAACCATTATGCACTTGTCACGATGACGCTTAGGCACGAAGAAGTAGGCTTTCTCGAAATGGGCGCCGCCCTTTTGTGGGCTTTTATCGAAGAGGTCGAACTTGAACGGTGTCTGCTTGAGTCGATATTTCTCGTTGTTTCCCCATTGTTGCTGCAAGAAGGCTGCGATCTGCTCAAAAGGGATGCAGAAATAAGAGAAGGTAAACAAATCGAATTCGTCGATACGCATAGCTTGTTTTATTGCGGCTTTACGCCTTGTTTAGCGCCACCTTGTTCCATTCTATCCGATAGTTGCGGCCTATTTCTCTAAGCCTTTCCGATGCTACGTAGTGACTTCGGTGTGTTGCATCGCGCACAATATAGTGGTCATTGTTGGCCTTGTGGTAGACAAAAGGCACATCGGGAATCCACGAACCATCAGTAAGCTGCCATTTCCCTGAGCTTTCAACATCCAAAATGGAGGAAATATTCAGTATGCGCCCCATATAGAAAGGCAGAATATCGTGTTTGCTCTGCACGCTGCACGGAAAGAAAAGTAAGTCGTCTTTCAGTGTTTCGGCATTCTTTTCAACAAATCTTTCAGAGAAAATAGGAATGGGTAAAATGCAGTTTAAGAAGTCAAGACGCTTAAGCTGACGAAGCGAATAGCCCACATCGGCTATCAGCAAGGGATTCACATATTCAGCGCGAACAACGTCTTCGTTTTCCACAAAGAATTTCCAATACCTATTTGCATCGGCTTCCGACTTGAAACTAACTGTTTGTTGAAGTCCTGTTCCAATCTGTTCTATTCTATACATAGCTTGCGTTATCGCTTCGTTCAGCTCCATCTGTTGTATTGCTCTCGCTGTTTAATCGCTTGCAAAGTCGGTCGTCGTGGTCAGACTTGCATAGCAAACAGAACATTTACGCTCCAATCAGCTATTGCGCCAAGTCGTCAGCGTGTGTCCCCAGTGCGTCGTAACTTTTCGAGGGATGCCGACCGGTAGGTGCGGAGCGGGCACACCGCTACCTAAAGTAAGTGGCGAGAGTTCCTCGATGGCTTCATCCCAAAGTCCGCGCTCGATAAAGGCGCGCTGCGTTTGAGGGCCGCCTTCTACCAGCAAACTCTGAACGCCCTGCTCTGTGAGCGATTGTAGCAACGTTGCCACATCAGCATAAGCCGTAAAACCTGCCGGCAACTCATCTTCGCCCACGTGCCCCAAGACTAAGCGTTGCGGATTTGAGCCTACCCAATCGCGCACATTGAGTTGCGGGCGATCAGCTTTCAGTGTCCCGTGTCCCACCAAAATAGCTTGATGATAAGCACGCAGGCGGTGTACGTCCATCAAACTATGTGCGTTCGACAACTTGACGGGTGCTGCTGCTTCATCTTCGCGCCAACTGTCTACAAAGCCATCGGCCGAAGAAGCCCATTTCAGCGTAATATATGGGCGGTGCTTCGTATGGAAAGTAAAGAAATGTCGATTGAGTTCGCGACATTCCTGCTCCAGTACGCCGACCGTCACTTGTACACCCCCATCGCGGAGCATCGTAATGCCGCGGCCCTCCACTTTGTCGAAAGGGTCTTCGCAGCCTACAACGACGCGCGGTATGCCCGTGTTGAGAATCAAGCGGGCGCAAGGCGGTGTGCGGCCATAATGCGCGCAAGGCTCAAGACTGACGTAGAGCGTGCTGTCCTGCAAATGCGGACGATTCTCCGGGCGCACCGACGCGATAGCGTTAACTTCCGCATGCGCTTGGCCGCACTTCGCGTGATAACCCTCGCCGATGATGCGATCCTTATAGACGATGACCGCCCCGACCATCGGGTTGGGAGGTGCCGACAGGCGCCCATTTTCCGCCAAGCGGAGGCACCGATGCATGTATATATCTTTTATTTCCATTACTTTTGCAGCGTGAAAGATTTTTATCGCCAGTTGCTCGCCGTCCTTGCTGCTTATTATGAAGCGCGCGAGGCGCAGGCCATTGCTTTTCTGGTTTGCGAAGAAGCCTTTGGCTGGAGCAAAACGGATGTTTATGCGGACAAAGTTAGCCAATTATCCACGGCAGAACAAGAAAGAGCCGCCTTTATGCTTCGTCGCTTGGGCGCAGGAGAGCCGGTGCAGTATGTTTTAGGGGCGACCTGTTTTGATGGCCGACCCTTTTACGTCTCCCCCGCCGTACTC
>ENA-OWNK01000142-OWNK01000142.1-metagenome-genome-assembly--contig:-NODE-142-length-33322-cov-4.045661_pt1 | contig 33322 bp, 38 predicted proteins | sample MGYA00245343_ERZ651121 | MGnify/ENA primary metagenome ERZ651121 (study PRJEB26857, sample SAMEA4031775) | metagenome | biome: human; feature: oral; material: saliva | place: Philippines | collected 2014... | reverse complement strand
ACACCTATACTACCAAAGCTAAGGTATATGATATGGATCATTATGACCCTATATTGATTGATACATCTGGTGGTGAAACACTTGCGACTGATATGAAGGTTAGAGAAACGTGTCACCATAACGATATTCTATTAACGATGAGTCAATATGCTGATAATATGACTTTATATAAATTCCTTAAAGACTCTAATGGGACATCTGGTTTTGATGATTTACCGATTGCATCCGCTGATGATGCGTCTAGTAGTCCATCAACGTTTAAACATTTGCTTGGTAAACTATTCGGTTCGAATGGTATGGCTATGAATGATGGGTATGATACCTTAATTCAACATAAAGACGAACCTATCCAAACGAATGCGATGGATAAGTTAGATGTCCTCGTCGGACTGGATGATGTTAAAAAGACGCTTAAGGATATCGTATCTGTTGTCCGTGCCAATAAGAAGTATAAAGAATTGGGAATTAAACCATTTAATAAATACTTCCATATGGTATTCTATGGTAATCCAGGTACTGCTAAAACAACAGTCGGTCGATTATGTGCTTCTATCTTCTCTAAAGAAGGCTTGATTAAAACCAATAAGTATACAGAACTCGGTAGAGCTGATTTAATCGGTCAATATGTGGGTCACACTGCTGATAAAGTTGTGAAATGTTTTGAACGTGGTAGAGGTGGCGTTATCTTTATTGATGAAGCATACTCTCTTATCTCTACACATGAATCGGATTATGGTAGAGAAGCCATCAATACGATTGTACAACTATTAGAAGATTACCGTGAAGATACTATTGTTATCTTTGCAGGCTATGGTAAACCTATGGATACATTACTTGATATGAATCCAGGTTTACGTTCTCGTATTAGTTATAACTTACAGTTCAAAAACTATACAGAAGAGCAACTATTGGATATTCTCAGATTGAATGCTGAAGAATATAAATTCTCTCTTGATGATAATTTCATTGAAGAGTTTAAACTCCATATGAAATCTGATATGCATAAGAAAGAATTCGGTAATGGTCGGTATGTTCGTGATGTATTCCAGCGTGCTATTGTAACACATTCTTCCAATATCATGAATATTGATAATGTGACAGACGATAGAGTGAAAACCATTACGAAAGACGATTATCCATCTGATGTGTCATTGACATTATCAGAAAAACGTGTTGGATTTAGATAATATAAGAGGGGTTCACTCCCCTCTTATTTTTTTTTGGAGGCTGCTATGAATATTAAAGGGTTATATAAAGATATAACACCACTTGAAGACGGTATACAATTTATGCTGTTCCTGATAGTGTTTCTGTGCTGTATTGCGTTACCATATAGTATATATGATTGGTATACATCATCTACACGAATGTATGAGTATGCACAAGTACAATTAAACCAAGATGTCCCATCTGGAACTAGTATAACTATTAATTTACCAAGTGCTAATACGAATGAACTTAATATGATCATAGAACATGGCTATATTATTACTTCGATTATCCATAATAGTAATAATAATACTGTATATATTACATGCGAAAAACGCTAAATATCTTAAAAACGTATCCCTAGATACATTATTGTAAAGGTGGTGGAAATATGGCAACAGAAATTGCTGAATTAGATTTCTCATTGGATGATTTCCATAACCAAAAAGTCCTGAGAGGTGTAGACGCTTATGCACGATTGATTCAGCGACTTTTGTTTATGCGTAAAGGAACATATCCTACAATCCCTGATATGGGGATTGATATTTCTTCCTATCGATTTGCTGATTTAGATGTATTATCAGCAGGTGATTTGAAGAATACAATCCAACAACAGTGTGATACGTATATAGAACATGTTCCAATACAAGATATTAGTATTTCTACTGTTCGTATCGCCTCTGGCTATGTGTTATTTATAGATATCTCCGTTGCTGGGGATTTAAAGAAAATATCCATTGCTATGCTACAAGACGGTGGAGAAATTATCAACACACGACTTAAGGTTGAAAAACCTAAGTTGATTAATGTCCCAAGGGGCATGTAATTATTTTTTTCTTTGGAGGAAATCATGAGCGAAGAAAACACTCTAAACTTTGATGAATTGAAGAACCAGGCAACACCATTGACTGATCCTGAAATTCCAGCAAGTGTTATGAATGCTCCTATGCATGAAGGCACATCTATTGATACTGATGGATTAATCATCAGTGATGATGATTTTGACACAGCTGTGGATGCTACAACATCTGATGACTATGTAGGTCCTGGTATGATCATTGATACGCCAAAACCTAAAGAAGATACGGCTTATAAAGTGGGTCCTATGGCTAACAAAGACCGTGTTGAAGGTGTTCAAAATACATTAACAGAATTAGATGAACAAATTAAAGCCGAACATAAAAAGTTCATGGAAATTACTAAAGGTGGCAAAGAAATCCCTGCGGTTGCTAGTGATAAAATGGCAACTCCTGAAGAAGTTACCGTTATCATTGACAAATCTGGTATGGGTGACATCATCTTTACTGAAGAAGAACAAAAACGTATCGAAAAAGCGAAACGTATTAAATTGGTAGAAGTGTCTGAAAAGAAACTTCAAACGCTTAAAATCAAAAAGAAATTAAAACCGGAAGACGATTTCAAAGTGATTAAGAAATCCTTTGATAAATCTCTTTCTCCAGTGATTGCATTAGCGTCTGGCTATACATGTCGTATGGGTAACATCTCTGCTATTGAAGCGATCAAATTAACACAAGCCCCTGGTACTGATACAGCTAACTCTGTATTGGAAAAATGGTCCTTGATTTATGATAAATTGAAACAAGTATCCATTGGTGACTTTGAAACATTTGATGACTTCTTAGCTAATACTGCATTTAGTGACTATAACAACTTCATTTATGGTCTATTATGCTCTTCCTATCCAGAAGAAGATGCTATCACATTCACATGTAAGACAGATTCTTGTGTGAAAAACAAAGTGGCTGATTTCGAAATCAAATACAAAAACAAACAATTGATTCGTACGGACTTAGTCACTGAAGAACAAAGTCAAATTATGTCTGAAATCATTAATAGTGCTTCCATTCTTGATAAAGCAAAAGAAGTACATGATAAAGCACCTATTAACCAAACGTATCGTTTGGCATTTGATGACGATTCTGGTATCATCATCGACTTTGGTTTCTTGACTGCTAAAGATACGATTGAACGTCTATATAATAAACTCGATCCTTCTTTATTGACAGAAGAAAACCAAGCTTCTATCGTTGTAGCTCATAGCGTACAAGCTATCTATGTACCAGATTATGATGCTGAAGATAGTGATGAATATGAATACTATGAAATCACTGACTTGAATAAAATCGTTCAAACTCTTAACAGCTTGAACGAATATCAAAACCGATTAATACTTAGCTACCTCGAACGTTTAAACGGACGCTATAGCATTAGCTTTGGCTTCTCTCATGTCGTATGTCCTACATGTAAACACGATTATGGTGAATACAATATGGACTTAGACCGCATTGTTTTTCTGAGAGTCCAACAGAGATTGAATACTCAGATCGGATAAAACGGTTCTATGAATTGATTGATGAAACGGCTGAGCTCTTTAAAGGCGAATATGGTGATATCACTGCACTTGAATCCATGTCATTAAAAGAGCTCCGTCTTCGTCGAGATATACGCGTTGATCGGAAACTTAGAGAACAAAAAGAAGATGAAAAACGCCAAAAAGAACTCGATCGTAAACGGGAACGAGAAATGAAGACCCGTTAATTATTCTATCCGTATATGATTCATCACTTTGGACGGTAAACTATTAAAAAACAAACCAATCACATACGGAGGTCTAAGTATAATTATGGTGAAAGACCGAATTGTGGTATTCAATCGATTGACTGATCATACGATTGCTGATTGTTCTATTTTTGAGGAACTGTTAGAAAACCACTATCAAAAGTTTGTGTACTTTTATAATATTATCGAAAACAATGATATCATTGAATATGTGGACGATGTATACTGTATCCCAACACGTCGTCGATTGGATGTATACATCACATTAAACGCTGATGTAGATATGGATATTCGTCAAGAAATTGAAGAGAATTTCCAAACTTGTTATTTATACAAACACTTCGATTCCACTGTTCATGAGGATGAAGAAGGGACAATTATTGTAAGTATTAAAGATATTTAGAGGTGATCCTTTGAAAATCGTATTAATGAACGTAGATAAGTTTGTCCAAGTTAACAACCTTCAACAAATCACGAATCCAATCTTATTGGAACGTGGCTATGTTCCTTCTCCCGATGGGTTGTTATCTACTGAAATTTTTGGGACGAGTCCTAGCAAGCGTAAAGTTACGTTCGCCTATATTGATTTGAACGGACACTTTCTACAACCACTTGCGTATAAGACTCTTAAACGTATTTTTACTAAACTCGATCAACTGATTTCAGGTATGCTATACTTTTCCATTGATAAAGATGGATATTTAGTAGAAGATCCTGAGAATGGTGATACGGGTATCGAATTCTTATATAAGAATTGGAACCGAATCAAATTCAAAGAAAATGATTCGAAGATTCGTAGCGAAAAAATCGCATTATTTAAACACTTCACTCGCGATGAGGTGTTTATGAGTAAACAAATTGTTTGCCCACCATTTTATAGAGATATTAATTTACAAAATACTGATTCTAAGAAACCATCTGTGCATGAGATTAATGGTCCTTACCAAAAACTCATTCGATTAGCCTCTATGTTAACCCAAGGTAACTTTGCCATTACCTTGCATGGGACTCGATTAGAGATTCAAAGACAAATCGTGGTAGTGTACGATTACTTTAAAGCTCGTATCGAAAAGAAACATGGTCTAATTCGTCAAGCGGTATTAGGTAAATCCGACGATTATTGTTCTCGGTTAGTGATCTCGGCACCTCAATATACAACCAATAAAGCCTCTGAGATGCCTGTTGATTTCTACCATTGTGCATTGCCACTCTCTCACTGTATTTCTACCTTTGCTCCATTCTTCGTAGGATGGGTGCAAAACTTCTTAGTGAACCATATTGAAGCACTGGGATTGAAGAAACCAGTTAGAGATGCAAAAGGTAAACTTAGATATATTAAAGCAAAAGAACCAACAACTCAATTCAATGATGAAAAGATCAATAAAATGATGACCACCTTTATATTCAACTATACCAGTCGTTTCGAACCAATTATGGTTGAATTTGAAGATGGGTCTGAAATGCCATTGATGGTTCAGGTCACTGACCCTAAAACGATGGAAAGTCATGACCGTGTTATGACGTATACTGATCTATTCTATGTAGCTGCTGAGGATATTTTGAAAGATAAACACGTCTATATCACACGATATCCTATCATTGGTCATTTGAGTATTTTCCCAAATCGCGTTCATGTGGCATCTACGATCACTACTACACACTTGATCGTTAATGGTAAAGAGTATAAATATTATCCTCTCGTAGATTTGGAAATGGATAAATCTAAAGTAGCGATTAACTTTGTGGAAGTGTTGCAAATGTCCAATGTGTATTTACAAGCATTGGATGGTGACTATGATGGTGACCAAGTTACTGTCAAATCTGTATTCTCACAAGAAGCTAACTTAGAAGCCGAAGAAAAAATGAAAGCCATTTCTAATATATTATCCGTTAATGGTAATAACACTAGAAAGACTTCCAATGAAGCAGTACAAACCATTTACATGATGACTCGTTGGTAATCAATATAAATCCGATATAGGTGAATGTCTATATCGGATTTTCTTATATCTTATTGAAACATATATTATGATACTGATAGATTTTGGGAAAGTATAGAAAGGAGTAGGAGGATTTTATAACAAATTATTAGGGAACAACATTTCTTGCCATTATGTCATGTTTTCCATAATGACGGAGCTATAATTTTTGGCTCATGTTTATGATATACGTCCTCCAAATAAAAACAAAGTATATCAATGCATATGTGTAGATAACCGATTGGCTATCTACACATATTTTTGTCTATCCAAGATCAATCAGACAATAGTGTAATTTATTATATTTGAAGAAAGGAGAGTCTACTATATGCCTAGAAAAAGAGTACCAATCACATTTTCTCGACTATATAGAGATTTCACTCGATTCCAACTTGGCTTACCTACTGAATTACCTAGTCAAATTCCAGTTGGTGAATTCATGATAAGTCGTTCTAAGTTATACACATTAGCTAGTCGTGACTATGTGTTAACAAAACCATTTAAATTAGGGATTGAACCAATTTTATTTGACTTAGCCAGTGCACTTCGTAAAGAATATGAAATGGCTGTCACTCGAGCATACCATATCGTTGCTCAATCCAGAGTGGATAGCAATCGTTCCATTTATCTTGAAAATGTACCATTTAAGAATCGAGTAGTTCCATTCAATATTTCAACAAAAGATATTGATGTGTCTGAACTGGATACTGATCAAGGATTCTTACATCTAGTTACTGCCGATAAAGGGTATACGTTTACCACTTTTGATAGTGATATCGATCGAGTTGTCCATCTTCCAGGAGTGAATCAATTCCTAACGGATACAACAGAAGGCGCTGTCATCTCAGCGAAATGTATCTTCGAACCAGTATTGTTTACCAATGATACGTTTGTGTGCACAATGATTGATAATGAAGATAATGATATGGGCGTTATCTTATATCCATCAAAAGAAACTAATAAACATTTCACAACTCCATATGAATTATTACTTACCAATAGTGATAAAACATATAAAGTGAAATTGTTACATGCTAATCCAGATGCGATTATTCCTACAACAGTAGAACCACGATTCTATGATGTAGTCTATCATAACAAAGTGGTGGGTATGATGATGTTTATTGTAGAAGCAGACTAACCATTCGTGGGTATAGAAACGTCTATATCCATGTAACCTATAATAATTGAGTTTACAATTATTTATGATATAATTTTTATTTGTTAAGGGAGCAAATATCATGAAACAAGTACAAGAAGTAGTAATGTTCAAAATCGACAAATCGGATTCCACTAGTATTGATGTAGTAAATGGTGTATATAAGATGATTGGTCATGGAGATCTACAACGAGTGTTAGTAGATAAAGATGACTTAGAATCAATCGTTAATACACAATTACAAACCGATGTGATTCCTAATTTGAACGGTTCTGTTACATTCTGTGTACGTATGACAGCAACAAATGAAAGTCATATGAATGCAGTCATTGGATTTACCCAACGAATGCTTAAACGTAGACTCAACAAAGCTAATCCAGATACTGAATATACAGTATCCGATTTTATCATTACTGATTATGATGAAGTGATTCAGAACGAAGGTGAATAAATAGTGAGTATAGGTCAGATAGCCGTTGATCTTCGAGATTTAATCAACTATCTTGAAATTGATGAACATGCCTATGTACGATTAATGTATTCGTGCAATCAAATGGATGATACTATCATACAATGTGAAGGGTTAGTACCTATCGAAGCCCATGTTGGGACAGATACATGGGATATCACGATTGTAGAACATAAGAGCATCGAAGGAATACGATTATATTTCCATGATGTTCGAGATAAACACCTTATCGAAGCACATACATATATCGATATTGGTGATGATATACAAGGGTCTCGATTTGATACAGCTATCATTGAATATACTCGAAGTATTCAGCTAGACAAAGTTCGAATCAATAATGATCCAGAAATAGCCGTTATCGACCGTATTAAAAATTTAGTACAGAATATATTCTTGGCTATGTATGAACATCCGCCAACTGATGATATACGAATGGTTCGATAACCATAAGAGGATAGCAGTAAGCTATCCTCTTTTTTTATTAAGGAGATACTATGGACGTATGACAATGACTTACTTATGTAATATCGCTATTCGATTAGACCAACTCATACGGTCATTAGGAATAGCAAAAGAATCTGAAATCGTAGAGAATATGGAATTTGATTGGATTCAATATGATATCATCTATCAAAATTTTATCATATCGATTATCGATAGTGATCGAGTGATGGATCGATGTACGATTGTAATACAAGCACCCAATTACTATAGAGCCATGACTCCAGACTCAAGAATATATAGGGTTCTGGATATTCTGAATAGAGAATTAGAGAATTTACGTATTGATTGCAGTACACTACACCTAGTTGAAAAACGAGTGGACTATGTAATAACATATCGTTTGATACGAGATATTATTCGTAACAATGATCATATTGAAATATATGAATTAGATGGTCTATTAATCTAGTAAAGGAGTGTGATGGATAATGGATGCGTTACATATATCAATTTGCTCATTCAGCATAACTCTATCACTCTGTTCGATTGTATTTTGTGTAATGTGTCTACATCATATTCATAGACACTGATAGAAAAGAGTATATGTGTAGTGCATATACTCTTTTTTTTGACAAGCTAGTATTGATAGACTATATTGTGACAATAAACGAGGTGATTAACACATGAAAATTCATACTCTTACTGATGAGATTATTGAATTTGATGATATATTGATGAAAAAAATAATGGATACATCCTACCCAACGGGTGATTATTTCAGTAATAGTGAGTCTAATATTTCTTATATTAAATCAAACTGTGATGATCCAACACTTAATGACGCACCAGTTATTCATTTTGCTAAATTTGGAGAGTCATTAGCTCCATATGTACCAGATACACTAATAAAATCATTAGATATGGTAAAATTTAAACATGTTTATGATAATATCTCTCCAATTGGTACTATATTTACCGACTATAGTATACGTGGTAGATTTATGAAACGTCTACCATATCGTACATATCATGTTGATTTATCTGGAATGGATGTAGTCTATGAAGAAAATAAACTTAGTAAAGAAAATATGGTGTCATTAACTGATACTATACCTGATGCTACTGACTACAGAATATATCGACAATATCTTGGGATGACTATTGGTCGAACTTCACCAACATACCCAGGTATGCTACCTAGAGCTATTCGACGATATAAAAAGAAATTTGGTAAAATGGTCACCGGCTACCAGTTTACATTCTATAATAAGGATAAATCCGAAGTATTGACTCAATTTACAGATGAGACGATGATCCCAAGAGCATCGGAACTACGATATGTAATGAAGTACACAGATGGAAAATTCATTATCAATGGAGATACATTCCCAAAATATCATACCGGTGATACTACCGTAATTCCTAAAGATAAATTACCTGTAGTGACAGATGATCAAATTGTTACAGTAGAACCGAATACATACTTTAGTTATTATTTCTACCCACCAATGGATACAATGCCAGTTGTATATGCCGTATTCGTTGATAAGGAAGGGAATATTATCCAAGCTGTTAACTACTTCGACTTATTTATCAATAATGAAAAGATTGATAATGGTGGTCAATATGTTACCATTACATTAGATGGACATCACTTATCCAAAACATCAACAGGGGCTATTACCTATAAACGTAAAAACCCATTGATTAGTTATCGATGTGACGTATATGATTTATATAGTGGTAAACGAATTCCATTTACTAATACAAATGGTGTTAATTTATCAGGTCCAGATAACTTCACGCTAAACATCAGTATGCGTGATCAAATTAAAGCTTGGCATACACGGGCTAATACACCAATGACTGAATATGAAACGAATGTTGATGAGTTAACGACGAATACCGATTTACTCGTTGTATTCCGTGAAAAAGATTTATCCAATAGTACATTAAACGTAACGATTGATACGTCTGATATTGACGCTAAGTTACCTACCTTCGATAAATATCGTATGGGTTACTTTGGTGAAAATATGGGTAGGACTGATAAAGTTGGTGGTGATAATGTCGTCTATAATGGTAGTATGACTATTAAACGATATGATCCAGCAACCGATCGATTTGTATTATATCGTCCATCCATTTCATTAGCTGAGTTATACGAAAATCATGTAGAGCATAGATTCAATTATAAGATCTATTATAATGATGATATGACTACACCAATTAAATCTGTCCCTCTTGGGGTATACGGATTAACTCCAGAATTCTTACATTACATCTATACTAATCGAATCAAGAATAACCAAGGTATTATAGGTATGGTTCGTCCTAATACGGATGACATCTCTCAAATTAAAACGAATAAAGAGAGCCGTGTTACATATATTAAGAGTAATATCATTCCACCAAATATCGATTTGGAACGACCAATTACTATTAAAGTAACAGCTGATAGATTTATTGATACACCATCAGCGATTAATAGTCAATATAACTTAATCTTAAATCCAGATGGTACACTCAATACCGATTATTCATTGATTGAAACGTATTGGAATTACAATCGTGTAGAACGAAACGTTTATAACGACATAGGAAGTGTTGGACCTGTATTTACAGCTGCCGGTTCATCCACATATGAACATCCATTTTTAAGCAATACTCGATTGGCTGTATCTAAAACATGCAAACAAGACATGGAATATATTATATATGATTTAGCGACAGGTGAACGATTAAGTGGTTACTTAGCATCTCAATTGACTGGGGATAAAAATGCTAGCGGTAATATTATTCTTGATTATGTATATAGAGACCTTACTAAGAGTGGAAAACATAGACACTTACTATTCGTATTCCAATTAAAAGAATAAAATATATGATAAGAAGATTAGGAATCCCTAATCTTCTTATTCTAACCACTTGGAACAAGTTATTATATAGACCCAAGTATATCAATTTAGTATAAAGGAGGGTATAACCTTGCCTAGAGAAAATACAAATAAACCAAGAAAAATGGGTAAAAACCTATATGGTCTTGGCTTTTCTCCATTGAGTATTGGTAACAAAGACCATGCCTTTCCTGAAGAGTTAATGTCTCAAAAGGAAACGGGCACATTTGCTATCATGGGCTCTGATGGGTATATGATTTCTAGTGAATACATCGGTCGTACAAAAGCCCATATTGAAGCATTTGCTGAACGTATGGTATCCGATAATACATTAGGCAAAATCTATAAAATGACACTCGATGAAAATCTAGTGCGTACTGTTATCGATTCTGATAATATGATGACGAATGGAATTGTCATTCCACATGGAAAAGACCCTATCTCTTCGATTCGTTTTAATGTGGGTATTGAATATTTCGAACGTGCTACATCGGCCGCTATTGTCACAGCATCTGATATTAAAGTTGAAATTGAATTCGATGTTGTTCGTGGTACATATTCTAAAACATTCTTGATTAATGAGCCAATTGACCAAATTAACTTATTGGCTTATAAGATTGATTATACAGATTATCCTGAAAAGACTGCGGAAGATAAATACTATCTTCGTGTTCATAAATTCAAGGTTATCTTACCAGAAAGTTTCAATAAAGAAACGCATACTGTAGCTGTACATGATATCTTAATTGGTGTTGTTGGGGGTGACAGTAAATGGTAAAATATACATTAGTAATGGACTTAGCTAAACAGTTCAGTACTCGTTTAGGTAAAGACCAATTAATCAACTCCGCGTTGATGGGTGATGGCCGTTATATTCTTAACCAATATGACCCATCTAAAGTGTATCATTTAGGTGATAAAATCCCATATCTAACAGATACGGGTGAATTGGTTATCTTAACAGCATTAGAAGATAATATTACAGGTCCATTAGACTTACGTAAATGGGAAGAATGGGATATCATTAGTGAAACCATTCGCTTATACCAAGACTTTATTCAATTGAGTTGGCATGTTCCTAAATCTCGTTTGAATCGTGTTTGGTTATCCATTAAGAAAGAATCTATGGCTGATTTCGAAGGTATCGATATCAACCGTGATGGTATTCTTGTATATAGTAACTTCATTATCAGTAAAGAACGTCCTACTATGACTAAGAATGTCATCTGGGGTAAAGTTACTGAATTGGTTGATGGTGCTGGTACAGTGGATCCAGGTGGTTGGGATGATGATTATGAGTTCCCTCATATTGATCATGATACTGGAGATACTGATGATGATAACAATACTGAAGACCCATCTACACCAGGTAAAGAAGTTAAGAAATTAACTAGAGATTATTACCGCATGGTTGATGTATATCCATCAACATATAGAAATATGAGTTCTATCGATGCTATATTGGACACTAAGGACCTTACTGATACATCTTACATGTTTGCATTATCAAGTCGATTAACCGAGATTCCTAAATTAGATACTAGAAAAGTAACTATTGCTAGATCTATGTTTGCTGAGTGTGGATCAATGGTTGCTCTTCCATCTAAAAACTTTGATGAGTTAGTAGATGCAACTGCAATGTTTAAATCATGTGGTGCACTTAAAGAAGTTAAGGGTATTGATTTTAGTTCTGTTACCTCTGCATCTAATATGTTTACTAGTTGCGGGGTTATGAATATGACCAATACACAATTCGGTAATCTCGAAAAAGCAAATGATATGTTTACTGATTGTCGTAGTAGCACTTTTGATAATGTGACATTTGGTAAAATAAAAGACGCCTCATATATGTTCCGTAATTGTGTATCTATGAAAAAATTACCTAAAATGGATATTAGTCACTCTCGTAGTTTATATTATTTCTTAAACACCACTCCTAACCTTAGAGGTGAATTTAAACAAACTTTCCATACTTGGTTTAGTGACCGTAATGAAACGTTATTTGGTTTTAATTATATGCTTGATGGTTCTGGATTAGATTCTGTTGATATCACATTTATCAATGACGGTAATCCGAATAAGAATATAACACTATCAAATTATAATTCCCCTAGTCTCACACTTACTAGAATGATGAATCTCAAAAGAGCCCGCATAAAATGCCAATCCATCATGTATAGTGGTAATTTAGCTGATAGTTGTCCAGAATTGAGATACATAGAATTACAATTACCTAGATTCAGAGACTTAGAGCTTATGTATGGTGTTAGATCAGACGTAACTTATAGAATGGTAGGTTTTAATTTATCGAACATGATTACAAATTGTCAAAAATTAAAAACTATAATCATTCGTTGCGAAAAATCGAAACTATCACAAGAACACGTAGATATATTAAATAGCAGAATTGCTGATGCTACCATTGGCGCATGTCAAAAAGTTCTCATCTTAGATTATGACGAAGAACCGCCAGCTGGTACACCACGCTTTGAAGATATTGATATCACCGTTCCGGCTCAATAAGAGCAATTGAGAGAATTTCATAACAAATAGTTAATTATAATTTTACAATCGATACATTTTCGATCGAAATTTGTTGAAATAAAAGGAGGCCCCTAAATGGCTGAAACAAAACATCTTATTACGATGATGCAAAAGAATGCTACTGGTGGTTATGATACATTCTATCCTAAAACTATTGCTTCTCAAGTATTCATCGATGACACTACAACTGTAGCAGACCATATCGCTGATACTTCTAAACATTTGACTGCAGAAGAACGCGAACGTTTGTCCAAAGCTGGTCAAGCTAATGGTTTTGCTGTATTGGATGAAAACGGTTTCATTCCTTCCAAAAATATTAACCCATCCGTATTGGCTATCAACACTGAATTTGCAACTATCACTGCAATGAAAGCCGCTGACATCAACAAAATCTACGCTGGTGAATTGGTAATGGTTACTGATGCATCCGAAGATCCTACTGTTGAATCTGGTTGGGCTATTTACCGTCGTTTGACAAATGCTACTGACTTGACTGACTTAGCATCTTGGCAAAAAATCGCGGAAAAAGAATCTCTTGATGTAGTTGTTTCCTGGGATAACTTGAAAGACAAACCTACATCCACTGTTTCCGCAATCGACGCTGCTGTAACTAACAGCCATACTCACGCTAACAAAGCTGTATTGGACAAATTGTCCGAACAAGATGGTGTTCTTTGCTACGATGGTCTTCCAGTTGCAATGGCTGAAGACGTAACTAAATTCGTAGTACAAGCTGAACAACCTGCTATCGAAACATTAAAAGTTGGCGACTTCTGGTATCAAACTACTGGTACTACTGAAATCTAATTAACTATGATCCTTGGAGTCTTTTGATTCCAAGGATCATTTCTTTAATCATAAGGAGGTATACATGGAATTATCTGATGGTCAATTGGTACCCATGCATCTATTTGACTCAATGAAACCTTCTAATGTAGGTAATGAATTTAATCCAAAAACGTACTATATTACAACTAAAGATCGTAATGTACCTTTTATGAAATGGAGCGTATTCAATGATGCATTACAACAACCAACATTACATCTGTATAATATAGACATTTCAAAATACTTACCGGGTATTCCATTGGAAACCTATCAAAATCAAGTATCATGGGGTGGTAGAAGTTACCCATTGCTAACTATTGGTAAAGAAACATTTGCCATTCCATATATCGATACCGATAATAACATCAATGGGAATGGAATTCTATTTGAACCTGAGAAGACAGATATTGTATGGTGGTTTAGAAATTACATACCATTCACAAACAGTGTTTCATATACTATGTTTTTATATAATGAACCAACTGGGTTATATATCTATTTAGAAACTATGTATCTTGAGAAATACACTGATGGTTCATTGTACAGAGGTTTTGTTAATTCGGCTACATCATTTGTTGTCACTGCTGATGAATATCATAGTGGTAAACTACCTGTTGTATTGAAATATAACACCGATGGACCCAGAAAGTGTATTACATTTAGGGAAACATCTAATGATGCTCCGTATCGAGAAACTCCATTTTACGATATAGTTAAAACACTACACATACCATATAGTCTATTCAACGAGGATGTTGATGGTCATAAAGGGACAAGCCCTGCTAATTGGACAATGCAAGTATTACATGACCCAAGCGGTACATATCATAGTTTCAGATCATATGGTAGAGAATTGGATCCAAATGATACATCCATCGTTAAACCATATAGCTAATAGTAAATTTGGTGTTCATAAATATATATTATAATAAGGAATAGATAGTATAATCTATCTATTCCTTATTGATCTATTCATTTAAAGGAGAATATAAAATGACTTCACTATTCGCATTCTTAACCGTATTGTTTCTTATGATCATCATTCCGATGTTTATCATAATCGGATATGTATCCTATCGTATAGGATACAAGAAAGGTCTATCCGATCAAGACCGGGTCAACTACGAACGGTATAAAAAATTCTACTACGAAAATTACAACTCGTAGTAGAAAGAGAGTTAGCAATCGCTAACTCTCATTTTTTTTTGATTATTTATCGTCTTTAGTGGAAATAAAGCGATACGCTTCTTTACAGCTTTTAATGAAGGATTCTACACTGGCTCCTTGTTTAGACAATTGTTCCATTGTCTTTCTAGGACCAAAGTAGTATTCCAATTCATATACACGTTTTTCTTTCCAATTGTAGATGAAATAAGCCATAGATTCTTCATAGCCTAATACTTCACCTGTAGTAGAAGAAGAGAAACGACGTTTCATTGCAGCCCATTCTTTTTGTTCTTCAGCTGATAATGGAGCTTCATCATGAAGTGGTTCACCACCAACTTCTTCAATATCAAACTTATTGGCTTTAGCAAGCATTAGTAGAATCTTTTCATTCAATTCACCTGCACCAGCAGCTTCATGATTTACAAATGGTTCTTTACGTTTTAATGCTTGCTCATAGGCAATTTGAGCCCATTTCATTTGTTCTGGATTATAAGAAGGTTTATTGTTTTTTTTATCTTTACCTTTGAATACTTTTTTAATTTTATCTAATAGTCCCATATTAGCAACACCATTCCTTTACATGCCAATCAAAATCTTCTTTACATTTACCCATGAATTGATCAAATGTCAAGCCTTTGTTCGGTTGAGCTTCTTTGAAGTGATCGTCTTCGTGGTCGAAATAATAAATTTTATTTTCTTTCCAATTTAGAACATAATAATCACCATTTCCTAATTCGAATATAATCCCTGACGTGGCAGGTTTAAATCGTTTAAGGAGTGACTTATAAGGTTCTATAGTTTCATCGATACTGTCATCATAATCAATATGTTGGAAATACTCATCATCGAAATCAAACTTATTTGCTTTAGCGATCATGAGTACAGCTTTATAGGTAGCCTTACCAACATAAAATGTTGACATCGTATCTAATGGTTCACGGTTCTTCAAAGCCTGTTCCCATTCACGTTCCGATTGAAGTGTAAATTCTTCAACGGTTGGTTTATTGGAACCCTTACTCTTTTTCTTTTTAAAGATATCGAATAATCCCATTTGAGATACCTCGCTGATAAAAAGTTATCGCAATAACTAATTAAAACTCAAATATACATTATATATGTAAATAAATTAATTATTAATTTTATGTAATATAAAGGAGAAAATTATGGAAACTGTACAAAACCTAAAAAACAAAGTAAAAGACGTTATTAGTATGGCTAAGGTCTGCGATGAAGTTGCAACGGCAACTCTAGTTAAGGCTGTTGATAACAACGAACCATTGACTATCAACGTCCCTATTGAATTAGAAGTTACTACTCCTAAGTTCATTGATCGGGAATTATCTTGGTTAGATTTCAATGATCGTGTCATTGCACAATATAATCGAACTGATATACCATTCCATGATCGATTGTCATTCTTAGGAATTGCTGCATCTAATTTAGATGAGTTTATCTCTGTTCGATTTGCTGGCTTATTCCATGCGATGGAGGACTTAGATAGTGATGACCTTAATGCTACGTATCGTAAGGTGTTAACTCGTATCATCGAACAACGGGAAAAGATCAATGCCTATGTAAATAAAGGTATTCCTGAACGTATAAGCAACTCCATTATTCGATATGGTGATGAGCGCTTTAAGATTACCGATAAGATAAGAAGATATTTCAAGCATGAGATATTCCCTATCTTAACACCGATTTCATTGGGTTCCAATAAGGAAGTTCCTAAATTCAATGATAACGATGTGAACTTCTTCATTCGGTTAGCCTCCAATCAAGAAGGTGTTAAAGCCACCTATTGTTTCTTACAAATTCCTCATCAAATCCCACGTATCATTCGTATGGGTAAACATTATTACTTCGTAGAAGATATTGTTCGTTCGATGTTTGATGAGATCTTTAATAACTCAATCATTGAAGATTATATGTTATTTAAGGTTATTAAAGAGTGTGATGCTGAGGTGGATCATGACGATAATATTTCCATTATCGATCGTGTGAACAACGTATTGGTTAAACGGGAAGAGAATAATGTTATCTATCTTGATGTTGAGATGAACACTGATGACCTATCCACATCCTCTTCTCTATTGAAGAAATTGACTAAGTTATTAAAAGTGGAACGGAAACATGTGTACGCGATTAATACTAAAACTGTGGGGTTACGAACCATTGCTCATCAATATCTAAAATCGAAACCATTCCGTAAAGTGTATATTGATGGCGATGCAGTATGGACTTCATTTAAACCGAAGTTACCATCTGAACTTATGGATGAAACTAGTATCTTTGATTATTTAGATGACGATGATTTGATTCTACATCATCCATATCATTCCTATGATACTGTAGTAGGATTTATCCAAGAGGCAGCAAATGATCCAGATGTCATTAGTATCAAACAAACTCTATATCGGGTAAGTTCTGAAAAGTCACCAATCATTCAAGCATTATGTAATGCTGCTATGGTGGGTAAGAAGGTAACGGTCATGCTAGAACTATTAGCTCGGTTCGATGAACGTCAAAATATCAATTTGATTAATACCTTGAATCAAGCTGGTTGTAACATCGTATATTCATTAGAAGGTCTTAAAACACACTGTAAAATGTGCATCGTTACCAAGTCCACTAAAAAGGGAATTGTAACCTATTCCCATGTAGGAACTGGCAACTATAATGAAAAGACAGCTAATATCTATACTGATATCAGTTATCTAACATCTAATCGAGCTATCGGTCATGACTTAACCTCTCTGTTTAATATGATCACTGGATTCTCTAAACCAGATGAATTGAAACGTATTAAGTATTCCCCATATACACTGCGTCCAACATTGGTTGATGAAATGACTCGCTGTTGTACAGAAAGTACAGCTGATGACCCATCTCATATTTATATTAAGATTAACTCTCTTAGTGATATAGAGATGGTTGGTACCATCGAGTATTTAATTGAAAAGTATCCAACATGCCAATGGCATATCACTGTACGGGGTATTTGTTCACTACCTGCATTAGATCGGTATACTAACATAACGATCAAATCAGTAGTAGGTCGTTTCCTAGAGCATAGTCGTATTTACGGTTTCGTATCTAAAGGTAAAGATAGAGTCTATATCTCTTCAGCAGATATGCTCACTCGTAACTTAGATAAACGAATTGAGATTCTATGTCCTATCAATGACAAATCCTGTAAGACTCGTTTATTTGATATACTCAATACCTTTGAACGGGATAGTGTTAATAGCTGGTATGCAACAGAGAATGGCTTTATCCAACGTGAAAAGACAGATGTAAACTGCCATAATGAGTTTATCAAATTGACAAGATAAACGAAGAAGAAGATACACCCGAATGGATGTATCTTCTTTTTTTTACCGTAAGGATCTTTATTTATAAATATATATTATTTTTATAGATAGAGATTACCTACCGGAAAGGAATTAAGATGAAAGACATTTCAATGAAATTGATCTTTTGTCTAGTCTTAAAGATTGCATTCTCCGTAATCGTTAATACTATGGTGATGATCATAACCAAATGGTTACTTGATTAATAGTCATTGATTTGTTTCCAATCTTATTCAGGATAGATTAATTTAATGTTATATGAATAAGATTTAGATAGGTAATCTCAATATTTATCTGTTTTATTTTTTATAAGACCTTATGGGAGGGTTTATCATGAACAAAGTATTTGGATTAATTTTAGGAGTATTGCTTTTAACTGGTATCGGTTATGGTACATATGATTTCTATCAAGACTGTTATGGACCTGATAGAGGGGTTGTTGTAGAATATGTTGTACAACGTGGTGATACCCCAATTGGTATCTCTAATAAGTTTGCATCTGACCGATATGATTCAGGAAAAGTTATGCGTGAGTCATTGGGATATCACGGCATTACAGAATGTCGTGTTAACGACAAGATCAAAGTAGTTACAACTTTAAAACGCTATGAAGAGTTGAAAGACCTTGGTGAAAAGGTAACTCTTGTAGCACAATAATAAAAAAGAATACCTTCGGGTATTCTTTTTTTTGACGAAATAAAGACCATAGTAATACTACTATGGTCTGGTATATCAGGTTATTTCTTTATTTTCTCATCAGTGATATCAGGCTTCTCTTTATCACGATTTGGAGAGTCCTCTTCATCATCATGAGTTACAATATGTTTGACATCTCTAATATCTTTAGCGAGATCTTTGATCCCATCGATAGAAGAGAGTTTACCAAACAAATCGAACCCAAGAACCCCAAAGAGGAAACTGATGAAAGACATAATCTTCCATGTTCCTCGGTCAGGAAGAAACCAATCTTTAAAAGCAAGCGACAAGAAGGTGGCCACAATAGTACCAATAATGATACGAATCATCCGACCTTTGTGTGTTGTCGTGTGCTTAACTCGAAATAGATAGATTTCTTTTAAGCATGACCCAATCAACGCAAATAAAAAGTAACCAATAATTTCGATGATATAAAAAACGTCAAATCCGAGCACAGTGAGTATTAACTCATGATCCACACTATATCACCTACTTATCTTAAATAACATATTCAATTATTGTTCTCTTTCAGAGAATGGCTCCAATCTCGGACAACGATTCTTACGATGAGTAGAACTCAAGAAGAAAATCACGCAGAATAGAGCAAATATATTAATACCTAATGTAGCTAGGTATGTAATGGCTTTGAAACCCATTTGATTTTGAATATCGCGATCAATGGCATCTCGTTCTTTATCGATTGAGTCAAGCAGTCCAGGATGGACACTTTGCATAATATCAGCAATATTAAATCGTTGAATGATAATGAATTTATGATTGTTAGTAAACCCTTTATTGTTATAATCAGGTGTACCAAAAATATCGCCTTTGTTAGTGATATAGTATGGTGCTAAAAATACATACGATGATAGACCTTCTAATCCCTCATTTATGTACACATTACGTAATGCACTGAGTTTCATCTCATTGATGATGACATGATTGTGATTAGAATTTGCTACTGGCTCATAGAAAATGAGTCGAGAACTATCATGTTGACGTATGATCGCATCCATAGCTTTTTTATATAGAATCGGATTGTATTCTTTATCTCTATCACTATTAGACGTATCTCGTCCCAAGTCACTCGTAGATGGATCCATATCAGCAATGATACGTTCTCGGTTCATGACGATGAGACTGTTGTCATAATTATCAATATTATATAAGAAACGATTTTCTATATTACTCACTAGAATCTCAGCGAATTGGGGAGTTAATTCTTTAGATTGCTCCAATTCGCTACGTAATACTTCTTTATCTGGATATTGTTTCTCTATATCAGCCACAATATGCTCAGATGTATTCTTGGCGGTAATGTCCGCCAAGAAATCAGCATCACGTAAGGTAGCATCAATCATTTTCCATTTAATCTCTGTATAAGTTTCGTCATTTTGAACGATCCGTTCACGTAACTTATCCATTTCTGTATTAAATAGGAAAAAATGAAATACTGATACTGCGACAATAATTGCTAATAGAGCAACCCCAATTACAGTTTGCGTTCTAGCACGGTAATATAGAAATGCTTGTTTAAATTTAGCCACGCTACCTCAACCCCTTTTGGTGTATTCGATTAGTCTTTATGTAAATCGGTATCTTTTTCACTTTCGGATTGTAAACGACGAATTTCCGCTACTTGCATATCAATAATCCAACCAAGTACGAAACGAGGTAAGCGGATTACCTTGTAGGATAGCAAGCTTTGTAATTTATCAATAGCCGCAGCCCGTTTATCAGCATTTGTCATATTATCGGCAAATTCATCTAAACTACAAATGAATCGTTCCATGACGGATACGATAACTTCATTTTTGCTTCTATTATATAAAACGAAAGCTACTTTTTTAGCTACGAAAGCTAAGAAGTAAAGGATCGCTAAGATGGCAACAATGGTAATGATTTCTGTCTTACTAAAATCTCCAGTAAGAGCAGTGAAAAAGTTTGTGATCTCTTCGAACATAGATCCACTTCCTTTCTGTATTAAAAACTATAAAATCATTATACTATTGTCGGTGAATCTTGTCAAGAGTTTTTTAAATAAAAAGTTATAGGATGAACATTAACATTTATGTAAATATCAAATTATTTTTCGAAAGGATGGTATTTATATATGGCTAACACTAAAGACCTTGCCAAACTTCTTGACAAGGGTACTATACAAGCTGCATTCCAAGAAGCATTACAAGAAACTGCTGATTCTATGGTTGATGAAATCACACAACAAGCAGTAGCAATGATTCGGGATGAAGCTGTTGTTTTCTTAGAAGCTCGTAAAGAAGAGTTGATTAAACAACTTCAAGCTGAAATTGAAACAACTGAAAGCTACCATGTTAAGATCAGAAATCGTATTTATATCTTCTTATTAGTTGCATCCACTGGATTCTTAACTCAATTAGAACAACGATTCTCTGAAAAGATCCGAGCACAAAAGGATTAATCTTAACATAGATTACGGGATAGGGAAATTCGACCCTATCCCGTATTTTAATGACTCTTAAATATATATATATATTATTATAAGGAATAGATACATAAGTATCTATTCCTTAACTTATTTTTCATATAAAGGAGAAATTAAAATGGAAAGAATTTTTGAAAACTATTTAAATGACATCTACGTTGACGTACTAAATTTCATTGAGGACACAAACCTCAATATTAAGTTCCTACGTTTCTATCACAAGAACCCAAATTTATTAATGTGTGAATTGTTTGATGAAGATCAAGAAAATCCTAATCAATTTCGACATATATGTGTTGCATATTCTTTGAGCGCCATGTATCAATATCTATCAGTATATAAGGAACTTATACCACGAGAAGATATTCCATTAACTGCAAATGAAATTGATCGTGATAGTGATTTCTACGAATCTAGTGTTGCAATGACACTATTATGCAGTGTGGTGGATAAGCTCACAGGACCTGCAAACGAAGCCCTGGAATACATGTTGGAAATATCAAATCATTCATATATGTCAAGTTATATGAATATAAATGATATATCTCCAATCAATTTTAAACGTATTGCTGAAATTGAAGATATGGATGTTGAACAATTCGAGAGTGCAATCACATCAAATACGGTTGCGATTGAAATATGTAAAGAAAAAACAAAAATAGATGTCACATTAACTAAGCGTATGGGCGATTACAATAACTGTGATTTGTCCGATAATTTAAAAGTCAGAATTCTTATCGGTATCATACGTGCTAAATATTTTATGGAAGAAGGTGGAACTGATAAGTTTGATTGTATATACTATCATCAATCAAATGTAATGGATTACCCAAATTCAATACGACTATAACCAATAAAAGAAACCTCCTATGAGGTTTCTTTTTTTACCTTAGATACCCATATCCTAACATTATAGTAATATTTTAACAATCTCAATTTACAGTTCATATAAATGAAAAGGAGAGTGTTTCAATGAGCAATTATATGCTTGAACGCGTCTTCACTATGATGATTCGTCAGGATGATGGTTCTTATAAGATTTTATATCCTAAAACCGCTGCCGAACAAGTTATGGCGACAGACATTACGCTCAAAGAACATTGTACCGACTTCTTGTCTCATATTTATTCGACAGAACGTCGCTTGATTAACAATGTTAATAGACCAAATGGTTATGTACTTCTTGAAGAAGGTAACTTTTTGGGTACTGATCGCATTAAGAAAGAACTCTTAGCGATTAATAAAGAGTATGACACAATTGCTGATCTTTTATTAGAATCCAAAGCTCAACCTGGTAAATTGGTTATGGTATTGGATGCTACTGGCGACCCATCCGTTGATACGGGATGGGCAGTTTATCGTCGTACTAAAGATCAACACTTCGAAGATCTTACTAAAGGATGGGAAAAAGTATCTGAACAAGAATCCATTGAAATTGATATGCATTGGAGAAATGTAAAGAACCATCCACAATCTAACCCAGCTGATATTGATGATATGGTTCGTAATGCTCATATCCATCGTGATTTAACAGCATTACATTCTTTGGGACAAGCAAACGCTGATAGTGTATTTGACCATGATTATTTCACACATAAAGAAAAACGTGTTGGTGAAGATGCCAACATTGTCCAAGTCTATGTGGGTGCTGTAGAAAAACCAGTGGGTATCGGTCGTGATATGCGATCTGGTGATTTTTGGTATAAACCTTCTATTGGTCAATCTTGGTGGCATGATCCTTCTGTGGAAGAAGCGACCGATACATGTTATGAAAAATACCGTGATCAAGCAGGTATGGTAACATCCCCATTACTTCGTACTAATAAAACAAAAGTAATGCGTCGTATGTTCTACCGTTGTAATAACTTAGAAGTGGTAAATCAATATGATACACGTAATGTAACAGATTTCACAGGCATGTTCTATGAATGTAGTTCCATTCGTGAATTACCACCATTCTATTCCTTTAAAGGTAAAACATTCGATTCTATGTTCTACAACTGTAAGAAATTGAAATATGGTCCAGAATTAGACTTCAAATCTGCTACTACCACAGCAGGTATGTTCTCCGGTTGTGAAGCTATGAAAAAAGTATTAGCATTGAAGAACACAGGTTCTATTGCTGATATGAGCCAAATGTTCAATGGTTGTCGTTCCTTGGAAAGTCTTCCTGAACTTGATGTATCTGGTGTAACGACTGATGAAGGTCTATTGAAAACATTCAATGAATGTTTCAGCCTTTCTGAAATATCTTTCAAACCTAATACATTAACATGCTCTATTTCGTTAGAAAATACTAAACTTGATTTAGATTGTATCCGTCGTTTGTTTGCTAGCTTACCAGCTATTACAACAAATAAAGTTATCAATCTAATCGGTACTCCGGGTGTTACTAAATTAACACCAACAGAACGTGCAGTAGCAACCAATAAAGGTTGGATTGTATTACCTGCTCTATAAGATAAAAACTAAGTGGATATACTCGCTATGAGTATATCCACATTTATCAGTATTTCTACAAGTATCAAATATATATTATAACTATGAATAGAACCAATGGGAAAGGAACTGTTATGAAATATCAATTGATTCGATTGATGTTCGACCTAATGATACTGATCGTGACACAAACAATCGTAACATTAGTTAGCACATTGATCATCAAACTTATTTTATGATAGTTTCGGCTTTTTAATGACCTCCTTTTATTATGAAAATCTATCGAAAGATATCAAGTCATTAAAAAACAATCATTGGTTCTATTCATAATTATAATTATATTAATGTAAAAGGAGAAATAAAAATGTTTACTATTTCTGATATTATTATGACCGTTGCTGTAGTGATGTGTGCTATCTCATTAATCTTATTCGGTTTCGAAAAACCACAGCCTAAGTGGTTCACTATGATTGAGATTCCAATCATAGTAGTGGCTTTAGTTTTAGGTCTATTTATAGACGATACAATTCTTTAATCTTAAGGAGGACAAAAAAAATGAGATTTAGTAGACCGTATAAAGATTTTGGTTTTAATATGTTGGTTGCTATCCCAAGTACTAAATTGGAACAAAGATTTCTTGAGATATTCAAGTATGAACTTTTTAACGATGATGAAGAGTCACTCTGTAATTGGCATCCAGAGTGGCTTGGCAGAGATCTTTCGTTAGATTATATGAAAGCTCTCGGGTATACATCTGTATACTACAATGGTAAAGACCAACGATTAACCCAAGAGTTTGAAGGAGAGGAGTACACAATTACCTCTATTCCTTCAGACCTTAGGGTAATCATCGCTGGTTATCGAATGCTTGGGAAGTACCGAAAGGTTGCCAAAATCCTAAAGGATATTAAGCGAGTTGATTACTATAATAACTAAAAAGAGAACCTTCGGGTTCTCTTTTTTTGCTTTTACCTATGGACTATTTAACATTTATATAATGCAAATAGCTAATTCCACATTTATGTTTTTAAATAAGGAGCATAGTAAATGGCTAATGATATTAAAAAGATTGTAATTCGTCGACTCGAGTCCGATAATCAATACCATGTATATTATCCTCAAACACTAGTTGATGGCTTACAAGATAGTGAAGCAACACGTGAACACTTTGCTAATGCGGATATCCATGTAACTGCTGACCAACGTGCTAACGTGTTGAACAAAGGCCTTGTTCTTGATGATAAAGGCTTAGTACCTGATACATTGATGGGTACTAAAGGTGTAGGTCTTCGTGACTATGCTAACTTCGCTGCATTAAAAGCAGCTGCCGATGTTAAAGTCGGTGAAATGGTAATGGTTCTTGATGCTCAAGATAATGATGATGTAGCTGCACGTCATGAAGGTTGGGAAATTGTTAAAGTGACTGGCACACCAGAAGCTAAGACGTATGAATTCATTACTAAATCCCAATTGATGGACTATGTCGTTCATCCAGATCATATCAATGGTATGTATACTAGCAGTAAAGCTGATATTGATGCTATGGTTGCTAATGATCATACACATGCTAATCTTGCTGTATTGAACACATTGACTGAAGAAAAAATGAATGCTTTGGCTAAAAAAGGTCAAACAGGTACCATTAAATATGGTGAAAATGTCGATACGTTAGATAATAAAGAAGGCGACATGGTTTACAAAGTAACTGGTGTGATTGCTGGTGAATAATAGAAATAGAGATATGCGTAATGCATATCTCTATTCTTTTTGTATTTATATATTATATATAAGAAGAACTATTGAGGGAAAGGAGTTTCCTATGAGATACCATAGTATGATATCTGTACTTAAAGTAGCAATCACCATATTTTGCCAAATCCTTGCTACTCTAATTAGTGCAATCATTATCAAATATATCTTATAGTAAACTGGACTTAGCCTCCGTCCATTTCCTTCTATTCTACTAATAAAAAATAGGGTATTCATAGATATACTCAATAGTTCTATTATTTTGTAGTACTAGTAGTAAAAGGAGATTATACATATGAAACAGAACGATCTTGCTTTAATTAAATGGATTGATGAATTTGCTAAACAAGGGTATGTAACGATCAATCGTGGTAAACATCTACCATTCTTATTTGATATAAAGATTTTCTCTATGGAGGGCCTTCATCATTTATCAATTATTCGATTGGATTATCGACCAGATTCATATGAATGCGCAACCGCATGTGAAGATACTCATCAAGTAAGTGATCCAGTTAATTTATACACAATCGAAGAAGTGAAAGACTGGTGTAATACTCACCGTGATTTCTTAGATAAGTAATAGATAGAGAATGAGTTTACTAACTCATTCTCTTTTTTTTGTTAAGTATAAAAGTTCAATATGTTGATTATATATTATAGATATGAATAAAAGTAATCTATATTAATAAGGAGAAATCAAAATGACTAAGTTAGATGTCGAATTAAATAACTTTTTAGAAGAAACTTTCGGTGCTACTCATAATGTAGTAATTCATGGGGCACATGGCTATACTTCTTATGGGTATACCTGGTTGTATGATACTAAGGTATCCAACCATGAAGTAACAAAGGCCATGTCAATCGTTCGCTTAGATGCTAAGCCGAACGTGTATGAGGCGACGGTATTCAATGTTGGTGAACATGTCACAGACAATGAATATTTGTTCGATTTCAATGAGTTGAAGGAATGGGTGTTAGCCCACAAGGATTTCTTGAACTCATAAAAATAGAAAGAATACATCAAATTGATGTATTCTTTTTTTACCAAAAATATGTGTAAAAGTGTACTACTTTGTTTATATATTATAATCATGAATAGAAACGGAAATATAGTTTCAATGAGACCAAAGAGTTCCGTAGATTCTGTTCAATAAAGATTTTATTTATTTATATTCCGAAAGGAGAATTCAATTATGGGTTTATTATTAGGTTTACTTGACGGTGCTTGTTTAGGGTTTGTGGTTTATGCAGCGGCACGGCCACATCATGTTGCTCGGATGTTAGGGTTGACTGATCATCAATCTGAATCCGAAGAAGGAGGTGAAGAATAATGGAAAAGCTATTAACAGTCCAACATGGACAAACAACTTATCTAAACATGTGCGGAAAGCACACTGTCAAGGTGTATAACACTGAGACAGATTCCCTTGTGTTAGAAGTGCCTTTCTCTGGTACACAAGCTCGTCGAGCTGAAAAAACCGAGATGATTGGTGAAGACCAGGGGTTACAAAAATTTCATACCGTTTACGGTGAGGTTGAAGGGTTGCCAGAGGAACAAGATGATACCATCATCATTGTCTCCATGGCTGTCCGTCAAGCCTTACCAGAACGGAAAGACCTGGCTTCCCCAGGTTCTCTTAGAAAGGATGAAGTTGGACAGCCAACTGGCTGTTACGGCCTAAACTTCAACTAAGAGAAGAAAGAGAACTAGTCATTGACTAGTGCTCTTTTTTTTTATTTTTTTGATAGAGATGTGATAGATGTAGCCATATCCATATAATATGTGGATGTATATTATGGTTGGGTGGTACGCTACATCTATCACGAAGATAAGATAACACATTGCAAAGAAAGAGGTTAAACAATGCGTACTTTATTGTTCTATTTTGATTAAAAGTTAATGTAATACAATCCAACCCTTAATCTTAGCATTGTTGATTAGATTCATTACTCGGTTATCAGTAACATCAACATTGGTATTGCGAACATCGAGTGTTTTTGGATCATGGAGTTGATCTTTTAATCCACCGATGACTTGTTCGAAGGATTGGTTTGTAAGCTGAGTATTTGCAAATGAAATGTTACAGCCTATGCTATTGTGCTGACAGGAAACATTTCTTAACTTAATACAACCATCAAAGATATTCTCTGCATTCGTACATTCACTAAGATTAATATCACTAACGGTAGTTAATTTTTCACAATTACGGAACATGGATTCACATGTTTTAGCCGATGGGATCGATAAAGAGGTAACTACATCTAAATCAATACAGTTTTCATACATTGAGATGACATTCTCTACCATTGGTAGTGCAACCCGTTGAGGGGATGATAATAATGTACAATTTTGGAACATACTATGAGCATCTTTTACTCTATGTAGTTCCAAATTAGGGATGTTAACTAAGGATGTACAATCTTTAAACATCTCAGATGTATCGGTTAGCATGAGTGTAGTAATATATGGGAAGTACTTCAGAGAAGAACAGCCTAGGAACATACGTGATGCATTTTCCAATTTATCCGTCTGGAACGTAGGAATATCAGCTAATGTTTCACAATTCATGAACATTTCTTTCATACTTTTAACTTCCGCTGTATCATACCAAGGTACTTTGACTAAGTTATGACAATTGGCAAAGAATCGATCAAGTTTCGTTACCATATTACTCTTAATCTTAGGGGCAATCACCATATCTTTGTTATTTTCATAATACCCCGTCATATCACCATGGAGGGTTAATGTATCTGGACGAATAACTTGTGCTTGATGAGGATAGGTGTCTTGATTGTGGTCATGAATTGGGTCACCGAATGGAGTGAGTTTTGGGTTTTCTCGTTCCCCTGTTACGTACATAACTAAGTCACCTGGGAAGAGTTTATTACTCATTAAATTATCAGTAACTTTATAGGATGGTACTTCTTCCCGTTTACGGATCTTAGTCGTACCAAAATATAGATGATCGAGGATTTCAGACAATTTATTCAAAGCTTCCATAGCTTCATGAGTATGACCTTCTTGACCCAATCGATCGATTTCATCTTTTGTGGATCTAAATGGAGCTCCTAAATCAACCCAAGAGAAACTGAATTCTATGGACTCTTCTTCAGCCATTTTATCCCAGTTTTCTAGGTAACTCGAGTCCCCACCTTTGAATCGGTATGTTGCCCAAGTATGTGCTTTCTTAACAGTATCATCACCTTTAGAGGCATCTAATACCATAGCCATAGTACCAATATCGTGCACTGGGTCTAGTTTAGAACGGATTAACATCTGTACGATATTCTTATATTCTCGATTAATCCCCACAAGAATTGGATTATACTGATCATCTTTCAAATACCCTGTTGGTTCTAGGATAGCAAATCCTAATGGTTTATTACCATGGGCTAAGATGATATGGTCTTTCTTAGTAGCATGCACGATTTGGCTTCGTACATGATCTAATACAGTATCTTTTTGTTTATTGATATAGACGCCTTCGGCGAATGTCTTAGGAATCTGAATATCAAGATCATCTCCACTAGAGTTCTCACCTTTAATGAGGAGAGATATTTTATATTCATTAAACTCTCTAAGCATATATGCAATCTCCTTTCATAGGATGAGTTATATGATTTTGTATTACAGTAATGTTAAAATGACGTTTTTATAGACATATAGGTAGATACTTTTCTTTCATGGTACTCCTAATGATGATGGCGATGTATCCGGGCAATAATCGTGTTGGCTTATTGCTTTGGATGCATCGCCATTATTTTCCGTATTTTTACCTTCTATAAGTATATATTATTGATGTGAAGTAATGTAATATTTATATTTATTAATTTAACTTTATAGGAGGTTATTATGTTACAAGTATCTTTATCTCAAGTTCAATCTGCGGTATCTGATGAGTTCCAATGGTCTGAGTTTGAATCGTATGATTCTGAGCTCGATATGCAAATGGAACTAGACCTACTTGAAGCAGTATTGGAAGATTTATTTTAATTATTATTATTAAGGAGAATAAAAATGAAAAGTAATGTATTAGTAAAAGTTATTATGTTTCTAATTGGTAAAGTGGTCTATTGGCCACTTTACATCTATTCAATCACTATGTGTAGATACTTTGGTACTACGCTCAATAGTGTATTAGAAGACAACTCAAGATTTAAAACCGAACATGTAAGAGTCGGTAATAAACACGTTGCCCGATTAACCGATAAATGGGGACGACATAAATTCGTCTTCTTCAATGTCGATGAACGGGCAAGTAACATTTTTCGATCTGTATATTATGGATTATTATTAACATATAACGAATTTAGTGGAGAGGTAGAGTCTGAATTAGTGGCTTACCATATCCATTTAGGTATTGTTAGATACACTGGTCGAAATAGAACTTGCTTCTTAGAGTCTTTGGATAGACTAGAAGCATTGTTCTAAAGATAAAAGAATACCTTCGGGTATTCTTTTTTTACTTAATTTTTGATTATATATTATTATGATAAGATAGAAGTAGTTCTATCGAATAGTATTACTAATAAAGGAGGTGATATTATGTATAAAGTACTAGTTCACAAGGGTGACTATATCACGTATAAACTTGGAGAGCGTATAGTTACAGAACCAGTAGAACGTGTCTATATTAGACATTGTGGTATCGATCTACTTAATAGCGATATTCGCGATATATGTAGAATAAATGGATATATCGAATCCCAACCGATAAATATTCAAGAAGCACTAACATTCCTGAATGGGGTTGAGATATATAACGAAAACAATATCATCTTAAACGATAAAACAGCATTTTTCAAAAAATGTACACTATCGAATTCAGATGATATTATATGGGGTAGGACTGATATCGATGATGAAATAGATGCTATTATAGCATACATTATAGGATATAACTTAAGACAAGTTGAACAGATCCGGTTCCCAGATGACAATACGATGCTACTATCGTATAAAAATAATTACATAAATACCGATAGAGTGATCTCAGACTTCACTGAAAATTGTATCGGCTTTAACCGATATCGCCAGAAGAATGATAGGCTGAATACTCGAGTGATACATAGCGGCTATCGTCAATTAAATACGACAGTGTCTATATCATCCACAGTGAAAGATGGGTTTATATCAACCATTCGTAGAATATTATCGATATGGGTAGGTAAACGTAATGTCAATAAAATAAATGTGCATAAATCTGTACCATTTGGTATCTTTAATGCCAGAAGAATCGTACAGAAGGCCTTTATAGACGGTTTATCTAATTATGCCTATGATATGACAGGTGGAAGAGGTCAATATAATGAATTTATTTTTGACCTATTTCTAAGAGCATTCGGTAAGGAGTTCATAATTACATATCGAATGGTATTAGAACAAATGCTCATATCATACCGAGTTAGTGTTGATTTAAATGACAATGGTGTGTCCATGGATTATTTTGCGAATAGTAGATTTGGTAATGCTTATAGAAATTTCGCATCTCAGGAAATCCAAGAGGTTACCCTTAGACGGGGAAATGCCAGAACCCAACAATGCTATCTAATTGAAGCAAGAAATATGATTGGAGTAAACGGTTATAAGTTTATCCACAAGTAATCAATCACTATAACGATTTAACAATAAGTAAGCCATGTATGATATACTCAGTGTACGAGGCGTCTCGAAGATGTTGACATGGTGATATGCGAAGCGTGAAGATATACATATAGATCGAAAAGCTATGTATAGATATACTCCCCTATATTAGAGAAATCTATACGTGGCTAATGATAATGAGTGTATATCCATGGAGGTAGGTCGAGAGGCTCTCCATGATCGATATCTGGTTACTGCTAAAGTAATCTAGTTCTAGCCGTATGAGGTGATCTAATAGCTAGGATGGTCCGATATCGATAGAATCAATGGGTAGAGATATTCATTGGTCCGATGCTATGATAAGACAACGGTTTCGCCCTAACGTCATAGATGTTCGCACGCAACGTTATTATTGAAATAATATAGTAGCTATCAACTAGAATAAACGTATAATGAAGCTTGAGAGATATGTAATGATATATGAAGTTATGTACGGTACCTTCCCCATAATAAGGTAAAGTTAAAAGCATAATAAACATGGGTGAGTATATCGAAAGTTACATATCCGCATAAGAAGAGGATTCTTATGTGACCTTATGGGTAGATTGTTTTACCTACTCATAAGGGGATGGAACTGTGACCAATGGATAAGATTGGTTATGTGCCCCGTTAGTAGCAATACTAATGCAAGCGACGTTATATTGAAATATTATGGCTTAGTGTCTATTGATAGTCAACCAATGAAGAATACCGCTAGGTATTCTTTTTTTTTTGCCAAATCCGTCATGGTAACATTATACTAATTACTTCTATTACATATAAAACAATGAAGGAGGTACATGTATAATGCCTGATAATCAAATTAAGGTCCTCCATAGTCAATATAAGTATAACACACGCGTTGAGCAAGGTGGTCGTGGTCAAGATTACGTAGTTGTATATTTTGAAAATAATGCTACCGATGTTATGATGCATGGTTATACTCAAGTACCTGACACACACATTCATTTACAAGGTGAATTAAATAATAAAGATACGGGTATGGACGCATTCAAGAAATTGGATTCTGCGATTCGTAATACTCGTTTCGGTCACCTGAATGACCATGGTCGTTTGAAAGTTAATAATAACTTCCAAATTGATAGCGATGGTACCTTGGGTCTTAATATTATTATGCTAGAAAACCGTGCTGCATATAATGCCATCACAACTAAAGATGAAGGTGCCATTTATATGTGGACTGATAACGGTAAATTTACTGGTATTGATACCGGTTCTACAACACCAGGCAGTACGATTAACGTAGGTTCATTAGAAGCTCACAATGCTTCCCCATTGGCACATCCAGATATTCGTAATCAAATCAATCGAATGCAGGCTAGTGTAACAACTATTTCTAGCAACATGGATGCTTACCAAACGGAATTGTTGAAAATCCGCTCTAATGTAGATGCCGCAGTTAAAATCGTAAATACGTTCAAAACGACAGGTATTGACCAAGCAGCTTTAGCAGACCGTGCTAGAACTGCTGATAAATTAAGTCGTTCTGTAACAATCAATGGTGTTTCATTTGATGGCTCTCAAAATATTAATATCGATGATGTTAATTACTCCAAAACAACAGGTAAATTGAAAAAAGCTGTAACCATTAATGGGGTAACGTTTGATGGTTCTCAAAATATCACAATCCCTAAAGTAGATTCTGCTTCAACTTCTGAAGTGGCAACTCGCTTATCCAGAGCGATTCGTATCAATGGT
>ENA-OWNK01000141-OWNK01000141.1-metagenome-genome-assembly--contig:-NODE-141-length-33496-cov-16.120810_pt1 | contig 33496 bp, 31 predicted proteins | sample MGYA00245343_ERZ651121 | MGnify/ENA primary metagenome ERZ651121 (study PRJEB26857, sample SAMEA4031775) | metagenome | biome: human; feature: oral; material: saliva | place: Philippines | collected 2014... | reverse complement strand
TAAATACGGGTAACACTGTAAGCAGAAAACCTAAACCTACCCACAGTAAACCTTCGGGACGAAAAACGGTGTCTAAAAAGCCTTTACCTGCATCTAAACCGATACAAGCTAGATAGAGTGATAGTCCTAATTTGCGTAACATAAGCGATGCGCTACGAGTGGTATAGGACACCATGTGAAAACGCGGAGCAAATGTTCCGACCAATATTCCCATAATAATTGGTCCACCAGCAATACCCAACCGAATAGGAGATTCCATACCTGGAAGGTTGATAGGAATGGTTCCAATAGCTAAGCCAAGTATCATACCAAGAAAAATATTACCTAAGTTAGGTTCGTTAAGTGTCTTTACTGAATTGCCAAGGAAGTATTCAGCGTGGTCAATATCTTGTGGGGTACCTACCAGTGTAAGATGGTCTCCATAGCGTAAGCGCAAATCTTCTGTGGCAAGCAATTTAATGTCGCCACGCACAACCCTACTAACGTTTACATTATACATATCTCGTAAACGCAATTGTCCAAGTAGTTTACCGTTAAGATTATTTTTTGTTAGGACTATGGTACGACTTTCGACATTCGAATCTATCTTATTCCAATCAATTTGTTCTTTATTCCAATCGCGGCGAACTGTTTGTCCAAATAGTATTTCTATACTCGTAACGTCGTCTTTATTGGCTATAACAAGTAGATTATCGTGATTTTCTAACACTGTAGCCCCCTGTGGAAGTATTACTTCTTCGTCGCGCCAAATTCGCGAGATAATAAATTTGATATGAGAACCTTGCGAAACTTCTGCAATAGTTTTACCTATGATTGCAGGATTGACTACCACGTATTGTCCGACGTAGGTATGATCTTCCTCTTCGGTACCTTTGAGTTCTAAATCGCTAGACTTCACAAAGAATTTTCGCAACAAAATCATAGCGAAAATGACACCAACAACACCAAGTGGATAAGTTACGGCTGTTGCGAGGGCTGCCCTACCACTGTTTACTCCTATGTGTTCTAGTGCTTGTTGCGCTGCACCAAGAGCAGGTGTGTTTGTTGTTGCACCACTAAGAATACCTACCATATCGCTCATTGGTATATTTAGTGTGTATGTCAGAGCCACAGCCATAACCGTTCCAAGTAAAATTATTGCTAAGGACCACATATTCTGTGCTTTACCTTCGTGTAACAAAGAGCTAAAGAAGTTAGGACCAACATGTAGACCCAATGTATAAACAAACAATACTAGACCAAATGTCTCACAATAGTTTAGCATTTGAGCATCTATATTGAGACCAAAGTTACCCACGGCAATACCAACGAAGAACACAAATGCTACACCTAAAGAAACTCCAGCAAACCTTATCTTACCTAAAGCGAGTCCAGCAGCACACACAAGCGAAACTATAATAACCCCTTGTAATGCTGAATGAATATTAATAAGTCCGTTTATCCAATCCATCTTAATACTTTTTTAAGTTATCTTTAGCGATTAATACATTACCATTATAGTATGTCTAAGTATTGTTCGAGTGGTATTCCTCTATTTTTATCCTCATTCTCCTTATTTAAATCTATGAGTCTATAAACCCCATCTATAGCTTTCTGAGTGCTATTTGTTAGCGATTCATTATCAAGTAGGTGTCCAATAAGTATTGCTGAGAAAATATCACCAGTACCTGGGAAATGTATTGGTATTTCGTTGTATGGTAAACAAAAATAGTCTCCACTACTATTACTGTATCCAATTACCGATGATTGTCCATCAATAGATATTGATGTAATAAGCGCAGACTTCGTTCCAATGGTTCTTAACTTTTTAAGAAGTTCTATACCTTCTTCCTTTGTAACCCCGTCTACTTTATATTCAGAATCTGTAAGATAACAAGCTTCTGTATAATTAGGGAAACAAAGATCTGCAACACTAAGCATTTCACGCATCGAATTGATTGTTGATGGTGTTACACCATTATATAATTTACCATTATCTCCCATTATAGGGTCTACAAAAATCATTGTTCCATTAGCTGCTTGTTCGCGACAATAAGCAGAAATAAGCTTTGCTTGACGCTCTGAAGCAATGAATCCTGTAGCGATTGAATCGTAATGAAAGCCTAATTCCTTCCAAATAGGAAATACATCTTTTATATAGTCGGTAGTTTCGAGAATACGAAATTTACCATAATCTAAAGTATTAGACACCAATGCTGTCGGTAAGTTATACACTGGGTACCCAAAATAAGACAGAATAGGGAGCATTGCAGCTGTAGCAACCTTTCCATATCCAGCAATATCGTTAATGAGAAGAATTTGTTTCTTACGCATTCTATGTTATTCTTTAGAATGCAAAGGTACGGCAAACTATAAGAATAGCAAAATAAAATAAACATTATCTTTCACCCCAATCTCCTCGATCTAGACTTCTATAGCCAATTGCCTCTGCTATATGATGCACCTGTACCTTTGGTGAAGCTTCGAGATCGGCAATTGTTCGTGCTACTTTTAGAATACGATTATAAGCGCGTGCCGACAGTTTAAGATTTTCCATTGCTTTACGAAGTATTTCGAGCGACTGATCATCGGGTTCAATAAATTCATGGATCATGCGTTCAGACATTTGCGCATTACAGTGAATATTTGGATAGTTCTTAAACCTTTCTGTCTGAATACGTCGAGCTCTCAAAACTCGTTCTCGTATATCAGTGCTCGATTCGCCCTGTTCTGCTTTTGATAGGTCTCTGAAAGGGAGTGGAGATATTTCACATTGTATATCAATACGGTCGAGTAGCGGACCAGATATCTTCGAAAGGTATCGTTGTATTTGTCCTGGTGTACACACACAATGATGTGTAACATCGCCATAATAGCCACAAGGGCAAGGATTCATACTAGCTACAAACATAAAACTACAAGGATAAGTAACAGTATATTTAGCTCTTGATATTGTAATAGAGCGGTCTTCTAAGGGTTGTCGCAATACTTCGAGTGTATGTTTACTAAATTCAGGTAATTCATCGCAAAACAGAACACCATTATGTGCTAAGGTTATCTCTCCTGGCATTGGGTTTGTTCCGCCACCCACTAAAGCTATTTCAGAAATAGTATGGTGCGGGCTACGAAATGGTCGTTGCGTTATAAGTCCTGTATTCTTTTTTAATTTACCAGCAATAGAGTGGATTTGTGTTGTTTCTAAGCTTTCTGTAAGTGCCAATGGGGGCAATATAGAAGGTAATCGTTTCGCCATCATACTCTTTCCGCTACCTGGTGGACCTATCATTATTACATTATGTGAGCCTGCAGCTGCCACTTCTAATGCTCGTTTTACGTTTTCTTGTCCACGAACATCGGCAAAATCCAAATCACTTGTATACTGATTTTCATAAAATTCTTTGCGAGTATCTACTTTATATGGTGTTTTTGTACAAGCATCGTTTAGAAAGCTAATTACTTCGCCTATGTTTTCCATTCCATATACTTCGAGCGTATCTACTACAGCTGCTTCATGCTCGTTTGCTTTTGGCACAATTAGTCCTTTAAACTTTTCAGCTCGCGCCTTAATAGCTATCGGCAAAGCTCCTTTAATAGGTTGTAATGTACCATCAAGACTTAATTCCCCCACTAGCATATATTCTTTAAGATGGTTAGAACTAATTTTTTCGGTTGCACCAAGAATAGCAATAGCAAGTGGTAAATCGAAACTTGAGCCTTCTTTACGCAAGTCGGCAGGAGCAAGATTAGCTGTAATATCGGCAACAGGAAATTGATAGCCATTATTCAATAATGCCGCTGCAATACGGTCATGACTCTCTTTTACAGCAACGTCAGCCAATCCAGTGAGATGATACATCACCCCCCTTGTTATGCTAACCTCCACTGTAACCGTCGTAACCTCCATTCCGTTTACAGCAGCACAATAAGTTTTTACAAGCATTTAAGGTCTATAACTTTATCATTCTATTTCTGAGCATATTCACATCTACCCTACGTTCTGTTATCTTCCCATTGTTTAAGATGATATTGTCGGGAATATATGTCAGCCCAAGTGTCTTTATTAGTTTACTCTCCATCATCTCTCCATCGCAGATATTGGGGAATACTATATCATTCTCCTTAATATATTGTCGTACACTTTTAGGTGATGGGTCTAAACAAATACCTATTACTTTGGCTTCATTTCTTTTAGCAGCATCGTTAAGTGTTAGTAAAACTTCTTTGCTTTCGTCGTTCCATGAAGCCCATGTGAATATAATAGTGTTCTTACTTATTAAAGTAGAATTGGTAATAATATTTCCATTAAGGTCTTTTGCAGTGAATTTAGGTAACGACTGCCCTATACTTCCTTTCTGCAAACTTTGTAGATATTGTTTTAAACGCGCCAAAGCTCCATTCTTTGGCTGTTCGTTTTCCATTTCCTTTATAAGTTCGGCTATCTGTTTATAGTTTGCCTTCTTATCATTAATAAGATAACGTTCTGTCAGATAGACACTAACTGGAGAGTCAAGATGTTCCTTTACAAACTTAATGGCATCTTTCACAATTTCTGGTGGAGAGGCTATGGCTGTTTCCTTTCTAAACTTTCCCATCAGTTCATTATCGTCAGTACCCTTTACTTCCATTTCTTTTAAATGCGAGGCATCTGCTTTTATTTCCACAGCTTCGCCTGGCTCGGCAAATATTGCGTGCGTAGAGTAGTTCGGGAATACTAAAATAAGTGTACCATTAAATTCACATGGTATTTCGTAAGTAAATCTTCCACCTTTTATTTGTATTGTATCAAGTCCTGCAATAACGCCTTCTGGGCTATAAACAAATAGCTCTCCCTGATTGATATGCAGCAATCTACCATCTATTTTAAAGTATCCGCTATGTTTTCCACAAGAAACCAATAGTAAAGATAATAACAAAAAATAAACTATTCGCTTCATGTAAGATGATGTTTTTATAGGTTTAATAAAAATAAAAAGCTAAATAGAGTAAACTCTCATTATGCTTTTTATCTTAAGATATACGGAATTGTATTTTAAAAGTGCCGCGAGCGGGACTTGAACCCGCACAGCCATTACTGGCCAAGGGATTTTAAGTCCCTCGTGTCTACCAATTCCACCATTGCGGCAAACCGAGTGCAAAGATAATACTAATTATTGGAACTCACAAGATAATTGTTGTTTTTTTATTCATTTAGTTTTATTCTTTGCTATTTCATATACTAACACACCATATTAATATATGTGTAACACCCCGTTGGGACCTGTTGTACTTGCTCTGTAGCGTGTCATTGTTTTACCTCTCTCTCCACTTACAATATTTCCTCCTGTATTAAGATTGTAGCTTCTATGACATGTTTTACAAGTAGCTATGCCTGTTCCTGTAACCGTAAGTTCGTAGTTACGTTGTGGCAGAGCATCTATATCAAAACAATTAGGGCATTGTAGGTCGTAGGCATAGAAATGTGCTGGTGTATCGAGGTTACCAAAGCCTACAATTAATCCATTGCTCATACCCACTCGCAAATTGCTTTGTAGACGTTCGTCAATAGCATTAAATTGTTTTTTCGACTCTAATCCTTGATTGTTTCTAAAGTGAAAATAATACACACCGTCTCTGTAAAGTGGCTTTATGGTGGTAAAAACACCTGGAGAGAGAGCATTCATCGAGCTAGCAAGCGTTGCATCGAGGTACACGCTGTTGTCTATGGTAAGGTTGCAATGATAGTTACTATACTCGTAATCTATTACGTCTTTACAAGCAATTAGCATAAACAATGCCGAAAGTATTATTATCCTCTCACCTATTTTCTTCTTTAAATTCATTTATCTCTTTTATTTTATTTTGCTTACTATAACGCTGAAAAGTTGTATTTATTAGATGTCAATACCATAAAATAGTATAAAAGAGCACTCAATTACAAAATTATAGTTACTTTTGCCTCTGTTATGAAAGGTTATCATATTATACTTACACTTGTGTTCTTGTTTGTAGTTCTGGGGGGGGCTGCTCAAGAGCATATCAATCCTGAAGATCGTGTGGTTGATTTAAATTCGCCTACTTTCGTTCCTATGGTGCACATTGGAAAGGCAAAGGTAGGACAAGATAGTGTTCAATATGTTCGTACCAACACTATTTATATTTACCCTCCTATGGAGTTTAAAAACGATAAACAGCGTCAGGCGTACAATCGGTTGGTGTATAATATAAAGAAGGTATTGCCATTGGCTAAAGAATGTAACCAAATTATATTAGAAACAGGAGCGTATTTGCAAACTATTCCTACAAAGAAAGAACGCGATGCACATACAAAAGCTGTAGAAAAGGAACTGAAACAAGTATATACACCACGCATTAAGAAACTAACCTACTCGCAAGGCAAGCTTCTTATAAAACTTATTGATCGCGAAACTCACTCTACGGGCTATGAACTCATACAAGCCTTTCTCGGTCCAATACGTGCTGGATTCTATCAGGCCTTTGCCTGGATGTTTGGTGCTAGCCTTAAGAAGCGATACGACCCTAACGGTGCTGACCGACTTACAGAACGAATTGTATTGCAAATAGAGGCTGGACAGTTGTAGTAATGTGCTTCTGAACTTTTATTATATAGCTGGATTTTACTCGGAACAGTAGAAACGTATCAGAAAAAGATAAAGTTTTTCGATTTCGCTGTACGGTTTTAAAAGATCTTAATTGTAGATTCTTGAAAATACTGATTTATGTATTTAGCATCTTGTCTTGCTGAAACAGCAGCACCAAGATATCAAATGTTTGCCAATGTTTTCCCATTCTTTCTTTTGGTTATCAGATAAGTCTTTATCTTCAAATATCGTAGTTTTTTTCTCCATCAATTTTAGAAAATTACTGAAAACATTCTCACCCAAGCCCTCTATTATACATTTTTCTAAACCCGTCTTATAATCTGTTTTGAAAGTATTCTGTATACAAAGGGCGTCGATATTTTCGTACCAATATTTATAAAATTCTGGATCTTTGGAATTGTATAGTCCTTTTTTCATATCAAAAAAAGACCAGTCTTTCAACATGCAGCGTTTAATGTTTTTCACATTAAGTTCTTTATTTTCTAATATTACTGAAAGAGGTAGTAAGTTCTCTATTTCCATCACATTTTGCATAATGTAATGCCCACAATTGAAAGGTTTCTTCCTTAATTCTTTCTCTACAGACTTGCAAGTGTCACCTTTCTTGTTACATGTTGGATATTTTTTATCACTGTCTGTTATGGCAAATGCGAAGTGCTGTTTAAGTTCTACTTCTTGCTTAATGACTTGCCCAATAGTAGAACCTCCGCCCATCAGACCAAAGAAGTTAGTAGCTATATTTCTTGTCTTGTTGTTTCTTTGGTAGTTAGACAAGATATATTTAACAAAGAAGCGAGCGTCCGATAGATTTTCTGTTATCAGATGCGTTTCCTCTTCAAAGTTGAAACCAAGATACTCTGTAGGGTTAATGTAGATATTTTCATCTTCTCGCCGAGTTTTTTCTTTTGTAGTAATGTGGCAGATAATATTAACCTCTGATATTATAGCTTTTATTTGATAGTTCTTATCTTGTACCTTATTTAATAATGCTTTTTCTATATTTCCTAATAGAGAGCATTCTATCAGTCTTTTATAATCAGACACCTCAAAGAATACTATATGTTTGCCGAACTGTATTGCCCATAATAATCTACGCAATACATTGACAAACTTTTCTTCCTTCCCTTGAAGAACTTTGTCTACAAAATCTTTCTCTACTTTAATTAGCATATATCGTCAAAGAAGCCGTAAGGCCAATTGTTTAGGTATCCATCCTTGTCAAAAGATGAATAAGATACGTTTTGTTCCATTCCCTCTTCTTTTGCATTGAACAAGATAACACTCACGTCATCAACAGACAGGTTTGCATCTTCTGCCACCAATAATCCTATTTTATTAACAATGACTTCAGAATGAGTTTCTATCAAAAAGCGTAAGTCAATTCCATTTGTTCGTGCTATCTCTGTGGTCTTATAAATCATACTAGCAAACTGTCCTTGCATACGTGGGTGTAAGTGTAACTCTGGCTGTTCTATTACAACAAATCTTGGATACCTTCTTATTCTTCTGGATGTGTCGTCATCACGGTCGATAAATATAGAATCCCATACGGACAGAATAACAGGCAATATCTGAGAATAACCACAACCTACATCAGCAATATTGCGTTTAGGCTTCCCTTCTTCTTTTATCAGCACCTGTACAAGGCTCATTGTCAGTGCTATGTCTACTTTGAAGTTGTAAAAGTCTGACAACCACTTATTAAATAAATCTAATAGATTGGTTTGTTTCAAGTTCAGTAGATAGGAAGGGACGTTCTTTCCATCGGGGGACACACTGTCTATAGCGATGTTACTATTGGGATAAGTGCGTTTGGATTCTGCACGTAAAGGCTTAATATAAATAAGATTGTCGGTAAAGTTTCTTAAATATTCGTTAATTCTGTCTATAATTGTATTAATATTAGAATAAATAATATAATTATGAAGCTCTTCAAATAACTTATCATCTATATCTCCTATTTTATTTATCAGCCTTTTCCGTTGGACTTTTTTGTTTAATGGAAAACTAGATAATCTAAATGGGAGAAGTAAATCTTTATCTGATGTTACACCTATCTTTTCCCATAGTTCCTTTTCGTATTTGCTTTCCTCTTCATAAGCTTTACATGAAGTCTCAAAATCTATAAAATCTATATTAGGGATGATCTCTTTACCCTGTTCTGCATATTGGGAGTGTTTTGTAGGATTGATAGACTCTCCATTAATCTTAATATAAGATACGAGTGTGTTAGTAAAACTAATTTCTATATGGTCTCCACAATCAATTCGTATTGACTTAATATAGTCGGCTTTGTTATCCTCTTGGGCAATAGTCAAGGTTATATCAGCAAAAGCTATATCTTCTGGGACTCTTCTAAGAAGAAACTTAGATGCCTTAATTTTGAAAGTAAATGTAATATCCCCATTTCCGTTCCTTACAGTGTTTCTAAAGTCTTGGAAGTCGACCCCATCTTCACTACTCCAAAGAAGAGCACCATTCTTCCTTACCCCAAGACTTTGTTTAATCAGTGCGAGAAATTCTAGAAAAGAACTTTTCCCACTACTGTTGGAACCTACCAATAGATTGATAGGTTTAAAGCAGAAAGTATCAGTATCTTCAAAACATTTATAATTAATTAATCTAAGAGTTTCCATTATAATTTATTTTATAATAATGAAGCAATTCTATATCATCAGTATACTTTATTAAAACTTTATTGATAATATTGTTAAGATAAATCCCCCATTCTTTATCTTCTCGTAACCAATCCTCAAGGATACCCGCATTCAATTTCACATCATCTTCATTTATAAATGCTGAACAAATGAAAGCCATCCATTTATTACGATCAAGGGGATGGGAGAATGGTGAGTTATGATCGGAAGTCCTTTCCCAAGCTTCTAATCGTTCATATGTCTTTTTTGAGATGATATCAGAGAGCTGTACTTCTTCTTCTGACAAGAGAATCTTATCACGACTTATATGTTTGGTTATAATTTGCGAAGTAAAAGCCTTTACAACCTTGTTGTATCCGTCTTTTTCTAAATCATCTACATCAGAAGGTACGATATTAGAAATCCATAGGTATGAATTTGTATCTTTTTCTTCGTCAATATTTATAAGTATATATACTTTTGAATGGAATAGCTGCTTAGTCTTTGCAACAAAGCATGCTACGCATTCAATAGGGATAGAGAAACTAAGAGCCATGCCATTAGACAATTTCTCATTATATTCAAAATCAGAATTGTCTCCCATCTTCATCTTATTCAGCAGTTGGACAAGATAGTCTGCAGCACCCCTTATGGTAAGGTCTATTAGTCTTTTCATTTATTTTTAATTAGATTTTTACTATTGCAAATATAGATAATAAATTTTATAAAACAGCTAAAAAGAGGTTGCAATTTAGTATTTTATAGCAATTAATGCTACTTATTCCAGTTTTTATCCACAAAAATTACATGAAGGCAAGTTCTTTGTATTTCTTTTTTAGATTATCCAGTAATCGTACTAACCTTGTATTGTTGTAGTGTCATTTCAACAACATAATAACCTTCCTATTCGTAAGGAATCGTAGCCAATGCCTCGGCAATCTTCTCTATGCCCTCTTTCAGCGGACCAGATACCATTCCTTTTGCAAAAAATGGGATATCAGCATCTATAGTGAGTTTCATTTTAGATGCAGTATCGCTTACTGGAAGTATTTGAATCCAGAAGTTGAATGACATAGGCGAGTTTTCGCTTGCAAACTTAATGGTCTTTGGCTCGTCGCGTTCTACTATGCGCATAGAAATTTGTCCCACTGGAGAAACACTAATAGAGATGGTGTCTTTATCGAAGGTTAGGTCCTTTAACTTATCTTCGGGCACTTTATCTTTCACACGTTCAATGTTCGTGAGGTCGCTCAGCATATTGTAAACACTTTGCTGAGGATAGGCAATTTGCTTTATACTACTTTCAAATTTGCTCATACTTACTTCCTCCAATTAGCTGGGTCGCGACGCCATTCGTCTAACATTGGTACGTCTTCTTTCTTAATATATCCCGTTTCCAAAGCCTTTTCCACTACGCTTTGATAGTTGGTGAGTGTTACCAACTGCACATTTGCTTCCTTAAAAGCCGCTTCGGCTACTGGAAATCCATAGGTATAAGAAGCCACCATACCTACAACCTCAAAGCCCGCTTCGCGCAATGCAGCCACTGCCTTAAGAGAGGAGCCACCAGTAGATATCAAATCTTCTACCACAACAACCTTTGCACCTTCTGGCAATTGTCCTTCTATCTGGTTCTTCATACCATGATCTTTTGGCTTCGGACGCACGTATGCATACGGTAGGGCTAGTTCCTCGGCTACTAATGCACCTTGTGCAATGGCTCCAGTGGCAACTCCAGCAACAGCAGTAGCAGTGGGAAAGTGCGACAGTATAGCGTGCACCAGCTCTAACTTTACAAACGAGCGCACATCGTGGTAAGATAGAGTTTTACGATTGTCGCAATAAAAAGGAGATTTCCACCCACTTGCCCATGTAAATGGATCGTTGGGTTGGAGCTTAATTGCTTTAATGTTGAGCAGTTTGCCTGCAAATGTTTTCTTTAAATCTTCCATAAATTGTGTAATATGCTTCTGTTTATGCTGCAAAGATAACTATTTAACAATGATGTGCAAAACTAACAGTAATGTATTTTAGTTGTAACACAATAAAAATGCAAATCTATCAATCAGCAATATTGCTCTAAACTATCATTATTTCTTATATTTATAAGAACTCTAAGAATATAGAGATACTGCAATTCTCAGATACTTATTTTATGAATATTATTTTAGTTGGGAGCAATAGTTTTAGTTTTATATTGTCAATTATACAACTTAAAGTTCCAAAAGCATTTGTTTTATAGGGCAAAACAAATGCTTTTATGCAGTGTTGATTGTAATTCTATTATACGAGCTTTTAAGTTTGTAAAAGTGTTTACACTTCCATAGTGTGCGTATTCAAGGAAATTAGAGATGCAAAATCGTCGAAGAACTGTGGTAGTTCGTCGAAATTAATTTGTAGATACAGCATAATAAGGTTACCTTTGTGGTGGTTTGAAACAACATTTGCAACAATAAAAATATTATGCAGACAATAAAAGTGTGGTTAAAGAAGCGCAATGTACTTATATTTCTTGCACAGATAGGCATTTACTTTATGCTTACTGCAACGTGGTGCGTGGTGGTATATATCACCGAACGCAACCCATGGGTGGCAACGGCTTCGGTGCGCACCAACGCTGTTATGTTCTTTCTGCTCCTCGTGGTCTTCATGGCAAACTTCTATGTGCTTGTTCCGTATCTCTACGAAGATAAAAGTAAGCTGCGCCGATGGTTGTTTTGGTTGGTAGAATTTGCATTGGTATTTTTACTGAACTACGACTTGTTCTTCCCACGCAGCAATACAGACCATGGTGTGGTGGTACATTTGTACCACTATCAGTTCGCTATCATCTGGCTGGTTCTTAACTATGTCGTGGCGATTGCCGCTATATCTGTACGCTACTTCATACGACAGAACAATCTTCAGAAACAACTTTTAGAAGAAAAACAGCGCAATACGGAAGCCGAATTGGCTTGGCTAAAGAACCAACTGAACCCGCACTTCCTGTTTAACACACTAAATAACATCTCTTCTTTAACACAGATTGATGCCGATGAGGCGCAAAACTCCATTGGCGAACTATCCGATTTGCTGCGTTATGCACTCTACGAAACGCAACAAAAAGAGGTTCCATTGAGTGGAGAAATTGATTTTATGAAGAACTACATCTCTCTTATGGCACTGCGTTGCGACAAAAACGTGAAGATAACAACGCATTTTGATGTTCCCGATACAACACAAACCATTGCTCCCCTGTTATTCTTATCGCCTATTGAGAACGCTTTTAAGCACGGTGTAAGTAGCGGAATAGCATCGTTTATAGATATTTCGCTAACCAAAGATAATGGTTTTCTGTTGTTTTCGTGCCAGAACAGTAACCACCCAAAAGGCAATTGCAACCGTAGCGGTAGCGGCATCGGTACAGAAAATATGCGTAAACGTTTGGAGCTGATGTATGCTAAATGCTACGAAATGCACCAAACGGTGGAACAAGGAGTTTACAAGTTGAGTATAAAAATAAATGTAAAGAGTTAATACCTGCCTATGAATTTATCGTGTATCATCGTCGATGACGAACCGCTGGCTATCCGCTTATTGGAGAATTTCATAGAACGCACACCATTTCTGACACTCAAAGCTTCGTTTACCGACTCGGTTGCTGCTATGCAATCCATAACAAACGATAGTGCAGATGTGCTGTTTCTTGATATTCAAATGCCTGACATGAATGGTATGGAGCTTTCGCACATGGTACCATCGCATACCCGCATTATATTTACAACCGCCTTTAAGGAATATGCTTTCGACAGTTACGAAGTGAATGCGCTCGACTTTCTGCTGAAGCCAATACGCTATAACAAGTTTCTTGCAGCAGCCGAAAAGGCTAAAAAATGGTTTGAGATGGCATTGCAACCGCAAAACAACCAGCACACAACGGTATTTCTGAAGGTAGACGGAGAACTACAGCAAGTGCAGTTGGACGATGTTGTGTATGTGGAAGGAATGAAGGATTACGTTATTTTCCACCTTTCCAATCGCCGATTGATTACACACATGACTATGAAAACGGCAGAAGAGTTGTTGCCAACCAACAATTTTATGCGTGTAAACCGTTCGTACATCGTTGCATTAGATAAAATAAGAAAAGTTGATAGAAATGATTGTATTTACATAGGTAACGAGATTATACATGTAACCGATGCTTTTCTTGTAACTTTCAAGCAATATTTGGAAGAACGAAAACCATAGTTTTTCAAACTCTCACCATATAAGCAGCAATGGTTTTCAGTCGAACATAATTATAGCTTAGATACATAAAGCCACCAAATGGATTGTTTTTGCCCCAACTATTCTTACAAATAAAGTATTTGTAACCCTTCTCATTGTGAGCAATCCCTATAATTTCCATACAATGGTCGTCGGTAGTTTGATAGGTCTCAAAAGCTTCCTGACGTTGTGCCTGTGTAGGTTGCTGGGCGTCATTGTCTAATTCTGCAACACCGTTAGCAAACGAAAAACCATCTTCCGAAATATCACCTTCCCAACAAACAGGGTGTCCTGCACGCACAGACTGTTCTATACGATACATCAAAGTATCGATAGGCACATTAAAAAAAGTATCGTGAAAATAGTTATCGGGCACTTCCAAAGGAAAGTAAGTACCAAAGGGGTGATGTGTAAAACTTGTTAACGCCAGATATTCGTTGTTTCTACATACACTATGGGCGAACTCTTGTGGGGTGTAAGAGGCACGGTAAAGAAATACTTGTCGTGGAATAGCACCTATCTCATCGTCTAAAATTCCATTAATATAGTTCATCTGTTCGGTAATATCTCCAGTTTTAGGTGCTAAAACTGCTTGACTAAGTTTACGTTCTAGTACTTTATAAGGTGCGCCTTCGTGCTTATGATAAGCATCAAAATGGTATAAACCGTATGTTGCAATAAGGTCTATCAACATACTACTCATTCCACGAGTAGTAATAGTGGTGCTTTGATTGGGTAAACAAGCATTTTTGGTACGTGTTAGCAGTAGCCTTCGAGCTTGTTCTGCAAGATACATACGTGCAACATAGTCGGGACTAAGATTTACAGAGTCGCCTTGCATTAAGTGTTCAGTTTCTATTGTTGCTAGCATAGCATATACCCAGCACAACGAGCTCTGTCCCTGATTCTTTACAGGGGTAGTTTGTAGCCTCACCTCATTGGTAAAATGGTGAGTAGAAATCTGTTGTTCTGACTGTTTTGCGCACCCTACGAAAAGTAGCAAAACACCTATTATAGGAACTATTCTCTTCATTTTTGTTTGTATTCAATAAGAAAATACTCTTATTGAATACCTTTTTTATATACTATAAATTAGCTGAATGAGCGTTTGTCCTACTGCCTGCAATGTTGTACGGTCTATGTGTTCCATTGTATCGCTTACAGTATGCCATGTTGGTCCGAATGAACTTTGGGTACAATCAGGATAATATGGAATAACATCAATGGTAGGAATGCCAGCTATTTTATTGAGAGGTTCGTGGTCATCAGTAACCATTCCACCTGTTGTTTCTGGAAAATACGACTCAAAGCCAGCATTTTTTGCAGCTCTCCATACACGGTCTACCACATCAGGAGCATATTGTAGAGACATTCCTTCCTTATAGAACTGAGCGCCTTCGCCTCCAACCATATCGAGCAAAATACCAAACTTAGGACGGACAGCAAGGGGTAAGTTCTTTGCAAAATAATTAGAGCCTAAAGCCCAACTGTCTCCAGACTGATCTTGATATCGAGTCTCCCACTGTGGTACTCCCCAATCTTCGGCATCGAAACAAATAAAATCGATTCCCACATTAGGCACACTATCTGCTTGTATCTGGCGTGCCAGCTCTATCATAACGGCAACACCAGAGGCTCCATCATTAGCTGCCATAACAGGTTTCTTATGATTTGTTGAGTCTGGATCGTTATCTGCCCATGGTCTACTATCCCAATGTGCACACACTAAAACACGTTGTTGTGCCTTTGGGTTGGTACGAGCGATAATGTTTGTAGACTTTAATACCGTCCCATCATAAGCTTTCAGATCTGCTTTTTGTGTCTGAACTTCACAGCCATATTGCTTAAATTTAGCTATAATCCACTGTTCGCACTTGTCGTGAGCCGACGAATTCATAGTACGGGGACCAAAATTACACTGTGCTTCCGTATAAGCAAAAGCTGAATCAGGGTTAAACTTAGGTCCAATAGGTTTTGCAGCAGCTACCGTATCGCTATCGCCTGCATTGTTATTAGTGGCTTTACCCTTACAGCTAAATGTAAAAACTGCAAATAAAAACACTGCTATGCCACTACAAAAAAACTTTATATTCCCGTTCATTTTCGTTTCTTTTATTTCTGTTTAGCTGCTTGTACTTGTGCCATAACTCGCAACCAGTTACCTCCCCATATTTTTTCTATATCGCGCTCACTATATTTACGTGCAAGCAGATGGCGAGTAAAGTTAATCATTTCGCTTGCATCTGCCATTCCACACACAGTTCCATCACCATCAAAATCAGTTCCAATGCCTACATAGTCTATACCCATTACGCTAATAGCATGCTCTAAATGTGCAATAGCATCGAGAACAGAGGCTGTCCCCTCTTTACGTAAGAAACCATGATAGAGTGTAATGTGTGCAACACCGCCCTTCTTAGCTAACGCTCGTAGTTGGTCATCGGTAAGATTCCGGGGTACATTACAGAGAGCTTTGCTGTTAGAATGGCTGCACACAATGGGTTGGCTACTAATCTCAAGAGCATCGTAAAAGCTTTTTTCTGCACCATGACTGAGATCGACCATAATACCATTGTGATTCATTTCGCGTATCACGGCAGCACCAAACTTACTAACCCCACCATGAAGATTACTTCCTCGTGCGGAATCGCAGATATCGTTATCTCCATTATGACACAAAGTGATATATGTAACCCCTCGTTGTGCAAAATATTTCACATTAGCAAGGTCACCCTCTAATGCCAGACCATTTTCAATAGCAAACATAATGCTTTTTCGTCCTTTACGTTTGTCCTCGTAAAGGTCGGACGGTGTACGAGCAATACTAAGGTAACGGTTGTTATCTTTTACTATTTTCTCTATCTTATTGAAGATTAAATCGGCATAAGATGTAGGTGTAAGGTTATTCAAGACATCAGTCAATTCAGGATTAAATCGCTTTAATCCTTCTATGTCTATCTTTGACGAGAACGTTTCTCCTATACGTGGCTGTGGTAAATAAGCTGCCATTGTAACAGCATCTTGGTGTCCTTCCGTCATCTTATGTAGATCATAAAGTATACGTGGATCACGTTTGGCAAAGTCTACGCCCTGTGGAAAGAACATTGGAGTGTCGCAATGAGTGTCAAGAGTAAGTATCCTTGTATGCAATTGCTTAGCTGTTCGGAAGCTATCAGCCTCGTTTACGAACCATTTAAATAGTTTCTGACCATCTTCTTCTAACCACTCTGGGTGCCACTGGACACCCATTATAGGTTTAAATTCTGCACTTTCCATACATTCTATTACACCATCTGGAGCGTATGCTGTAACTTTAAATCGTTTACCAGGCATAGAAACTGCTTGATGATGGAATGAATTTACAAATATTTTCTCTTGCTTATATATGGAATAAAGCACAGAATCGGGAGCTATCTTTATGCTATGTGTAGGTTCGTTGAAAGATGCGCTCTGGTCGTGTTTGAGCTTTGCAGGACGCAAAGTGGTAACACTTTTCATACGTGCGAGCTTCTTTTCTTCGATCTCTTCAACAATATAGGGGTCGTAAATATGCTGTTGTACCTTCCCACCCAACGCTATAGCTAATACTTGCAAGCCTCGACAAACTGCAAAAATAGGTATCTGCCTATTGTAAGCTAAGCGTGTTGTGAGCAATTCGGAAAGATCACGTTTATTGTTTATACTACCCATATTGCGAATAGGTTCCTCTCCTTCCCACAAAGGGTTCACATCTGCCCCACCAGTAAGTAGAAGTCCATCTATACGATTAAGTATATTAACAATTACTTGTGTATCTGTTGTGGGGGGAATAAGTAGTGGTGTACCTCCAGCGTCTATCACTTGTTTATGGAAAACTTCACGAATGGTAACGTCTTGGTCTGCAAAATTGGTAACAATACCAATGACTGGTCTGCTAGTTCCTTCGGGATAATGGTCATAAAGTTCCGCTAAATGGGCGTCTAAATCATAATTTTGCATTGTAATTTTATTTTAATAGACGATAGAAGCAACGCACAAGTTGTACAGTTTAGAGATTTTCGCTAATTGGTATTTCACGTTTTATGCTCTGTTCAAGCGAAATCAGCGTCTCAGTAGAAACTACTCCAGGTATGCTTTGTATTTTATTGTTAAGCAAATCCATAAGTTGTTCGTTGTCTTTTGCAAAGAGTTTAACGAGCATAGTGTATGAACCTGTGGTGAAATGACACTCTATTACTTCAGGAATAGAACTAATACGTTCTACTACTTCGCGATACATAGATCCGCGCTCAAGATTTAAACCAACATAAGTACAGGTCGTGTAACCAAGACTTTTGGGATTTACGTGGAAGCCACTGCCCACAATTACACCATTTTCAATAAGGTGTTGAACTCTTTGATGGATTGCAGCACGTGATACTCCACATTCTGCTGCTACGTCTTTAAACGGTATTCGAGCATTCAGCGAAAGGATACCGAGAATTTTTCTGTCTAATTTGTCTATCTTATCCATATCAATACTGTTTCTGACTTGCTTATTACAACAAGTAAGTTAGTTTACAATTTGAAAGCAAAAGTAGACATTTTAAATGAAACAGGCAATAGAAAAGCATAAAAAAAGTGTGCCACTGTGCACACTTTGTTATTTTTTCTAAAGTTATTTGCTTTGAGCTCCCACTGCAGTTGATACTATTCCTTGTAATTCAAGAGTGAATATGAGCGGAGAATAAGGTGCGATATCGTTACCTGCACCTCGTGCACCGTATGCCAATTCTTGTGGAATATAGATTTCCCACTTAGAACCTACAGGCATTAACAGAAGAGCTTCCGTCCACCCTTTTATTAGTCTTCCAACTCCAAAGGTATCGCTCTCTGTCCCATGACGAGCTGTCGAATCAAACACTTTGCCATCTATGGTACGTCCTTCGTATACAACTTTAACCTGATCGTCCTTGCCTGGCTTTGCACCATTGCCCTTAACGAGTATCTTATACTGCAATCCGCTTGGCAAAGTAACTACTCCCGGCTTCTTTTTATTGGCTGCGAGGAACTTCTCACCTGCAACTTTCACAGCCTCGTTACGTTGTTCTACCAACTGCTGTTGTTTCTTCGCAAAGTATGTTTGAGCGGCTTCGGGCTTCATAAATCTTGTATCTTGCTTTAGCGCATCTACAAAACCTTTAAAGAACAGGTCTTCATCTATGTTGACAGATGTTCCTTTAAACTGCTTTTGTATATTAGGAAGCATACTCCGTTCTACCTGTGCTGCAATTTGCAGACCTGCTGTGTAAGCAGAGAAAGAGGTGTCTTTACGTTTTAAAATACCTTCTTTCAGTCCACGTATAAAGTCGGGAAGCTGTTCTTTTGATACTCCTAACTGACTTGAAATATACTCTTCCAACCCGCGTGTTGCATTCATTCCCGCTGCGTAACTTAACGAATCGAACTTCGTTATATCTATTGCGGTCTCATCGCTGATAGGTGCTGTGATTGCTATTGATTCTCTTGGCTCTTGCTTTTTCTGTTTTTTCTCTTTCTTGCTCTGTGCGTTTGCCGTGCTAAAGCCTGCACTTGCCACAACGAGCAATGCCATAATTGCAATTTTCTTCATTGTCTTTTTCGTTTAAATAGGAATACTGACAGTGAGCATTCCTGTGTTGTTTCCCATGAAATAATATCGTAATGAAAAAGTGGATTGGGCTAATCATTTCCCAACCCACCTTATTATATAATATTGTACAAATAACTATTTCAGGTTATTTAACTGGTTTTGCTACTGGAGCTTCAGCTGCTGGCTTTTCAACAGATAATAACTCTATAGTAAATATCAATGTTGAGAATGGTTTGATATCTGGGCTAGGTTGTTGTGCTCCATAACCTGCTGCGTAAGGAATATAAACCACCCATTTAGAACCAATAGGCATATTTAGTAATGCTTCATTGAAGCCTGGAACAGCTTGTCCTATCTGCATTGGCATATTTTCGTTCTTATCGAACACCTTGCCATCGATAGTTTTACCTTCGTAGTTAATTTTTACTACTTGCGATGCTGTTGGCTTTGCACCTGTTCCTGCCTTTAATTCTTTATAGTAAACACCTTGCTTCAGAGCCTTCATACCTGGTTCTTTTGCTATTTTAGCCATAAAAGCATCGTTCTTTTTCTTGTTCTCTCCATACTTTTTCTCGGCTGTTTTAGCTTGTATGGCTTGTGGAACTCTTTGCTCTATCTGGCGTGCCTTCTCCAAACTCATACTCTTATTGTCGCCCTTTGCGCTTGCTGCGAAACCTGCGAGGAAGTTGCTTAGCGATATTGATTGAGTAGAATCTTCACCAAAGATGCTCTTGTTGATTTGGTTTTTAATAACCATATTCATATTCATACCAACACCAACACCAGCATTGTAAGCAGCTTTCTTCTTATCGTCCATACTTGTTGCACCATCGTTCAAACCTTTAATGAACTCGTTGATGTAAGCTGTATCGATATTCATCTGCTTCAAATACTGTTTAACACCCTGACCCTGATCTACACCAAAGGCATAGCTTAAAGAATCAACATCAGACTTTAGATCCTCTTTTGGAGCTTGATTGCCACATGCTGTAAAGCTTGCTGCGGCGATAGCCAATGCGGCTACAACTGTAAGTTTCTTCATTTCTCTTTATTATATTATTGTTTTCTACTTTATATCTCACTTATTTAGAGCACCTCTATAAGCTCTACTACAAATACCAATGCTGAATATGGAGGGATAGATGCACCTGCACCACGTGCGCCATAGCCTAAGTTATAAGGTATAAAGAAGCGATATTTAGCCCCTTCACTCATAAGTTGCACACCTTCAGTCCACCCTGCTATCACTTGGTTCAGTCCGAATGTTGCAGGCTCACCACGGTCGTACGAGCTATCAAATTTAGTTCCATCAATGAGAGTGCCTTCGTAGTGGCATTTTACTTGGCTTGTTGCACTTGGCTTCTTGCCATTTCCTTCTTTAATAACCTCATATTGAAGTCCAGAAGGTAATACTACTATATTTTCTTTCTTTGCATTCTCTGCCAAAAAGTCTTCTCCTACAGCCTTAGCAACCTTACCAGCTTCTTCAGCTGCAGCCTCTTGCTTTGCTTGTTGCTCTGCAAAAAAATTGTTTACGAGGGTTTGTGCCTCTTTATTGTCTACTTTCAATTCGTTGCCAGCTATTACATCTTTGATTGCTTGAGCAAAATCGTCGATGTTTAAATTGCTTGCTCCCATTCCGCTGAGCTGTGTACCTATGCCGATACCTAAGGCGTAGCTTAATTTGTCCATTGATTTTCTTTTCTTATTTAAATATTATTAATGTGCAAAGATACTATTTTTTAAAGGATAGTATAGCATATATCTAATTAAAATTACTAAATTTGTGAAATCAATAAGCAAAAATGTCGATATGAAGAAAATAGTATTTTTAACAGGAGCAGGTATGTCGGTGGAAAGTGGTTTCAAGACTTTTCGAGGCAACGATGGACTATGGGAGAATTATCCGGTAGAGAAAGTGGCTACACACGAGGCTTGGGAAGATAACCCAGAGTTTATAAACAACTTCTATAATGGTTTGAGAAAGAAACTGTTTACAGCAAAACCTAACGATGGACACCTACTCATAAAACAACTGGAAGATAAATATAAGGTTACTGTAATTACACAAAATGTAGACGATTTGCACGAAATGGCTGGTTCTACTAACGTTATCCATTTGCATGGAGAGTTGAAGAAGGTTTGTTCGAGTGCCGATGCATACAATCCGAAATATAGAAAAGAACTTACAGAAGATGCTCCTAACGTGATGCCTGGCGAAAAAGCTAGCGATGGAAGTTTGCTCCGCCCATTCATTGTTTTCTTCGGAGAGAGTGTTCCTATGATAGAATCCGCAATTAAAGAGGTATCCGAAGCTGATATCTTTGTTATTATCGGGACATCGCTCAATGTTTATCCTGCTGCAAGTTTAATTCATTATGTTCGTACAGAGGTACCTGTCTATTTAATAGATCCAAATGATGTATACTCAAAATATGACACGAATATTACGGTTATTCGAAAAGGTGCGAGTGAAGGTATGCGTGAGTTAATAAAAGAATTATAGATAAACAACAACAAAATAATTAGATGATGAAAAGATTTATATTAGCACTTATAGGTGTATTGTTTATGATTTCTGCAGTTGCACAAAAAAATATGTATGGATTTAAGGCGAAAGATGCCAATGGACGTGTGGTCAAACTAAAAGAGTATAAAGGAAAGGTTTTGCTTATTGTAAACACTGCTACAAAGTGTGGTTTTACACCGCAATACGAGGCTTTACAAAAACTATACGATACTTATAAGGCACAAGGATTGGTTATTCTCGACTTTCCATGTAACCAATTCGGCGCACAAGCACCTGGTACTATGAGCGAAATCAGAGCATTTTGCACGGGAAACTATGGCATTACCTTCCCACAATTCGAAAAAATAGATGTGAACGGCAATAAAGAGCTACCTCTCTACACCTATTTAAAAGCACAACAGGGGTTTAAAGGATTCGATACTAACAACCAAATTGGTAAGTATCTCGACGAAAAGTTCAGTAAGCAGAATCCTAATTATGCGAAAGACCCCAGTATTAAGTGGAACTTCACAAAATTCTTAATAGACCGTGAAGGACACGTTGTAGACCGTTTTGAGCCTACAGCCGATATGAAAGATATTGAAGCGGGTATTCGTGCAGTGCTGAAAATAAAGTAAAAGGGAGAGAGAACAACAGAATATACTTGTTAAGTAGTTATAACTACTCTTCTAAAACAAAGATAAAATAAAGCGATTGTTATGTTGTGCGTAACAATCGCTTTTATCGTAATAGGTATTAGCATCTTGACTGATTCTATTTTATTGCGAACAGATTAATTAACCTTCTGATGAAAGCATAGCAGAGTTCATTAGTCTGAAAAAGAAGCCGGACAGACACAATTGTTAATATTAACGAAATGTACTGCCGTGCCCCACGAGTCCTACTGCCGTGCCTTACGGGTCCTACTACCGTGCCTTACAAGTCCTACTTGCGTCAGAATCTAAAATTGTAACTCCACAATATAGTTATTTATTTACCCACGTACACCCATTGCGATATGTGATTGCATTTATATAATTCGATATGGACGGGCGCGATGAATCGGCCCCTACGCCTACGGAATGTATGCTGCGGATTATTCACGTACACCAACGTTTACACCCACATGCACCAACTGTAGGGATCCGATTTATCGTGCCCGCATATCACGGAATACACGCTGTGGATATTTATTCGTTCTCTAGTATTTTGCTTAGAAGAAAAAAACGGTGTAATGATGGTTGTAATATTCATAGTGCTTAGTTCTAGCCATTAACAAAATAATGTTGCCAAAAGTAAGCAAAAGCGTTAGGATATATGCAAAAGAATATGACTTATTTATAATACGCTAACAATATAGATTTGGCTCAGCAGATAATAGCAGAAGAAACTACAAGCTGTGGCTATTGGTACACACAAGTGCGATGGAACACCTCTAATTTCCTGGAAAAGCCAGACAAATATTAGTTACTTTTATTACAGACGTCTGTAACGATCGTTTTAGATATCTGTAACGATCGTCTTAGATATCTGTCGGTTTCGTTTTAGATATCACAAAAAACAATAACCTTTATGGGACAATGTTATAGTGCTTATTTTCCATTCATCTTTCGGTTGCTTGTGGGCACTTTACTTGTTTTCTTCTCTTAACGTAGTTTGCCACATCTTCAATAATAAAACAGGCTATAAGTGCAACCATTAAACAAAAATCTGCACAAAATATAACAACATATTTTGACAGAATGCTATTATAGGCTACTGAATAGAGATATATTTCTCCGCATTTCAGTACATAGCAAAAGAGCCTGTTTCGCATTAGGAAACAGACTCTTTTAGGATAGAATTTAATGGGTTATGAATTTCGTTAGATGCTTATTTATAGCAGAATAAAAACCACATTGCATAATAACGAAGTGTGTTTCAAGTGTTATTCCTTCTAAATTAGCGTTTGCGAAGTTTACGAATAAGTTATTACTTTTATTTAAAAGCTTCCTCTTCTAATAGGAGCACACGTGTTACATCGAAATAAATCTCGGGCTTATCCCAATAGTTGCTCTTTTCGGCTAAGTGTAATACATCGCATGCCACCTTGTTTTTACCCACCATAACGAGAGCCTGTCCTGTTACTTTCCATATTTCGAGATAATAATGCAAGAAGTTGTATTCGTCGCTTACGCTGGTTACACTAAATGGGTTTTCGGCAGTTCCATCGCCTGTAGAACCAATAACATCGTATATTTGCATCATAATGCGCAAACAATAGCGTGCTTCTGATGCGACTTTAGCAGAATCTTCTGGATTGGTTTCAAGACGTTTCAACAGAATAGAAGCCTTTCCAATGAGCGCATCGGCATTCAGCGGATTCTTTGTAAGTGCCTTTTCGGCTAATCTAAGTGCTGCAGCCGATTTAGCTTTCAGCGAATCTTCCATCTGCATTACGTCTAGCGTTTCGCTTCCGTCACTTATATACGACTGACCGTAATAGGCAAGAATGCGTTCTGGCAACGTAAGAGTTGTATCTATTTGTGGTTGAACAAAACGAGCAACAAGAGCCTTTACACTGTCTGGACGAGTTTTTACTGTTTTTTCTATCGCTTTCCAGTCTACACGAATAATGTGGTTTTTATTCTGTGCCAAAACATGAAGAGAAAGCACAAGAAGTAAGATTAATGCTATGTTTTTTTTCATATTGTTGAGAGTTTTAGTTGAACTTTGCGACAAATATACGTCTTTTTTGAGTAATATTATAAATGTATTGCATAGTTTTTTCTATTATTTTAGCAGAACAATAGGTTAATGCTGGGCGAGGAAAGAAAGCCAAAATAGCACGACAAACAAAAAAGGCAATGGTGGTGTGGCTTAATTAAACCTTTCCATCATTGCCTTTTTGCATATAGTTTTTACTTTATAAAGTTACTTCACAATTACAAGGAAGTAGTTTTTCTTACCTCTTTGCAGTAATAAATACTTACCGTCAATAAGGTCATCAGCCGTAATTATTTGGTCGAAAGCTTGCAGCTTCTCTTTGTTAAGCGACACGCCTCCACCTTTTACAAGTTTACGCATTTCGCTTTTGCTTGGGAATATCTGCATACCCGCCTGATTAAAAATGTCTACTGCTGGTTGTCCTAGAAGTTCTTTAGAAACCTCGTAATGTGGAACGTCTTTGAATACATCGTTGAAAGTCTGTTCGTCGAGTTGCAGAAGATTCTCTTTTGTAGCCTTACCAAAGAGAATATTCGATGCAGCTATTGCCATATCGAGGTCAGCCTGTGAGTGAACCATACGTGTAACCTCTTCAGCTAATCGGCGTTGTAGCGTTCTACGTCCAGGGTCTTGCCTGTGTTCGTCTATAAGAGCATCAATTGTTGGTTTGTCTAACGATGTAAAAATCTTTATATACTTTTCTGCGTCGTCGTCGCTAACGTTTAGCCAGAACTGATAGAATACGTATGGAGTGGTACGATTACGGTCGAGCCAGATGTTACCACTTTCTGTTTTACCAAACTTCTTACCGTCAGCCTTAGTTATAAGTGGGCAAGTTAAGCAATAAGCCTCAGCCTCTTGCCCGAGCGTACGGCGAATAAGTTCTGTTCCAGTGGTCATATTGCCCCACTGGTCGTTGCCTCCGAGCTGTAGCTTCACACCATAATGTTCGTATTGATATAAGAAATCGTATCCTTGCAACAGTTGATATGTGAACTCTGTGAACGAAAGACCGTCGCTAGCTTCACCATTTAAGCGACGTTTCACACTGTCTTTTGCCATCATATAATTCACGGTGATGTGCTTACCTACAGTTCTTGCAAAGTCAAGGAAGGAGAAATCCTTCATCCAATCGTAGTTATTAACCATTTCCGCCTTATTTTGCGCATCGCCATCGAAATCGAGGAACTTGCTAACTTGTCGTTTAATAGCTTCTTGGTTATGATAAAGAGTTTCAGAGTCGAGCAAATTACGCTCTTGACTTTTGCCTGATGGGTCGCCAATCATACCTGTTGCCCCACCAATGAGCAAATAAGGCTTGTGTCCACATAGCTGTAAATGGCGCAACATCATTATACCGCATAGGTGTCCAATATGTAGAGAGTCGGCAGTAGGGTCGGTTCCAAGATACGCCGATACCATACCCTTTTGCAGAAACTCTTCTGTTCCTGGCATAATTTGCGCCAACATACCGCGCCATCTTAGTTCTTCAACAAAGTTTTTCATCACTTATTGTATTTTAAGCCCGTATGAGCTGTATTATAATATAATGTACTATAGAATATTCGTAAACACTATTTATGGTACGGGGTCATATCCACTTCCTCCCCAAGGGTTACATCTCAATATTCGCCAAATAGCCAATGCGAGTCCTTTTATAGGTCCGTGCTTCTTTAAAGCTTGCTTTGCGTATTCGGAACAAGTGGGAGTAAATCTGCATGAGGGAGGAGTAAATGGAGTAATAAACCGTTGATAAAACAGTATAGGAATTATGAGAAACCACGATAGTAGTTGCGAAACTATGTGCAAAACCTTCTTTATCATTATTCTAGAATGTCGTCTGTTTTGTTTGTCTCTAATCTCTCTTTAATTCGTTGGAGCAGGTTACAGACTTTGTTTTCTACATCTACAGTTGTGTGGAGTATATTATCGAGCCATATAAAGGCAAGTAATATTTCTTGGTTAGACCTTGCTTGTAATTCATCAAGCAAGATATACTTGTTCTTTCTATATGCTTCTCTCACTTGCCGCTTAGCCCTGTTACGTTTTACAGCATGTTTAAAGCACTTTTTGGGTATACTAACTAGTATCTTTACTTGTGATGAAGCATTGGCTACAGCACTTTTACAGTTAGCCGAACCATTGTTACGGTTGCGTATAAGAAACACTGCACGTAAAGGGAAAGCAACCATTGAGCTACTACTCCCACCATTAAATAGTTCGTTTATGAGCAGTTTGCTACATAACCGTTCTTCTTTACGTAATGTAAATTTATGGGATATAGGCATTAACTGTATACCTTTTTTGTGTTCAAAGAAGCATATTTAAGCAAATCTTTCTCTTGTTTCTTTATTTCTTTTGCTCTTCTAAGTAGGCACGTAATGCCCCTGTCATAGAAGGATGCTGTGCTGATGGTGCTTCTAAGTCGAGTCGTAAGCCTTGGTCTTTCACCTCTTTGGCTGTTGCTGGGCCGAAAGCAGCAATCTTGATGTCGCCTTGTACAAAGTCGGGAAGATTTTCTTTCAATGCACGAACGCCAGTAGGACTAAAGAATACAAGCATATCGTAGTCGAATGATGCTTTTTCTTCTTCGGTCAAATCATTACTAACAGTACGATACATCACACATTCTTTGTGTCTCAACTTATTGTTGGTAAGCATTGTTGATATAGAATCAGTATGCACAGAACTTAATGGCACAAGGTATTTCTCGTCCTTATGCTTAACCATAGTAGGAATTAAGTTATCTATTTTACCAGAATTGCCAAAAAATATCTTACGTTTTCTATATTGCGTATACTTCTGAATATAAAGTGCGATAGTTTCTATTACGCAAAAATACTTCATTGTTTCAGGTATTGTAATACGCATTTCTTGAGCCAGCTTGAAGTAATTGTCAATCGCATGGCGAGATGTAAATACCACAGCAGTATAATCGAGTAAGTTTATTTTCTGCTGTCTGAACTCTTTAGACGAAAGACCTTCCACCTTAAAGAATGGGCGAAAGACCATCTCAACACCCAAATCCTTGGCTATTTCATAATAAGGCGACTTATCGCTCCCTGGCTTAGGCTGTGATACAAGTATCTTTTTAATCATCGTGTCCTAAAATATTATAGTCAAATAGTTATTGGTATATACCAAAATTCCTACTAATGCCATCAACGGCATCAGTTCTAGGGTGCAAAAGTACAAAATTATTTGCATACTGACAGCCGTTCTTTTGAAAAAGATAATGTATCCTTGATAAAATAGAAGCAATTTAATTAAACTTACAATAGTTGCAGCATAAATAAGCGTATACTGCGCTGAAAGTCCAAAATATATCATTAACAAGACAGCAGGATAAATAATAACACCTTCAGCAGATACGAGGAACAAAGTTAGTTGCGACCATTGCTGGTTACTTCTTCGGTCAAAATACACCCAATTTACAATTGTATATAGAAGATTTTTAAGTAGGAAATAACTTAAAAAGATACCAAAGAAGATACCTACGGCTAATATTGGAGAATCGCAAATATCGTTTCCACTATTTGTTGTCCGTGTAAAGAGATAATAAGTAATACTTAAAAGTAATGCTGTTTGCACTACTAAGAATGCTTGAAAGCGTACTTCGTGTCCGGTTTCAACGATATTTGCACTACGAGTAGGACGATGAAAAAGGTTTTTTATCTGCCTTGCAATAAAGTTGCGCGACATAGACGAGGCTATCATTGCCAGTGCAAAACATACAATAAGTGTACCTGCAACAACATTATCGTTGCCTACATTGTATGGAGCGGGGTCGCCCAACACCCCATCATGTGCCCTTACTAATTCTGGACGGAAGTACTTATTTCCTTTAAAATAGCCTTCTTCAGCAAACTTAATAGTTCGTAAATTGAGAGGTTTAGGAGCCTTCCAGTATAAAATATTCTTTGTTTTTGCTACCTTTACGGTATCTACTTGCCAATCGCTGTTAGCCTCACGCTCAACCATAGTTGTATGTTTAGAAGGTTGAGGTGAGGTGCGCAATTGTTTTAATAGTTTCGACTGGGTTGTAGAATCGGCTGTCAGCATATTGGTTTACAATCCAAATACCTTTTTAATCTCTGCCACTTTATCGAGTTTCTCCCAAGTAAAGAGTTCCACTTCAAGCTCTTTCTTATTATGATACAAACTTGTAAAGGTCTTCTTTACCGTTTCGTTCTTACGTCCCATGTGTCCATAAGCTGCTGTTTCTAGATACATTGGCTGACGCAACTTTAACATTCGTTCTATTGCTTTAGGGCGAAGGTCGAACATTCTCTTTATTCGTTCTGCTATTTCACCGTCTGTTAAGTTCACATGAGCGCGTCCGTAGGTATTAACATAAACACTAACAGGTTCGGCAATACCGATAGCATAAGCCAATTGCACTAGAATTTCGTCGCTTACACCTGCTGCCACCATATTTTTTGCTATGTAGCGGGTTGCGTATGCGGCAGAGCGGTCTACCTTAGATGAGTCTTTTCCTGAAAAAGCCCCTCCCCCATGTGCACCTTTTCCACCGTAGGTATCAACAATAATCTTACGACCAGTCAGACCGGTATCGCCATGAGGACCACCAATAACAAACTTTCCCGTTGGATTTACGAAATATTTTATATCATCATTGAATAGTGCTAATACTTTATCAGAGTCTATCTGTGCTTTCACTCGAGGTATTAGTATATTCAAAACGTCCTCTCTAATCTTTGCCAGCATAGCTTCATCAGCTTTCAGTTGTGCCTCTACTGAATCGTTAGCAGGCTTAATAAAGTCATCATGTTGGGTAGAAACTACAATTGTATCAATGCGTTGTGGAATATTGTCATCACTGTATTCTACCGTAACCTGGCTCTTTGAATCTGGTCGAAGATAGGTCATTACCTTTCCTTCTTTACGTATATCTGCCAAAGTAGTCATTAATAAGTGAGCCAAGTCGAGCGTTACAGGCATATAGTTTGCAGTTTCGTTGCAGGCATAACCGAACATCATACCTTGATCTCCTGCTCCTTGATTATCCTCATCAGCCCTATCTACACCCCGATTTATATCGGAACTTTGCTCGTGAATGGCTGAAAGAATACCACAACTATTACCATCAAATTGATATTCTGCCTTCGTATAGCCAATGTTATTGATTGTTTTGCGAGTGATTGCAGGAATGTCTATATATTCTTTTGAGCGTACTTCGCCCATAATAATAACCTGTCCTGTTGTATTAAAAGTTTCTATTGCACAACGAGAACTATTATCATAAGCAAGAAATTGGTCAAGAAGAGCATCGCTAATTTGGTCTGCGACCTTATCTGGGTGTCCTTCTGATACTGATTCAGAAGAGAATAAATATGCCATCTGTTATATTTTTATTTATGTTTACCTATTATTATAGATACGTCCTATGGATTATATGTAGAAGAAGTTTATTGTCATAACTACATTTTTTCGTTGTGGTCTCTTGCTTTTATATGGTATATTTCATCTTTATTCCCATTGTATAGTCCGCCTATACCTTCTAAAAAGAATACAAAAACAGCTCATATAAAAGGCAAAAAAACTACATAAGTATCTTTTAGGAACCACCTATAAGATTGCAAAGTTACAGTAACATATTCAGAAAACAAAATAAAACTGAAAAGATTTAGAATTTATTAAAACCTAATATTACAATCTATTTATCACTCGCAACCCCTAAGGCTAAAATACTAATCTTAACATTTGAGGCTTTCATTAGTTCTTTTCCTACCGCTGTAAGTGTCGCCCCAGTGGTTATAATATCATCAATTAAAAGTATATGCTGATTATTTATCTTTTCGGGTGCACATAGTTTAAAGGCGTTTTCCACATTTTTGGTACGTTCCCACATATCTTTTTGTGTCTGACTATCTACAAACGATGTACGTTTAATTGTATCTTTCAAAATGGTTATCCCCGTTACAGCACTTACTCCGTGGGCTATTTCAAGACTTTGATTATAACCTCGCTGAATGGTACGTCGTTTAGTGAGTGGCACTGGTAGTAAAGCTGTTATACCATCAAAGAAGTTTTGGGTTGCATATTCGGCAGCAATAAGGCGTCCAAATTGCTCACCTATATCTGGACGATCAAAGTATTTCAACTTATATATAAGGTAACTCGAAGCAGAATTGGGTTTATAAAAGAAATAAGCTGCACATTTTTCTATAGGAATTCTACCCCAGAAAAGTTGTGCAACTTCGTTATCCAAAGGCTGAAAATGACAGTTTGTGCGTGGTAAAGCTATGTTACAAGTCGCACAAAGTGGTTCCTCTGTTATACTAAGTCTACGTCCACAAACTACACAAGCACGAGGTGCAATAAGATCAAGCACCCTAGAGAAGAAGCTAATCTTCGTCATTGTCATCAATATCGTCTACTATTGTTACATCGTCTATACACAACCGAATTATATCGAGTGTAAAACCTCTTCCCATTGCGTATTTTATAAGTTTCATAGAACGTTCATAATCGGTTTCCGCTTTTATGGTTAGATACTTACTTTTCAGTAGTGGGCGCAACACATTCAGATACTCTTGCGGTTCTATTTCGTCAAGAATAGGTTGAGAAATGCTTTGTGGAATATGTTTTTGCCACAGTGCTTGTTCTATCTTTCGCCGCCCCCATTTGTTGAATACTATTTTATCGCGTACAAACGATTGTGTAAATCTTTCGTCATCAATATATTTATAGTCTATGAGTTTGTCAATAATGCGTTCCTGTGCACCGGCTGCAATGCCCCATTTACGTAATTTCTCTACCATTTCGCCCGAACAATGCTCGCCACGGGCACAAAGGTCGCCAAGCTTTCGTAAAGCTTCTGCTTCGGTTATTTGTTTTTTTTGCATCACAAACGTATAGCTTTTACAAATCGCTGCTTAGCAAATTGGTCGTTTCGCACCTCTATTCCAACATAGCCCAAAGCGTTTAGCATTGCCGAAACTTCATCTACAAAGCGGTAGTTGATTTCAAAATAGAGTTCACCATTGTGCGAAAGGGCTATCATTCCATATTCTGCTATGGCACGATAGAAGCGCAACGGATCGTCATTAGGTACGAAAAGAGCTATAGAAGGTTCGTAATTCAGCACGTTTGGAAGCATATCTACACGTTCATTCTCACAAATATAAGGTGGATTACTTACGATAACATCGAACATCTCTGAGGTTGGCACGAGTTGTAATGCATCTTTCATTTGAAAATTAACTGTAGCTCCCAACCTGATAGCATTGTCGCGGGCTATTAAAAGCGCCTCTGACGAAATATCGTAGGCAGACACTACTGTATTAGACATATCCAACGAGAGAGTAATAGCTATGCAACCGCTCCCCGTCCCAACGTCTAATATACGCAAAGGAGTAGGTGGCTGTAGTGCACAGAATGAATTATTATGAACATTTATAACCCATTCGCACAACATTTCCGTCTCTGGACGAGGTATTAGTACACCTGGAGCCACACAGAATTGTCGTCCACAAAATGTAGTAGAGCCAAGAACATACTGCACTGGTTCGCCTTTTTCCAAGCGAGACATTATTTTTTCGAGATCGTTAGCATCGTCTGCTGATAATTGCGTAACTTTGTCGGTATATATTTCGGCAAGTGTCAGTCCGTAACGTTCCTCTAAAACCATTCTAACAAGGGCTTTCGCTTCGTCTAACGGATAGACATTCATAAGCTGTTTATACAGATTTTGATAGCTTGTATACATATTTGCAAAGGTAGAAAATAAATGGAAATGAAACAAAAAAATATAGATGAAATGTATATGCGCCGCTGTTTGCAATTGGCAAAGAACGGCAGATTATTAGCAAAACCCAACCCTATGGTGGGTGCGGTAATAGTAAGTAGCGATGGAAATATTATAGGTGAAGGCTACCACGTGCGATACGGAGAAGGTCATGCAGAGGTTAATGCCTTTCGATCGGTACGCCCAAAAGATGAAAACCTACTATGCGAAGCCACTATATATGTAAGTCTTGAACCCTGTTCGCATTATGGAAAGACTCCTCCTTGTGCCGATTTAATTGTTCGAAAGGGTATTCGCAGAATGGTTTGTGGCTGTGTAGACCCCTTTTCAGCAGTGCAAGGAAGAGGTATTGAGCACATTCGTAAGGCAGGAATAGATGTTACTGTGGGCGTGTTGGAGCACGAATGCCTAATGCTGAACCGTGAATTTATAGTGCGAAACACAGAAAATAGACCCTACATATTGCTAAAATGGGCACAAACTGCTAATGGTTTCATAGGGTATTCGCAGGTTACGAGCGATAGAAAAGCCACTCTGCAGATATCTAATGCCGTTACAAAGATGCTCGTTCATAAGCTCCGTGCCGAGTACGATGCTATTCTTGTAGGGCGCAATACAGAGGAATTGGAACACCCACGTCTTACGGTAAGAGAGTGGAATGGCAAGAATCCACAGAAAATAGTACTGTCGTCTACTTATAAAAATAATGGTTTTGTAGATGAAGTTCTATATGTTAATAGTCTGCAACAACTTATTGAAACCATCAACCAACGCAATAATACAGAACAAAAAATATGTTCACTCATCGTAGAAGGTGGCGCACACACACTTCAATCGTTTATAGATGCAGGCTTGTGGGACGAAATTCGTATAGAGACAGCCCCCTTTACTATAAACAATGGTATTGCCGCTCCACATCTTCCAAATAATATTGACATTGTGAAAAAAGAGTTTTATGGTAACACTATCGTTACTTATAAGCGTTTGTAAACAAGTTTTTTAAGAAGCAAAGAGGGTCAGCAGAGTTTCATTCTTAGGGAAACGAACTTTGTTTTGTTGCTTATGGCAGGTGCTAAGATACACAGAAGAAGAGTGGATTGTACGTGTAATGGTGTGAGTTACCGCATTTCTGACACCGAAAAAGAACAATCGCAGATAAGAAGAACGTGATAAATCACGCCTTTACAACTCGTCCGCCTCTTCGCTGTATATATATGATTGTTTTACAAAGAGTAGTCGTGTTTTTATAAAGATAATCCCCCTAAAAAATAATAACTGCACTTTAACGATGCGAAGGCAACTCTTTTGTGGCGCAAAATCTACACTTTTACAGGAGGGTGTGTCAAAATTGATACATCCTCTTTTTATTCTCCCTTTACCTTGTCTACCACATAATTCGTTAATTACTGCAGCTATGCTGCTAATTTCATATAAAATGATTTATAGGGCTTTAAATAG
>ENA-OWNK01000134-OWNK01000134.1-metagenome-genome-assembly--contig:-NODE-134-length-33850-cov-4.884125_pt1 | contig 33850 bp, 28 predicted proteins | sample MGYA00245343_ERZ651121 | MGnify/ENA primary metagenome ERZ651121 (study PRJEB26857, sample SAMEA4031775) | metagenome | biome: human; feature: oral; material: saliva | place: Philippines | collected 2014... | reverse complement strand
ATGGGATCAGTATTTTACCAAGTTTAATCGTTACACAACCTTGGCAGCCGTAAAGTATAAGGAACAAGGGAAGACTTGCTCCTTTTATAGGGACATACTCGTTCGGCCCGCCTGGGCTTTCTTTAAAATATATATTCTTCAGAAAGGCTTTTTGGACGGGAAGATAGGTTTTGTCCTTTCTATGAACCATTATTTTTACACGCTTACAAAATACGCCAAGTTGTATTGGCTTCTAAAAGATGGCGGTGAACTTTAATTCTCGGCATGAAACTGAAGATAATCTGTAAAGCCGAAAGGCCGTAAAATTCGATGAATCGAGTCTTACGGCCTTTTGGTATGGTTGTAAAATGAAGCGATACCGTATGATGACAAGGTCTTCATGTACATTTACTAACAATTTGGGTGGTTTTGCGAGTATAGGTTATAGAGTATTTTATAAAATAAGCCGGATATGCTACACTGAAAGATAATCGGCTGACGGCACGAAAGCCGTGACGTTGTATGAAATATGAGAAAAGCGGGGCGAACTATGGACGGACAATTTTTCTTATCATGGCAGCAGGATATTAAAATATTCTTATATCCGCCTATTTTATGTGCGATTTTTCGAGCAATCTTTATTGCCGTATATAATCCGTACGATTCTCTGGACGGACATTGGCCGTCTTTACGGGGGGCTTTCCGCTACGGCTTTTGGTGGGGTATGGATTTTAATGCCTATGTTTTTCTGCTTCCTTTTCTTTTCATTACGATAGGAGGCCTCTTTTTTCCGGTTCTGTACGATATTGGCGATACACTGCGCTTAGCAGCACTGGTTGTGTATTGTGCTGTTATTTACGCCGCCTTTGCGGGGAAGATGATTTTTTACCGTCACTTTCATGATATTTACAATTACATGGTCCACTACGGAAAGAATGCGGAAAAACATAATCTGATTGACGTCTTTTTCAACCAAGATCACGGAGCTCTCGTATTGGTCGGCTTTATTCCCGTTATCGCCATAAGTACCCTGGCAGGTCATCTTTTTCTCTCCCTGCCGACTATAGCACCGCCCGGTATAGCCATAGCCTGGCCCCGTACATTTAACGGTATTCTTTTTGTCCTTTCCGTGTTGGCGTTCTACTGGTTCCGCTACGGCGGTACCTTCAGTCATGATGATAAACCCGAATGGGATACTATACCGACAGTGGTTAAAGAAGACCTGTTTTTTGCCAAAGCGACGGTAGACGACCTGGTTTCATTGGAACTGGTGTGGAAGCACCCCTTGCGTGAAGAATATACAAAGAGCGATGAAGAATTGAAAGGGGCCGTAGCGAATTTACTTCCCCAAGGGACAAATATTGAGGACTTTTCCAATCCCCTTCTGGCATTTAAACGAACGGCTCAGGGTGAACGCATTCAAAAGCCGAAACATATTTTCCTCATAGTCGGGGAAAGTATTCCTCAATGGTCTTTGGATGATATTTATCGACCTCTTCATGTATGCGACGGATTGTGGCGCTTTAAGGAAGATGAACATACGGCTCAAATAGTCGACTTTTTGCCGGCAGGAAATGTGTCTCGCCCGTCCATTGTCAGCCTTATGAGCGGAGTATACGATGCAGCCATGGAGCTTAACGAACGGGAAGCCTTCTGGCGGCAACCCTTGCCGACATCTTTTCCGGCTCAAATGAAAAGATTAGGTTATGATACTGTATATTGGTATGGTGGCAATGCGTCATACGGAAACTTTAATCATTTCGGTAAAGCTCAGGGCTTTGATCGAGTTGAGAGTGCTTCGATTTTTTGCGGGCCTCATGCGCCGAAAACGTGGGTAGGCGTATATGATCATGTTTTTTTAGAAAAAGTAGCGGAACTCATCGGCGAGACGGACCGACCGACCTTTCATTTTATCTATACGACATCCAATCACGGACCGTATAAGATGGAAAAGGAGCTCTTAGACTATGATCCGGAAAAGGTCATGCCCGACGTAGGTGATGACTTGAAGAAGGATAAAGAACGCAATAAAGAACTGGCTACATATCGTTATAGTGATAAGGCTATTTTCAACTTTGTAGACGAAATGAAAAAACGGTATCCTCAAAGTTTATTTATTATTACGGGAGACCATTCGAATCTTTTCGGAAATTTACGCAACACGTCCCTCATTCGTCGAGACTATACCTTGAGGGATACCTATCAAACTGTGTGCCTTTTTCAGCATCCTCAAATTCATAAGAATTTCTTTACAGCTGTCAGAGGTTCTCATATGAGTATTATGCCGACTATTATCGAAGCGATAGCACCGAAGGGTTTTACCTATTATTCTTTGGAACCGTCCTTGTTTGAAGCGAGTCCCCATGCGGTTATAACGCCTTATCAATGGATGGATGATACGTATACGGGTGATGTTCGACAACAATATGCGGAGCCTACCAAACCTTCAGCTGAACCGGTAGCTAAAGCCGAACGAACCCATACCCATGAAATGTATGAAAAAACAGCCAAAGACAAGGCACTTTTGACAACGTGGCTAATTAAACACGAAGATGAATTATTTCCTAAATCGTTCGATGAGATATAAGGATGTGACGACATGGGTATTATTCACATTGCCGGAGCCTCTGTATGGGGCGGCGGTGAGCAGTATGTATACGATATAAATGCTGAAATGCAACGACGAGGAAAAGACGTATATGTATTAGTTGACGAATCGAATACCGCTCTTTGCAGTCGTTTTGCCGAAACGTCGGAAGTAGTTCCGGCGAAACTGTATAAAGGGCGGGGGATAGCCTCTTTGTTTTCTACGGCGCGTTTTATGAAAAAGAGGAGAATCGGTCTTATTGCTTGTCATTCGGGAAAATATATCCTTACGGCACTGCTTTTGAAGAAGCTGACGGGTGCTAAGGTGCTGTTCTTCAAACATAATGCTATTGCAGGTAAATCTGACCGTTATCACCGTTGGATAGAAAAAGAAACAGATCTGTTTGTTTGCGTGTCACAGCTCGTGTATGATTTGCAGGCAAGGGGGACGGATAGGGAAAAGTACGTGAAAGTTTATAACGGTATTGATGCTGAACGATTCAATCATGTTTTGCCTCGTATGTATGTACAAAACTATAGCAACGGCCGCCCTTTTACCATAGGCTATGCAGGAAGAATCATAGAAAACAAGGGCTGGAAAGAATTGGTTGACGCTGTCGTACTGTTACATGAAGCGGGAAAGTTCGTTCGTCTTTTATTGGTGGGGGGCGGCAGTGATACAGATATTGCCTGCTTGTGTGATTATATAAAAAAAGTAAAGGCGCAAGAATATATATCCTATGAAGGCTATGCACGAGATATGGGCGATTTTTATGAAAAAATCGATTGCTTCGTTTTGCCGTCCAAGGTGAGAGAAGCTTTCGGACTCGTTCTTTGCGAAGCGTTATACTGTAATGTCCCTGTCATCACGAGTGCATCGGGAGCACAAGGAGAAATTATAACCGACAAGGTAACGGGGCGTATTGTCGATCCCTTGGATGCATACGGCTTGGAAGAGGCACTGAATGCCTATTATGAAAACCCTCTACAAGCAGGAGAAACGGCACGGAAAGGTAAAAAGAATGTGAAAGAAAAATTCCTGATAAGTCGTACTGTTGACGAACTTTTTGTGGCTATAAGAAAATTGGGAATTGAGGTATAAAATGCGAGTAAAGGGGAGACTGCTTATAAGTCATACCTTTTCATTGCTTTATCCATGAAAGATATATGTATTTTGAAAAAAAGTCGCTATATATGCGGCTTTTTTTGTGTCTATGCTATAATAAACTGATGTAATTTTTAGCAGAGGTTGGTGGAAGGGGCGTAATGAGAAACTTTATTCTCCAAAATGATGAAAAAGTTGTAGCCGTATTATTGTCTTTAATGGTCTGCGTTATGCATTTGTCCGTTTCCGTTGGCAATATATTGTATGCAGCAGCTGTAATTATAGGTGTAGGTAGCCTGTATATACGACGGCATGAAAAATTTCCCGCCCGGATTTCTTTATTTTTAAAAGCATATGCTATTATGTTAATCTTTATCATACCGTCTGCCTTGGTTTCTGTGAATATTAAAGTCGTAGGTTCCTTTTTAAATATTTGGATATGGAAAGGATTGACGGCTCTTATTGTCTTACGATGTATTCGTCATAAAGCTACGGCTATGGTCATGCTCCTTGTCTTATTCTATTTTACGGCTGCTGACGGGGCTTATGCCTTTTATGATTCAGTGAATATGGCGGGTTTGGAAGAGACTCGATCGGGCGGATTCTTATCCGGTTCCGTCATGGCTTTTGCCATGGTCATGACTATGCTTTTTCCTATAGCCTTGGTTTTTCTTTATGATATAACCGTTCCATCTCGTTTAAGGCGAGCAGCTGCGATCTTACTGGTTGCGTTGGGTTTCGGTATGTGGGGAAACCAAAGTCGCGGGTCTTGGTTATTCAGCCTCATTAACGGTTTTATCCTTACACTTATTTACGGGCTCAAAAAAAAGAGATATTTACTGGCCGCCGTTCTTGTCAGTCTTTGTATAGGGGGGCTTTTTACGGCTAATCCCGAGTATGAAAGCCGTTTTTTAAGCGTTACCAATACGACCACGAACAGTTCCAATCGTGATAGAGTCTATGCTTGGCACTCGACAATTCGAATGATTGAGGATAAGCCTTTGACCGGGTTCGGTCCAGGACAGTGGCAGGTAAACTACAGAAAGACGTATAAGGTTGTCGAAGAGTCTCGGGACTTGGGCCATGCGCATAATAATTTCTTACATATTGCGGCTGAATCGGGATTAATTGGCCTGGCAGGATTTACGGCTTTTTGGTTGTTTTTTCTGGCCTATGTGGGGCGCTTGTGGGTAAAAGAGCGAAGTCCGTATGACTTGGCTGCACTTTTTGCCGTTGCCGCCTATATTTTTATGTTCGGTATGAGCGATTACACGTGGGGGAAATCGGATAGCATAAGAGAATTTTGGTTTGTTATATCTCTGTTATTGGTTATGAAAGACGGTAGTGAAAAGGAGTAGAATGTGAAACCTGTTGAAACTTGCCGAAATCGCCAAATTAGCGTAGCTGTGTGTACAGCCTTTGTCGACTACATATCCATAGTGACGGCTTTATATTGTGCTTTTACGATTCGCCTTCATCTGCCTGTTTTTCCTGTCCAGGGGGATTTCAGACTTGAAGGTATATATCACTTTCTTATAGTTCCTGCTGTTTTCCTGTCCGTATTCTTATTAAACGGAGTATATCGTGAGGATATTCCTTATTGGGAGCGGCTGAAGGTGATTTTCAGGAGTATTACCGTCGGTACGATTACTGTTGTCGTATTAATGTATGCCGGTCATGTTACAGGAAGTGTTTCACGTCTATTCGTAGCTTTTTCATATGCTTGTATACTCATCTTTGACCTTATCTTTAGACTTATTTTTGATGCCCTTTTAACTAGAACCGGAGTTATACAGATTCCGGTTCTCTTGGTTGGTGCCGGAAAGACGGCCGAGTTGGTTGAAAGAGCTTTGCAGCATATGCCGGCTATGTATTATAAATTTATAGGTTATGTGGATGATGCTCCGAAATCATCCTATATTCAGGCTCATTACCCGTGTTTGGGAACCTTGGCCGATGCTGAACGAGTTGTACGTGATATGAAAATTCGACATGTATTGATTTGTATGCCCGGCATGGCCCCGAAAGAGTTGGTGGATTTAATAAATCGCTTACAACTTTTAACAGCACGAGTCGATTTTGTTCCTGAACTTTTCGGTATACCGGCATCTAATTTAAGTGCGCGCGGGTTAATGCGTGAAGAAGCAGTTGTTATCCATATTAGAAACAACTTGGCACGTAAGTCTAATCGAATAGCTAAGCGAATTTTTGATGTTTTTGCAACTCTCTGTGGCGGCTTACTGATACTGCCGATTATGGTGGTTATTGCCGGACTCATTTATTTTGACTCGCCCGGCCCAGTCGTTTTTTCACATCGCCGAGTCGGTAAGGGGGGTAAGGAATTTCCTTGCTATAAATTTAGAACCATGACTGTTAATGCGCAGGAAGTTTTGAAAAAGTATTTGCAAGAAAATCCGGCAGCCAAAGAAGAGTGGGAACGGGATTTTAAGTTAAAAGATGATCCCCGTGTGACTAGAATTGGCAAGATTCTACGTAAAACGTCTCTTGATGAATTACCGCAACTCTGGAATGTATTGACCGGTGATATGAGCCTTGTGGGGCCGCGTCCTATTGTACGCGAAGAAGTGGCCAAGTATGGCAAATATATCGGAGATTTCTATCTTGTACCGCCCGGAATTACGGGGATGTGGCAAGCCAACGGTCGCAGTGATACGACATATGAAGAACGGGTTCATATGGATTCGTGGTATGTACATAATTGGAGTGTTTGGCTCGACATTGCATGTTTATTAAAGACTGTAATAATTGTGACGAAAGGGAGAGGAGCCTATTAACCTGTAATATAAATAAGATTTTATTGCGAGACGTGGATTGATTTTTTAATTTCCTGTAAAACGAGTCAGTATTGTTTGACGTATAATTAATTGTTTTTTTACGTATATTGAAGAGAAGGAACATGAGGATTGGTATTTGTCGTAGTGATATAATATGGTCTTATTTAGGCATGAGCTTTACAATGGCTGTTAATCTGATACTATTACCTTTATATGTATATTATTTTTCAGAGGACACATTAGGGCTTTGGTATGTATTTCTTGGTCTAGGTGGTATTGCATTATTATTTGATTTCGGGTTTTCTGTTACTTTTGCTCGTAATATTACATATTGCTGGAGTGGTGTTAAAAGATTACGCAAACAACATGTAGAAATGATTGTGGGGGCAGATGTTAATTATCCATTACTTAAGACTGTTCTTAGAGTATGTAAATTAATATATGCCGTTTTAGCGGGGACGGCCTTAGTATTAATTTTTACTGGTGGAATGTATTATGTTTATTACATTTCACCAGCAATGACTGAGGGCGAATTGAGAACAGCGTGGGGGGCATATGGGCTTGGAATCGTTCTTAACCTTTATTATGGATACTATCTAGCATTTTTACGAGGTGTAGGGGCCATTAAGTTAGCTAATAAGAGTATTGTTTATGCTCGACTATTACAGTTAATGATTACTATTGTTTTATTAGTTCAGGGATATGGTATCATTGGTGCTAGTATTGGATATCTAGTATATGGATTTGGTTTTAAAATATTTGGGAAACGTTATTTTTATGAGTATAAAGATATAGGGAGTGAATTGAATAAGGTAGATTATGATTCCTCCGTAAGTATGCAGGATATGTTTTATACGTTATGGCACAATGCGTGGCGCGATGGGATTGTATCTATTGCAAATTATATGTCTGTACAGGCCACTACGCTACTTTGCTCGTTATATTTGACTTTAGCTGAAACCGGGGTATTTTCTATGGCATTGCAGTTTACCACTGCAGTAGCAGTTATTGGGTCTACGTTATATAATACTTATCAATCGGCAGTACAAAACGCTTATGTTTTAGGGGATATGAAGAGGGTAAAAAATATATTTTCTTGTGCAGTAACTGTGTTTATTATCCTCTATTTATTAGGAATAATACTGTTAATTGGGGTCGGAATGCCGTTATTACATATTATTAAGCCTCAATTACCTATGACGACGGTGATTATTCTAGGAACTGCTTTAATGCAGTTTGTTATCTATTATCGAAATTGTTACATAGCTTACTTTGCTTGTACCAATCGTATTATATATGTAAATGCATTTGTTATCGCAGCAGTAGTAGGACTTGTATTGGCGGTTTGTTTTGTTAGCATGTTGCAGATGGGGTTATGGGGAATTTTGAGTGGAACTGTTTTTTCACAACTGATATTTAATAGCTGGTATTGGATTTACAAGGTGAATAAGGAAATGAACCTTACCCTGTGGACGATGTTACGTCAAGGAGTGACACAATTGATGTTAAAGAAGAAAGAAGGATAAGCTATGCAAAAGCGACCCATACGAGTTCTTCAAATTATCGGCATTTTTAATAAGGGGGGAGTAGAAAGTGTAGTGCTTAACTACTATCGTCATATAAATCGCGATAAGATTCAGTTTGATTTTGTAGTTCATGATAATACCACAGTTGATGTTTCTGCCCTAGTAGAGCCTTTAGGTGGGAGAGTGTATAAGGTTCCAGCATATAATAAGAATATATGGGGATTCATGAAGGGCGTTTATAATATTGTTAAGCACCATAATTATAAAATAATTCACTCTCATATGACTACATTGTCAGTATTCTCTTTAGGGCCTGCTTGGTTAGCGGGAGCAAAAATACGTATTTTACATGCCCATAATACGACGGTGTCCAGTGAATACTTTCGGAATATTATAAAATTAATGTTGCGTCCCTTTTCTATAGCGGTTGCTAATCACTATTTTGCTTGTAGTCAGTTAGTTGCACGATGGATGTATGGAGATATATCCAGAAAAACAATCATTATTAATAATGCTGTAGATTTGAAAAAGTTTGCTTTTAATCGAATAAGACGCAACATATTACGGAGAGAATTGGGACTGGAAAATAGCTTTGTGATCGGGCATGTAGGACGATTCGTATATCAAAAAAATCATGAATATTTAATACATCTGCTTGCTTTTATCATGCGAACTATGTCTGATGTGAAATTAGTGCTTATCGGAGACGGACCATTGCGGGAACGAATATTAAATCTTATACATACCCTGAATATGGATGATAGAGTATTGTACTTAGGTGTTCGTCATGACGTTGATGATTTATATAATATTTTTGATGTAGTCTATTTGCCGTCATGGTATGAAGGACTTGCAGTCGTATCTGTAGAAGCACAGGCTAATGGATTACCTATATTAATGAGTAAGTATGTAACTGAAGAGGCTTGTATAGATAAAGATTTGTCTTATCGGATTGGTGTGGGAGACGATGATATGGAGAAGTGGTTAGAAATGACACAGTCTATACGGGAACATTCACAATGGAGAGGTATACAGTCTGAAGTGTTGCAGAAGAAAGGATTTGATATCAGTCAGAAATCAGCCGAATTGGAGGCACTATATGAAATGTTTTTTCGGTACTAGTTTACCTAATATTAGCATGAAGGCTTCGCATTTACGGAACCGAGAGGTCATTGGAGATAACTATAATGTGGAAAGATTACATATCCTCGTGGAAATGATGCATGGCTTGGGGGATACTGTATGTGCGTTACCTATGATATCGGAGTTGCGTTATATGTATCCTCATGCTTATATATGTGTGATTTGTAAGACTGAAGGAGAACAAAATATTATTGAATTATCAGGAATCACCGTGGATGCTATTATTGTTCTGGATATTTACAAGAGTTTATACCATACGTGGAATATTATTAGTTCATTGCGTTGCAAACATTTTGATATTGGTATAAGCAGTGTCATTACGCCTGTACGTAAGTCTAAAGCTTTTATGGATTTATGTGGTGTTAAGCATCATGCAGGATATCAAGCAAATGGGTTTAATGTGTTTTCTACAAATGAGCATTTTGTAGTTGCTAGTGTCTATTCAGCTCGTTTGGTAGTTCAATGGTATAAACCTGTAGATACTGATGAAGTAAGTGATTCTAAGAAATTCATAGAGATAGATGATGTTATTAGGGCTCCCCGGTTATATATAAGAGAGAAAGAGAAAAAGTACATGCTAAAACGCATAGGGTTTTATCCTGATATTGCATTGTGTATTGGTAATGCAGGATCTAGCTTTACTAATCGATGGTTACGGTGCGGTAAGGTTTATCCTAAATCTTGGGGAATTCACAAAATGAAAGAGTTATTGCAGTTAATAGTTGATTCAGGCTATACAGTTGTGCTTATTGGAGGACAACAAGAGTTGGCCTTGTTGTCCTCGTTGGGGGAGTATACAAGATCCTCGAGGGTGAGTACTCTAGTTGGGATGTGTGATGTAATAGAAAGTATGGCAGCCATTAGTCTGACTAAAGTGGTGGTTGGAGTTGATACCGGGATGCAGCACATTGCCGCAGCACTGGGAATATCAACCGTTTCCATTTTTGGGCCTACTAACCCTAAAAGATGTGGGGCCTATGGGGACCGTAGTTTTTTTGTTGAGGCTGCAGTGGATTGTAAATATTGTTATGGAACTAAAAGGTATATTCATTGTTCTAATAGATTTTGCTTACAACAAATACTACCAATACAAGTATTCAAACAGATTGAATCTGTACTGAGTGACAAGATGAAATAATTAAGACCAGTACTTGGTAATAAAATACTTATATCGTTTAATTAAATAGTGACTAATGGTATGCTAAAAAAAGTTTTTAGACATAAATTAATACAGAGGAGATAAGTTGCATCATATGAATATCTTGGTTACAGGCGGGGCCGGTTATATCGGCAGTCATGCCGTGCGGGCTTTAAAAGCAAAGGGACATGTACCCGTTGTGTTGGATAACTTGTCACGCGGGCACAAAAAGGCTGTTCCTAAAGACGTACAACTTATTGTTGAAGACATTCATCATATAGAAGGCATACGAGAAGTTTTATGTCGTGAAAAGATAGAAGGAGTTATGCATTTTGCTGCTCACAGCCAAGTGGGCGAGTCAATGGAAAATCCGACTATTTATTATGATAATAACGTAGTCGGTACTTGGTCTTTATTGGAAGCCATGCGACTTGAAGATATTTCTTATCTCGTCTTTTCTTCGACAGCCGCAGTTTATGGGGAACCTGAGAAAGTCCCCATAATAGAAACAGATCCTTATAATCCGACGAATGTGTATGGCCAGACAAAGCTGATGATTGAAATGATGCTGGAGCAGTTTCATAGAGCTTACGGCTTAAATTATGCGGCATTAAGGTATTTTAATGCTGCCGGAGCTTCGCCGGACGGAACCATCGGGGAAGATCATCATCCGGAGACACATTTGATTCCCCTTATTTTGCAGGCCGCGGCAGGTAGAAGAGCGAGTGTAGGGATTTTCGGTACCGACTATTCGACACCGGACGGCACATGCATTCGCGATTATATTCATGTTACAGATTTGGCGGAGGCTCATTGTCGTGTTCTCGACTATTTGGTAAAAGGCGGTAAATCTCAGTCCTTTAACCTCGGCTCTCAACACGGCTTTTCCGTTAGGGAAATGATAGATGCGGCAAAAAAAGTGACGGGACGAGACTTTGCGGTTACGGAAGAAGAGCGTAGAGCCGGTGACCCGGCCGTATTAATCGCTTCGTCTGAACGCTTGCGTCAGGTGACAGGCTGGAGCCCCGTTTACAGTGATGTGGAGACTATTATTGCTCATGCATGGAAATGGCATCAGACCCATCCGAACGGTTATATGTAAACATATTATATATTCAGCATAAAAGGCACGAACGAAGCTTTTGCTTCGTTCGTGCCTTTTGCTTGCTTACCCTCTCGGAGCTTCGATGGGGTCGTAATCGGCCGGTTTATCCGTAATTGAAGCCGGGTCTACGGCTGACGGTACGGGTGTAAATTCCGGTCGAAAGAGTCTTTTTATAGCTTCTATGTAAGTAGGTATGATTGTGTCCATCAATAAGTAACGCTTGCGGAAAAGGTTGCGTTTTTGCGACTTGATTTCACTGTATGTGCGCCTTTTTTCTTCAATCGGTAAGGCCCAATACATTTTTTCGTCTGATACGGAGAAGGCACCTTCATCTTTCCAGAAATCGTTGAAGTTCGTCTTCTTTGAACGGTTTCCTCGCAGAAGATGGCTATTAGTATAAAAACCTTCATCCGTAATGACATATAAATTTTCCATTCCCAAGGTTTGTGTGAAGATACGTAATAAGTAGAGAATGAAATTCTTCGGCCTGTACCCGAAGAGTTTCTTCGTCAATACTTTTGTCAGCTCCAAGCCTTCTTTAGAACCTTGAAGAGTACCTACATACAAGGAAGGAACTCCGCTCTTATTATAGTCGAAGCGGAAGTTAAAATGGTAAATCATTTCGTTCTCATAATACAGATATAAGGATAAGAACCCTTCTTTTCGTTGTCCCGTATCGAAGATGAGGCGACAGACGAGGGGCAGTTCCGGATCGGGAGACGCCCAGAGTGTGTAGCCCTTGCCCCAATACAGTTCGTGAATAACCTCATCCGTAAACATGGTACGGAGAATATCGAAATGATGTTCCAAGGCGGTCAGGCGTTCCCGCATGGTCGAGTTTTTATAAAGGAAAACTCGGGTCATACTCTCTTGGAAATCAATGTCTTTTTCAGTAAAGAACCCCTTCATAGGTTCGTATGAATCGAAGTAGTCATAGAACTCTCTAAACAGGTCTTTGTGCATAATACTGATGCAAAAGAAGGAAAAAGCCCGCTTTTGTTCACGGAAATTGCGCGGCCTGTAGATGGCTTTTGACAAGTTCCAAAAGTAGGATGTACTTAACATGAGTGCCTCCCTCAATACAGTGTCGAACGTAGGTATATAACTTATTTATTATAAAAAGAAGGACTATATACTGTCAATCATCCCGGATTAGTCGGGGTATTCTTCTTGTAAAAAGTCAAAAAGTCTAATATAATAATTGTAAGGTCAAAGCGTATGAAAAGGACCTCTCAGATGTATTTATGAGGTGATAATATGAGTGTATTAGCCGATAAAATAGAAAAGTTTATTTTACATAAGTTATTGGAAGAAGAGGAAGAAAATATAGTTCTTCGCCGTAATGAATTGGCAGATGAGTTGGAATGTGCACCTTCACAAATCAGTTATGTTTTGAGCACGCGCTTTTCCAATGATAAAGGCTTTATCGTCGAATCGAGAAGGGGATCCGGCGGTTTCGTACGCATTGTGCGGTTGCAAAAGCGAAAAAAACATGACCGTACACCTGTTGCTTTATCGGAACGACGCCCTGCCGTCAGCATTTCTATGGAAGATCTGGACGGCCTGCTGTTTAAATTATTAAAACATAAGGCAGTAACAAATAGGGAGGCCATTATGTTGCATCAGACTTTTAAATCTTTATTTGAAGAACTTGATGACGAAGCACAACGCATGGCTGTTATTACGCGTATTTTAAAAAGTCTTGAGCTCGTACCCAAGGGATAAGGGGAGGCTTTACATGCTCTGTGATAGTTGTAAAAAGGCCGATGCGGTCGTACATCTTACTAAAATAGAAAACGGTAAGCGGACGGAATTACATTTGTGTGCCGCCTGTGCCGAAAAAGAAGGGATCCTCATAAACGGTAAGGATATTGAGGCATGGGGAAATAATTTTTTCGGCAAAACAGCAACCGGTGACGATGAAGTTACGGTAACTTCGGAAGTTACTTGCCCGGAATGCGGCATGACTTTTGCCGACTTCAATCGCACGGGCCTATTCGGGTGTTCTGCGTGTTATACCGCTTTTTCTGAAGAAATACAACCCGTTTTGAGGAGGATTCATGGTCATGTGCGTCATGTAGGAAAGGTTCCTGTTTGCGGTACGGAGGTATTTCGGACAAAGGCCCATATAAAGAAACTGCGCCGGGAATTAAAGCTCATGGTGGCTCAAGAAAACTACGAAGAGGCTGCGCGGATTCGAGATGAAATCAAAGCTTTGAGCTTCGAAGGCGGTGAAGATCGTGTTTAATGAGTATATACGGTCTCTCGTCTTGCCGTGGCAGGAAAGTCGTGGTACGGATGACGATGTCGTCTTGGATAGTCGTATCCGGTTGGCACGTAATATGAAGAATCGAGCCTTTCCCGAACGGGCATCGGCAGAAGATAAGGCTGTTGTATGTGAGGCAGCACGTGCTTGCATACCCGGTTTGAACGAATTGGGTAAAGGTCAATATGAAGCGTTATCCGTCAATGATATGAGCGATGAGAATCGTGATTTGGCGGCAGCACGCAGGATCATAACGCCTACTCTTGCAAAAAAAGGGGAAGGCAAGCTGTTATTTTTACGTCAAGATGCGGCAGCTTCTTTGGCGGTGAATGAAACGGATCATTTCGTTATCAATACGATTGTTTCAGGAAGCAATGTTCGCCAGGCTGCCGCGGAGGCCTTTGCCGTTGACAAGGTGCTGGAAGGTCAAACGGAGTTGGCTTTTCATGAAGATTTCGGCTATTTGACATCCATGCCGGCCATGACCGGGACGGGACTTTTTATCGGCGTGAGTCTCCATTTGCCGGGGCTTATTGCAACTAAAAAGTTGCGTCGAATTATGCAAGGGATTACGAAGTTCGGATTCGGCTTTTCGGGCGTATATTCAGGAAGAAGTACGCATGTAGGTAATGTTTTTCGAGTGGTCAATCAAATGACCTTGGGCATTTCGGAAGAAGACTTGCTGGACCGAGCGGAAACGGTTGTCGGTCATATTATTGAGGAAGAACGGGAATGCAGACGTGCCTTACGGGAAGAAAAGTCCGATCTTTTCCTCGATCGTCTGTACCGTAGCTACGGTGTATTGACTCAAGCCAGACTGATGGAACAGGAAGAAGCCCTCAATTTGTTGAGTGATTTTCGTCTGGCCGTAACGAGCGGTTTAATCGATGCCGATTTGCAAACCTATGCGGCTATGGTTACTGCTGTTGACTCCGCGTATGTAAGTCTGAGGCGATTCAATGATAAAGACCCGGAAGAAAAAGAAAGGGCTCGCTTATTGCGCAGTCTTATTAAAAAGTACGTACGGCGTGAGCCGTAACAGAAAGGTTTGAAAGGAGGGGGATGTGCATGGAACAACATTTTACACAACCTTCAAAACGCGTTCTCCGCTATGCTCGCGATGCGGCTCGCCGTATGGGACATAACTATGTGGGAACTGAACATATATTAATCGGACTGCTTTTGGAAAAAGAAGGAGAAGGCGGGAAAATCCTACGTCGACTGGGACTTACGGACGGCAATGTCATGCGAGTCATAGAAGGCGTAGTGGGAATCGGTACGGCAGTGACGGATAACCCTGTCTTAACGACCAAGACCCGCCTGGCCATGGAAGAGGCTTCGCGTGAGGCTGCCAAACAGTCGCGGCCCATTGAAACGGATATCATTCTTTGGGGATTATTGCAACAAGAAGACAGTATGGCCGTTCACGTATTGGAAAATATGGATATTGATACGGCCGGCATTATTGAAGAAATTGAAGAAAGAGTACCCGTTCGCCAAGGCGGTGAAGAAATCCCGGACACGGATACGGGAACTGAAAAAGAAAACCCTCTCGCCCTTTACGGGCGCGATTTAAATAAAGATGCGAAAGACGGCAAAATCGATCCCGTCATCGGCAGAGATAAGGAAATTGACAGGGTCATCCAAATTTTGTGTCGGCGTACGAAGAACAATCCGGTTCTTCTCGGATCACCCGGAGTAGGCAAAACAGCTGTAGCCGAAGGATTGGCGCAAAAAATTGCAGACGGCCATATTCCTAAGCCGTTGGCAGATAAACGTGTCATCTCCTTGAGCATGGCAAGTCTGGTTGCCGGCACTAAATATCGCGGCGAATTTGAAGAGCGGATTAAACAACTCTTGGAAGCGGTTAAAGAAGACTCATCGTTAATTTTGTTTATTGATGAATTGCATCAATTAATCGGTGCCGGTTCGGCTGAAGGGACTATGGATGCCGCCGACATCTTAAAGCCTGCCTTGGCCAGAGGTGAACTTCAGTGTATCGGTGCCACGACGACGGATGAATATCGCAAGTATATTGAAAAGGACTCGGCCTTGACTCGCCGATTCCAGCCGGTACGCGTAGAAGAACCGACGGAAGAAGAGACTCTGGCTATATTGCAGGGCTTAAAAGGGCCGTATGAAGACTTTCACCATGTTCACTTTACGGACGAAGCCTTGTCGGATGCGGTAAAACTGTCTGCTCGTTATATTGCTGACAGATATTTGCCCGATAAGGCTATTGATGTTATTGATGAAGCGGCTTCTAAGGTTCGATTGGAACATGCCTCTTCTAACGGTGAATTAAAAGAAGCGGAAGACGAATTGGCGCGAATTGAAAAGAAAAAAAGTGAACTTTCGGCAGCCGAAAAGTTTGAAGAGTGTGCCGCTTTGCGTGATAAAGCCAAAGAGATGGAAGAACGAATTCGTGAGTTAAAAGAAGCCCAAAAGGCGGAGGACTGGCCTCAGGTTTTAAGCTCTCATATTGCCGATGTCGTTTCCGTCTGGTCGGGAGTGCCCGTACAAAAAATCGGTACGACTGAAGCGCAACGCCTTCTTAACTTGGAAGATGAGTTGCATAAACGGGTTATCGGGCAAGATGAAGCTGTTCGAGCTGTGGCTAAAGCCATGCGCCGTTCCGGAGCGGGTCTGAAAGATCCGAAGCGACCTGTCGGCTCTTTCCTTTTCCTGGGGCCCAGCGGCGTAGGTAAAACGGAGCTGGCACGTGCCTTGGCGGCCGGCCTTTTCGGTGATGAAGAGGCCATGATTCGCATCGATATGAGTGAATTTACGGAATCTCATGCCGTAGCGCGACTCGTCGGTTCTCCGCCCGGTTATGTAGGGTACGATGAAGGGGGAGAATTAACCGACAAAGTTAGAGAAAAACCGTATAGCGTCATCTTATTTGACGAAGTGGAAAAAGCGAGCCATAACTTCTTCAACCTTCTTTTACAAATCCTTGATGACGGTCGTTTAACGGATTCAAAGGGGCGAACTGTCGATTTCAGAAATACGGTTATTATTATGACCGGTAATCTGGGTGCTAATCGTTTGAAGTCCGAAGTGCCTACAATGGGCTTTAATGTCGGACACGAGTCGGAAGATGACAGGCTCCATGCCTTTGAAGGTGTAAAGAAGGATATTATGAAGGATGTTCGCAAGTTCTTTAAACCCGAGTTCCTCAACCGATTGGATGAAATTCTGATCTTCAAACCTTTGGCTAAAGACGACTTGCGTCATATTGTACGCCTCATGATTCACACCCTGGAAGATAAGGTAAAAGAAAAAGGGGTAGTCGTAGACGTGACGGAAAAGGCGACGGAGGTCCTGGTCGGAGAAGGAACCGACTTTGCATATGGGGCTCGTCCTTTACGGCGTGCCTTGCAAAAGCTCGTCGAAGACAAGCTGTCCGAGTATATGCTGGAAGGGACTTTAAAAGAAGGCATGAAGGTGTGCATTGACAGTAAAGACGGGAAAAAGATCGATTTTCAGATGATATAAGGAGTCGATATGGCAAAAATAAAGACCCGTTTCGTCTGCAACAATTGCGGCAGCGTTTCAACCCGATGGTTGGGGCGTTGCCCGCAGTGCGGCGAATGGAATACGCTCGTTGAAGAACAAACCGTTCCGCAAGCTCCCAAAGGGGTGGCTTCCTCGGTACGAAGCGAAGGCACGGAACCTGAGTTATTGAAGTCTGTACGTATGGAATCAATGAGTCGTTTGCAAACGGGAATTGACGAATTGGATACGGTTTTGGGCGGTGGCATTGTACCCGGGGCCTTGATTCTTCTGAGCGGTGACCCGGGTATCGGCAAGTCTACGTTGGTTTTGCAAACGGCAGCAGCCGTAAGTCGGGAAGCCGGTACGGTATTGTATGCATCAGGTGAAGAGTCGGCCGGACAAATTAAAATGAGAGCCGATCGTTTAAATATTAAAGTCGACGACCTCTTCGTGCAAGCCGATACCTATTTGGATTCGGTCTTAAAAGAAGCAAAGTCGAGAAATGTCGGACTGCTTATCGTTGATTCTATTCAGACCATGTATACGAGTGACTGTGACGGGGCACCGGGGAGTCAGACTCAAGTTCGTGAAGGAACGAATAAGCTCATGAATTTTGCCAAGTCTACGGGCATTCCCGTCATCGTTATCGGACATGTTACCAAAGAAGGTGCCATTGCGGGCCCTCGACTAATGGAACATTTGGTGGATACGGTATTGTACTTGGAAGGGGAACGGCATTATCAGTTTCGCGTTCTTCGCAGCATGAAAAACCGTTTCGGATCGACTAATGAAACGGGGCTCTTTACCATGACCGAAGGCGGCTTGGAAGAACTGGTCAATCCATCGGCACTTTTACTGGCTGAGCGTTCGGCCGGTCAGGCCGGTTCTACTGTTGCCGCCGTCATGGACGGTATGCGGCCCCTTATGGGTGAGATTCAGGCCCTTACTTCACGTTCCGTTTTTGCCGTACCCAGGCGGACTGTTGTAGGTATGGATTATAATCGATTGATCTTGCTTTTAGCCGTGTTGGAAAAACGGGCGGGTATCAACCTATCGACTCAAGATGTATATATTAACGTGGCCGGCGGTTTGAAGATGTCCGAAACGGCAGCCGATCTTCCTGTGGCTCTGTCTGTCGTATCATCTTTTAGAGATCTGCCTGTTCATGCGGAAACGGTCGTCATGGGGGAAATCGGCCTGACAGGTGATATCAGACGGGTGCCTCATGCACGAAGACGCATTCAGGAAGCGGCTAAATTGGGATTTAAGCGGTTTATCATTCCCGAAGGCAACAGGGATGATATAGATGTAAAAAAGTATGATATTCTTTGCGTAAAGACGGTAAAAGAAGCGATTGAGAAAGCTTTTAAGATCTAGCAAAAAGGTGCGGCACGTAAGATACTAAAATACGGGAGATGGTCATATGAACAAGGTTGTAGTAGTTATCGACATGCAAAACGACTTCGTTGACGGAAGTCTGGGAACGACAGAAGCCCAAAAGATAGTTCCGCACGTGAAGACTGAAGTTGAAGCGGCCCAAAAAGCCGGTGCATCTTTGGTTTTTACGATGGATACTCACGGTAAAAATTATCTGGAAACTCAGGAAGGAAAGAATCTGCCTGTCGAACACTGTATTCAAGGGACTAAGGGATGGCAGATTATCGACACCTTGCAGCCGTACGTGAAGTCGGCTGTGGCGGTTGTGGAAAAGCCGACCTTCGGCTCTAAGGACTTACCGGATCTTTTAGCCGATTATGATGAAATCGAGCTCATGGGACTCTGCACGGATATTTGTGTTGTTTCCAATGCTCTCATGCTGAAGGCCTTTTATCCTGAAAAATCTGTATCCGTTGTATCTTCCTGCTGTGCCGGAGTGACTCCCGAAAGTCATGAAGCGGCTTTAAAAACAATGCAAATGTGTCAAATAAAAATTTGCTGATTTTCGCAATAAGGGAAATAATCTGCGCATAGATAAAATAAGACAGCCTGAGCTGTCTTATTTTCGTATGAGAATATATTTTTTTATTAGCCGATGTGAATGGATTATAAGAAATCGGAATAATTGACCCCTTTGTATATGAATGTGTAAATAAAGAGTTTTTATAGGATTTGTAACGACGGGTTACCTGGAAAGCGGCATGGATACATGATATAATTAAACAGTTTTAAAAGGTTAAGGATCATTTGCGGGAGGTGACGTAGTATGTCTGATGATCAACGTTCTTCCAATGCTGAACGGGAAACGGGTAAGGCACGTCGCGTAAAGGTGCATAAACTGGCCGATACGCTCATGCGTTGGCTCATTGTCCTCGTAGTGGCCATTATCTTTGTTGTATTGGCTGACGAACTCATTACGACGCCCTTTTTCAGTGCCGAGTTGGAAGGCGAGGCAACGGGATTTTTCAGTCTGACCGTGCTGACAGTTATTGCATACGTAGTCGGGGCTTTGGTCGGAGCCGTTGTCGGTTATATTTTATCTCACTTTATTTTGCGCCTCATTTGGGCGGCTATTCATCGTATCGAATTCAGTCTGGGATCTCTTTCGGGACAGGACCTTCTTGCCGGAACCGTGGGCTTGCTTATTGGACTTATAATTGCTAATTTAATCGGATTCGCCTTTGCCCGGCTCCCCATTATCGGGGCTTACGGTCCTATTGTTTTCAACCTTGTTTTCGGCTATGCCGGAATGAGCATTGCCGTACATAAAAAAGCGGAAGTGTCCGGCCTGTTGGCTAACTTTCGCTTAGGCAAACAAGCCAAGGAAAGATCTGTAAAAAAGACGGGAAGTACCAAGTTGTTGGATACGAGTTCCATCATTGACGGTCGAATTGCCGAGCTGTGTGCTACGGGATTTTTAGAAGGACCGCTCCTCGTGCCCGTCTTCGTGCTGGAAGAGCTTCAACTCATTGCCGACTCGGCGGACTTATTGAAACGGACTAAAGGTCGGCGCGGCTTGGATATTTTGAAACAAATGCAAGAGGACGGCCACGTAGATGTGCACATTATTAATGACGATTTTGACGACATTCAGGGCGTAGACTCAAAATTGGTGCGCCTCGGCCGTGATCTTAAGGCCAAGGTCATTACCAATGATTACAATCTGAATAAGGTAGCAGAATTACAAGGTGTCGTTGTTCTCAATATTAACGATTTGGCCAATGCTATGAAGCCGGCACGTGTTCCCGGCGAAGAAATGACCGTTCTTATCGTCAAGGCCGGTAAGGAAGAAAACCAAGGGATCGCTTACTTGGAGGACGGTACGATGATTGTCGTGGAAAATGGACAAAAGTATATCGGTATGTCCGTCCCCGTTACCGTAACTTCCGTATTGCAAACTTCGGCGGGACGTATGATTTTTGTCAAAGTATCTGATTAGAAACAGGTGGAGTACTTGAAAGTATCTGTTATTGTAGTTGCCGCCGGATCGGGACGACGATTCGGCTATGAACGAAATAAACTTTTTTATCCCCTCTGCGGAAAAATCGTTTTAGAACATACGCTGACCAATCTCTTTGCGGCTAAGTACGTGTCCGAGACCGTTATTGTCGTGTCCGAACGGGATCGTAAAGACGTGGAAGCGGTGGTAAGGGCTTTGAAGCCGTCTATTCCCGTGAAATATGCCATCGGCGGTGCCGAGCGGGAAGATTCCGTATATAACGGTCTCTTACTGACTGCCGAGGATTGCGACATCGTCATGGTTCACGACGGGTCTCGCCCCATGGCCGGCCCCGAGTGGTTTGATAATGCCGTCTCCGTCATGGAGCGAGCTGATGCGGCCGTTTATGCCGTGCCTGTAAAGGATACGGTGAAACTTCGAGAAGATGCGGAGACGGCGGAACCTCAACGGCTGAAAACCTTGGACCGCAGCCGCCTTATTGCCGTGCAAACGCCGCAGATTTTTCGCCGTTCGGTCTTGAAGAAGGCTCATGAATATGCGAAAGAAAAGGGCTTCAGCGGCACAGATGATGCTTCGTTGGTCGAGGCCTGCGGTGTTCCCATTGTTGTATTAAACGGTGACGAGCGTAATCTCAAGGTAACAACACCCGACGATATTCCCGTTTTGGAGTTTTACTTAAACGGGCCGACTAAGCACTGTGTCGGTAGCGGCTATGACGTACACCGTCTTATAGCAGGTCGCAAACTTATTTTGGGAGGTGTTACGGTTCCTCACGGTAAGGGACTGGAAGGTCACTCCGATGCGGATGTGTTGGTTCATGCCGTCATGGATGCCCTCCTCGGGGCAGCGGGTCTAAAGGATATAGGCACGTACTTTCCCGATACGAATGCGGCCTACAAGGATGTGTCCAGTATTGCTCTTTTACGCAAGGTTAAGCAAATTCTCGTGGAAAACGGGTGTCGCATTATCAATGTGGATGCTACCTTGTTGGCTCAAGAGCCGAAGGTTAAACCTTATATTTCTCAAATGGTTCATAATATAGCCGTGGCTTTGGAAATGGATGAAAGCAATGTATCCGTTAAGGCCACGACGACGGAGCGACTCGGCTTCGTCGGTAATGAAGAGGGCATGGCGGCACAAGCGGCGGCTATGGTTCTCAAGTACAATGCAATTTAGGAGGAATTGATTCATGTCTAAGCAAGTTCGCGTACGTTTCGCTCCCAGCCCGACCGGGCCTTTTCATATAGGAGGTGCCCGTTCGGCACTCTTTAATTATCTTGTAGCCGCTCATAATGACGGAACTTTTGTCGTCCGCGTAGAAGATACGGACCAAAAGCGGTCTACGCGCGAATCGGAAGAAAACATAAAAGAAGCCCTCCACTGGTTGGGGATTAACTGGGATGAAGGCATTGATGTAGGCGGTGATCACGGACCGTATCGTCAAATGGAACGCCTTGATCTATATCGTCAATATACGGAAAAACTGTTGGCTGAAGGCAAGGCTTACTACTGCTTCTGTACACCCGAAGAGTTGGAAGCCGAAAAAGATGCACAAATGGCCAAGGGAGAAACGCCCGTTTACGGCGGCACGTGCAGTCATCTTTCGGAAGAACAGATAAAACAGTATCTGGCTGAAGGCAGACCGCATGTCATACGCATTAGAACGCCGAAGCACAAAACTTATGAAGTAGATGATATTGTGCGTGGCAAGGTGCCTTTTGATTCCGATAAAATCGGGGATTTCGTTATTGTTAAATCCGATGGCGTGCCGGTTTATAACTACTGTGTAGTCCTTGATGACGCCCTTATGGAAATTACCCATGTTATTCGGGCGGAAGAACACCTGTCCAACACACCGCGTCAGCTTGTTTTGTATGAAGCGCTGGGATTTGAACCTCCCAAGTTTGCTCATGTATCTCTCATTCTCGGTGCAGATAAGAAAAAGATGAGTAAACGTCACGGGGCCACATCCGTACAACAGTATCGGGATATGGGATACTTGCCCGAAGCACTGTTTAACTTCCTGGCCTTGCTCGGATGGACACCTGACAGCGATAAGGAAATTTTCAGTAAAGAAGAACTGTGTAGCATGTTTACTCTTGATCGTGTGGCGAAAAACCCGGCAGTTTTCGATATTGAAAAACTTAATTGGATTAACTTCCAATATATGAAAGAATTGGACGGCCCTTCGTTAGTAACACTTTGCTTACCTCATTTACAGAAGGCCGGCTACGTGTCGGAAAACCCTGATGCGGCAACACTGGCTTGGGTTGAAACTATGGTAACGGCTTTGCGTGAACACATTCAGTACGGTGCTCAAGTTACCGATGCGGCTAAAGTCTTCTTTACCGATGAATATGAACCGGAAAACGAAGAAACGGCAGACGTATTGAAAGAAGAAACGGCTCCTGCTGTTCTTACGGCCTTTTTGAAAGAGCTGGAGGCCTTGGACGAAGTTACGGCCGATACGGTTCAGCCTCTCTTCAAGAAGGTGCAAAAGGGGGTAGGCGTTAAAGGCAAGTTCGTGTACATGCCTATCCGCGTGGCTTTGACCGGTGTTATGCACGGTCCGGACCTGAACGTCATCATCGCTTTAATGGGACGTGAAAAAGTGGTACAGCGCTTGCGCCGCAGCGGACTTATTGCGGAATAAATCAAGGTAAAAAGGGAGTGTCTTTAGGAGATACTCCCTTTTAATTTTATCCAAGTATCCTATTGACAGGAAAGTGATAAGTCATATAATATTATGTATTATATATAGCTTTCTACGGGAAGTGTACAATGACGAAGACCGAAATGTGTTTATCCTTCGGCACTACAGAGAGACGAGGCGGTCGCTGAAAGCCTTGTCAGATTGCCCGATGATAAAACTGCCTTCGCGAGTCGGTCGAGTGAACGATAGTAGCTCGATCCGGATACCGCCGTTACCGGTTATGAAGATTACGACTATGTCGTAAAACAGAGTGGAACCGCGGGCCACCGTCTCTGTCAGGGGATGGGGGCTCTTTTTATGTTAAATAGGAGGTTATGATGAGAGAATTAACCGTATATAATACGCTATCCAGAAAAAAAGAGGTTTTTAAGCCTGTTACCCCCGGGCAAGTGAAGATGTATGTTTGCGGTATTACGCCGTATAACCATTCGCACATGGGAAATGCGCGTCCCTTTGTTACTTGGGATGTTATTAAACGTTATTTGAAGCACTTAGGCTATGCCGTTACGCATATTCAAAATTTTACGGATGTGGATGATAAGATTATCAATGCCGCCAACGGAGAAGAAGTATCGTGGGATACAATTGCCAATCGATATATCGCTTCTTACTTTGAAGTCATGGATAAGCTCCACATTCAACGTGCCGATAAATATCCGCGCGTATCTGAACATATGGATGATATTATAGCCATGATTTCCAAACTGATTGAAAACGGCCATGCCTACGAGTTGGACGGCGATGTATATTATCGTGTTCAGAGTTTTGAACACTACGGGGAATTGAGCCATCGTTCCTTGGACGATATGATGGCCGGAGCTCGTATCGAAGTGGACGACCGCAAAGAAAATCCCATGGACTTTGCTCTCTGGAAAGCTGCTAAACCGAGTGAACCGTCTTGGGACAGTCCTTGGGGAAAAGGCCGTCCGGGTTGGCACATTGAATGCTCGGCCATGAGCTTAAAATACTTGGGCGAACCCTTTGATTTTCACGGTGGCGGCAGTGATTTGATATTCCCTCACCATGAAAATGAAATCGCTCAGACTGAAGCTTGTTGCAATCACGGCCCTATGGTCAATTATTGGGTACACAACGGCTTCATTACTATTGATTCTGAAAAGATGAGTAAGTCGTTGAATAACTTTTTCCTCGTCAAAGACGTATTGGAACATTACAGTCCCGATGCACTCAGATACTTCCTCATATCCAATCATTACAGAAGTCCCCTGGATTTCAGTGACGAACGCTTGACGGAAATGACCCGTAGCCTGGAACGCCTCGGTACGGCTATTGATAATACTTTGTGGTTATTGGAACAGCCGTCGGGCGGCAAATCCGAAGTATCGGCTGCTTTATTGGCCGATGCACAACGTACTATGGAAGATTTTGAAACGGCTATGTGTGATGACTTCAACACGGCTCTTGCCAGTGCGGCCATGTTTGAATTGGCTAAGAAAGTCAATATTTATACGAGCGAAGTATCGACGAACGGCGTACCGGCAGACAGTGCCGTCCTTTCGGAAGTAAAGCGTATTTTTAAAACTATGACGGATATTCTCGGGGTCTTGGAGGATCGCTGGAACGGTACGGCCGGAAAAGCGGATGATAAGGACTATGCAGCCTTGATGGATGTTATTCTTGAATTGCGCCAGGAATGCCGTGCTCAGAAGCAATATGCTTTGGCCGACGCTATTCGCGACAAGTTGTCGGACTTGGGAATTACCATTGAAGATTCGCCTCAGGGAGCGCGTTGGAAAAAGTGAGATTCGAACAGTTTCAACAAGTAAAGAAAGAAGCCCTTAAGGCCTTTGCAGACGATACGACCTTGAACGTACCGTTTGTCGATGCAGCCCGTACGGACTCGTTGAATCTGGCACTCATAGGCGATGCCTATTATGCCTTGACTTTGCGGCGATGCTTAACGGCTACGGGTATACCCAATGCCCGGGTATTGCATTCCCTGGCGGCCGAATTTGTTTCCGCCAAGGTGCAGTCCGTCGTTTATGAAGCCCTTAAAGAAGATTTTACAGAAGAGGAAACGGCTGTTTGCCGCCGTGCACGCAATGCGAAGATGCAAGTTCCCAAGAGTGCCACTGTCGGTGAATATCGCAACAGTACGGCCTTGGAAGCACTTATCGGCTATCTGATTCTTTCCGAACAAGATGAACGGTTACAGCAAATCATGAATTGCATTGTTTCTTATACACGAAAATATAGTCGTGACTCACATAAGGAGTAGCCTGTGGATACATCGATTATTGCAGGACGCAACAGTGTCACCGAAGCCCTGAAAGCAGGGCGTTCGGTGACAAAAATTTATATGACTGCCAAAAAAGAGGCACCGCCTTTGGCTCGTATTCGAACTTTGGCGAAAGAGCGAAAAATTCCCGTCGAATTCGTCGATACTCGGGCCATGGAGCGATTGGCTCAGGGCGTACGGCATCAAGATGTCATTGCCCTTGCTGCAGCTGTTGACTTTGCCGATTTGGATGATGTCTTGGCTAAGGTGCAGGAAAAGGGGGAGATGCCCTTTTTGGTTCTTGCCGACGGCATTGAAGACGTCCACAATTTGGGTGCTATCATTCGGACGGCCGAATGTGCCGGCGTACATGCCGTTTTGGTGCCGCAAAGGCACAGCGCACCTATAAATGAAACGGTAGCCAAGACCTCAGCCGGTGCCGTGGAATACATGCCGATCGTTCGTATCGGCAATGTGACGACTACGTTGAAACAATTAAAAAAACAGGGGTTCTGGGTTTTAGGGGCCGACATGGTCGGCGAAGAAAACTATTACTCCCTGTCTGCCGATATGCCACTGGTATTGGTTATCGGTAGTGAAGGTAAGGGGATATCCCGTCTTGTGAAGGACAATTGCGACGTACTCGTACGCATTCCTATGTTCGGTCGGATTAACTCGTTAAATGCTTCCGTAGCGGCAGCTCTTCTCATGTATGAAGTAGCTCGTAAACGACACCGGGAAAAGTAGGGGCGAAAATGAAAGATCTCTATATCATAGACGGCTATAATATTATTTTTGCTTGGAAGGATTTGCAGACTCTGGCCGATGAATCATTGGAACATGCACGTCAACGACTGATCGATACGATTGCGGGTTACGGTAAAATAAAAGGAGTCGAAGCGGTCATTGTTTTCGATGCCATGTACACGGATGAAGGGGCGAAAGAAGAGTCCGTTGGCAAGGATTGTCGCATTGTCTTTACGGATAAGGATGAGACGGCGGACAGTCGTATAGAGCGCCTTGTGTACGAGCATCGACGGGAACGACGCAGCCTTTTTGTCGCCACCTCGGACGGAACCGAGCAACAGCAGATTCTCGGTAGCGGGGCCTACCGCGTATCGGCGCGGGAACTTGCTGAAGATGTAGCTCGTATGAAACACGAAGAAAAACGATATGTGCACAGTGAGGTTCATTTGCCGGGAGGCCGCAATGAAGTAGTCCATCGCGTGAAAAATACGGACGTTTGGGAAAAGCTGGAAAAAATACGTCGCTCGAAATAGGAGACAGATATGGAAGAACGGCAAGATACAAATTTTCAGGATATGGCGGATGAAAAAGTGGCAGCTCTGGCATCAGCCGGCAATGCGGCCGCTTCCGATTATTTAATACAAAAATATCGAAACCTTGTTAAATCCAGAGCTCATGCCTACTTTCTTGTCGGAGCCGATACGGAAGACCTGGTGCAGGAAGGGATGATCGGCCTTTACAAGGCTATTCGCGATTTCAAGCCGCACATGCATACTATTTTCAGTGCTTTTGCGGAAATTTGTATTACGCGTCAAATCATTTCGGCCGTTAAGACGGCAACGCGGTATAAACATGCTCCGTTGAACTCGTACGTCTCCATCGATCGTCCCGTTTATGCAGATGAATCCGAACGCACCTTGCAGGATGTTTTGACCGGAGAAAAAGACCTGAACCCGGAAGAACTCGTCATTAATGAAGAAGCGTACAAAGACATGGAATTGCGCATGAACGAGGTACTCAGCGATTTGGAATGGCAAGTTCTGTTGGCCTATTTGGAAGGAAAATCGTACAATGAAACGGCTGAGAGCCTCAATCGTCCCGTAAAGTCCGTCGATAACGCCTTACAGCGTATTAAGCATAAGCTGGAGGAATATGTGCATGCTCGTGACGGGAGAAATTCTATTGATAGATAGTCGAAAAGAGTGTACAATAATTGCGTTAGCATGAGTATAAGGAGGAGTACGGTGATTAACTTTTTGGAAGTTCTCGTAACTATAGTATCGTTAATTTTAATCGGTGTTGTCGTAGCACAAAAGAGCAAGACTCAGGGAATGGGTGCAGGCTTCGGCGGCGGTGCGGAAGATTTGTTCGGCAGTCGGGCACGCGGTATGGATGCCTTGCTTTCGAAAATGACCATTTTCTTTTCCGTCATTTTCGCCATCTTGACCCTTGTCTTGGGACGATTGATGCATACATTTTAAACAACGGAACCTGCGGTACTTACCGCAGGTTTTTTGTTGCCCGAAACAGCAGACGTACATGAGATATGATATAATATTTTTATATGTGTATCAGTAGATTGTGGAAGTAAAAGGAGAGACACGCTTCGTGGTTTTTCAAGGCAAACAGCGGCATATGACGGAGAAGGTCGCAGAAATAACAGGAATATATAAAGGATATACGCGTTCCTTCGGCTTTGTCGTCACGCCTGACGGAGAAGATGACGTATACGTAGCCGAAGAAAATCGACATACGGCCATGAGTAACGACAAGGTTATCGTTAAGATTACGTCTTCCGTAGGAAAACGTAAAGAAGGGACGATTGCAACTATTCTCGAACGAGCCAATGAAACTTTGGTGGGAACCTATGACCGTCAGGCTCATTTCGGGTTTGTGACCCCTGATGATCCGCGTTTACATGAAGATGTGTACATTCCCTTGGATAAAGCCTTGAACGCTCGTACCGGGGCGAGAGTAGCCGTAAAGATTACGGCATGGCCTCAGGAATATCAGAAGGCGGAAGGCGAAATTACGGAAGTTCTCGGCTATACGGGCGATAAGGACCTGGATGTAAAGGTTATTATGGCACGTCACGGTCTGCCTTTTTCCTTCCCGGACGAAGTAGCGGAAGCAGCCGATGCTTTGGATAAGACTGTAAGCCTTGAAGCGGGACTGGCTGATTATCGCGATAGACAACTTATTACCATTGACAGTGAAGATGCCAAAGATTTGGATGATGCCGTTGACGTGGTTCGCCTGTCTAACGGGCATTATCGATTGGGTGTTTATATTGCCGACGTAAGTCGCTACGTAAAATCCGGGTCGGTCATTGATGAAGAGGCCTATAAGCGAGGGACCAGCGTTTACCTTGTAGACCGTGTTATCCCCATGTTACCGGAAGTGTTGAGTAACGGCATTTGTAGTTTAAATGCCGGAGAAGACCGGTACAGCATGGCCTGCGTTATGGAAATCGATGAAACGGGTCTTGTCGTATCTCGGCATATCGGACCTGCAGTCATTCGTGTCAAACGACGTTGTAATTACAAGGAAATACGGAAGGCTTTGGAAGACGGGATTATTCCCGATGATTTGCAGCCCTTCATGCCTATGATTGAAGACTTGCGTGACCTGTCCAAGATTTTAAAAGACATGCGTCTGCGTCGAGGTGCCGTGGACTTCGAGTTTCCGGAATTTAAGATTATTCTCGATGAAGAAGGCACTCCTTTACGGATGGAAGAGCGGCAACGTTCCGTAGCTGAACGGATTGTAGAAGAAGCCATGCTCATTGCCAATGAAACCGTTTCCACCTACTTGGAAGGGACGGGAAACCCGACGGTTTTCAGAATTCATGAAATACCGGACAAAGAACGGATTGAAATGATGAAAACCGTGTTGTCCGTATTTAATCTGCCCGTTCCTTCAGCAGAGAATCCGACGCCTGAAGAATTCCAGCTTCTTTTGGAAAAGGCGGCGGGAACGGAGGCGGAACAAGTCGTTCAGACCATAGCCTTACGCGCTATGCAACAGGCTCGTTATGCGACTGTAAATGCCGGCCACTTCGGTTTGGCTTCTGAAAGCTATACGCACTTTACATCGCCCATTCGACGTTATCCCGATTTATTGGTTCATCGATTGTTGCGTAAATATGCGGCGCACCCGGTTGTAAAGGCTGAAGAAAAAGCGGCAGATGCATTGTTTTTGGCCAATGCGGCCGACCATGCGAGTGTGCGCGAACGCGTAGCCGTTGAAGCGGAACGAGATACGGCGGATTTGAAGAAGGCCCAGTATATGAAGCCCTTTATCGGCGAGTCGTATGAGTCCCATATTACGGGGATTACAGGATTCGGACTCTTCGTATCCCTCGACGACGGTATTGAAGGCCTGGTTCATATTTCCTATTTACGGGATGACGAATACATTTTTGACGAAGGGACATATACCCTCGTAGGTTGTCGAAGCGGTCGCCGCTATCGGTTAGGTGATGCTATGACCGTGACCTTGGTTTCCGTCGATACGGAACGCTGTGAAATCGATTTTGTTCCCGGGCGTATTGATTCTTTAGAAGATTTACAGACCCTTTTGGCCGGTCGTAAAGCGAAAAAGAGCGGAAAAAAGATTGAAAAGAAATCGGGTAAGAAAGATCGCAAAAAGGGACAAAAAAAGGAAAAGATCCCTTCATCCCAATCACAGAAGAGTCGTAAAAAAGGTTCTAAACTCAGTAGCGTAAAAGGAAACTCGAAGAAAAACGGTAAGGGAAAGGGTAAAGGAAAGAAAAAGCACAGGAGGTAACACCGTGGCGGAAACAAAGGGCATGAAATATATTACGGACAATAGAAAAGCCCGACACGATTATTTTATACATGACACGTACGAAGCCGGCTTGGCTCTTACGGGAACGGAAGTAAAGTCGCTGCGTGCCGGCCGAGTGAATCTGAAAGACAGTTTTTGCCGTATTGATGACGGTGAAGCCTATATAGTCGGTATGCATATCAGTCCGTACGAACAGGGCAATCGTTTTAATGCCGATCCCTTACGGACTCGCAAATTGCTGTTACATAAATACGAAATTGTCAAACTTATCGGTGCGACCAAGGAAAAGGGGTATACACTTATTCCCCTTAATTTGTATTTCAAAAAAGGACGGGTCAAGGTGACCGTCGCTTTGGCAACCGGCAAAAAGCTTTATGACAAACGACAGGCCATAGCGGAAAAAGAAGCAAAACGCGATATTGAAAGACGCATGAAGAATAAAGAATATTAGAGTAGACATAACAGTCGGAGGAATAGATTATGAAATGTCGTCAATGCGATAATGAAGCTGTATATGCAGACGGCTTGTGCGAGTCCTGCCATGCCCGTCAACAAGAGGACGTACAGGTCATGTCCCGTGCCGAACGGGACGGATTTACGGGTCAAACCGTTGATGAAGAAGGACGTGTATATACTGAGGACGTAAGAGAAGATGAAAGCCTTCAGGGGCGGGTCCATATTTACACCAAAATGCCCTTGCGTATCAAGGCGGCCTTAGCGGTCATTATCTTCTTAATAGCTGCCGTCATCGTCGGTATTTTCGGCCTTTTACTGGTTGCCTTGCCGTATTTACTGGCCATCCTGGGGATTTATATTGTTTATTCCGTTGTACGTAAATTTTTGAGTTGACTGCAGTAGGTGAAACTATGAAAAAAAACTTGATGATTATTGACGGAAGTAGTCTGTTATATCGGGCTTTTTATGCCATGCCGCCTTTGAGCGACAGTCAGGGACGGCCGACTAATGCCGTGTACGGGTTTTTAAATATGCTTTTGAAACTTTACGCCGATTTGGATCCGTATTACGTGGCCGTCGCTTTTGATAAGGATAAACATACGTTCAGAAACGAATTATATGCCGATTATAAGGCGACGAGAAAACCGGCTCCCGATGAATTGCGACCTCAGTTTGCACTCATTCGGGAGGTTTTGGCATGTTTAGGCATTCATGTGCTGGAAACGGAAGGCTATGAAGGCGATGACATTATCGGGACCGTTGCCAAACAGGTGCCGACGGATAATACGTCCGTGTCCGTTATTACGGGTGACCGTGATGCTTTGCAGCTGGTAGATGACAACATTACGGTGTATCTGACTAAAAAAGGTATTTCCGAGATGCTTGCCGTAACTCCCGATGTCATGCAAGAAGAGTACGGATATACACCCGCTCAGGTCATTGATATGAAGGCCCTCATGGGCGATACGTCTGACAATATTCCCGGAGTTCCCGGTGTAGGTGAAAAAACGGCGCTTAAACTGATTACCGAATACGGTACGGTTGAGGGCGTATATGAACATTTAGATGATATAAGCGGCAAGAAGTTGCGTGAAAAACTGGCGGATAATAAAGATAAGGCTATGTTGTCTAAAGAATTGGCTACCATTAATTGCCATGTACCCGTTGAATTCGACGAAGCGGGATTTTTGCCCCATCCGCGGGAGGGGGAAGTGCGTGATTTGTTCAAACAGCTGGGCTTTCGCAATCTGCTCAAACGTTTCGCCGCCTTTGATCGGTTCGCGTTTTTGGAACAAGCTGAAGAGACGGTGACTCTAAAGCAGTTGAAAGAATTGAAGGCCCGTGATTTGAAGGGGCAGACAGTAGCCTTAGCGGCTCATTATGAAAATACACCGGGACATTCGAAAATAAGTACCTTGACGTTAGCCGTTGAAGGCGGTGTATACGAGGTAAAAAGTGAGGATATAGAACAGTGGCTTACGGCTTTGGAAGACTCTGAGGTCGTTGTGACCGCTGACGGGAAATCCCTGTATAAGGCGGCTCTTTGTGCGGGAATAGGAGCTTTACCCGTATATGATGTAACCTTGGCAGCCTATCTGTTGGACCCGACGCGAACGGCTTACGGCCTGACCTATTTGTCTGAAGTATTCGGGCGCCCTCTGAATGAAGTTAAGGGCGAGGCTCAAAATGAGACGGCTAACGAAGCCGCTTTCGTCTACTCCCTCTACGGACCTGTACAACAGGCCCTGGAAGAAAAAGGGCTGTCACCCCTTTTTGAAACTATCGAATCCCCCTTGGAACGGACTCTGGCCGTTATGGAATTAAACGGTTTTACTGTAAACAGAGATCGTCTGGAAGAGATGAAGGCCGACTTGTCTCGAGAAGCGGATGCCTTGGAAACGGAAATTTACGACTTGGCCGGTGAGTCCTTTAATATTAATTCGACGAAGCAGTTGGGCGTTATTTTATTTGAAAAAATGGGACTTCCCGTTATTAAAAAAACAAAGACCGGGTACTCGACGGATTCGTCTGTCTTGGAAGAATTGGCGGAACAAAGCGAGATCGTGCCGAAAATACTCAAGTTCCGTGCCTTGAAGAAGTTGATTTCCACGTACCTCGACGGCTTGGAACCGCTCATTGACGAGAAAACCGAGCGTGTTTACACGTCGTTTAACCAAATGGTGACGGCTACGGGACGTCTCAGCAGCTCGGATCCGAACTTGCAGAACATTCCTATTCGTACGGAACAGGGTCGCAAGATTCGTTCCTTCTTCGTACCCGGAGAAGGGTATGACTATCTCGTGTCCGGTGACTATTCACAAATAGAACTGCGCCTTTTAGCTCACTTGTCACAAGATCCGACGATGATTGACGGCTTTAAGCATAATCAGGACATTCACCGTCGAACGGCATCGGAAGTTTTCGGCGTGCCTTTTGACGAAGTGACCGGTGAACTGCGTTCTCATGCCAAGGCGGTGAATTTCGGTATTATTTACGGTATCAGCGATTTCGGTTTGTCACGAAATCTGGGAATTACACGCAATAGGGCTAAGGAATATATTGAATCGTACTTTGCTCGATACAGTACCATTCACGACTATATGAACGGGTTGGTGGAAGAAGCAAGGCGCACCGGCGAATCATGTACCATGTTCGGTCGCTTACGCACCTTACCGGAAATCAGCAGTAAGAATTTTATGCGCCGCTCCTTTGCAGAGCGTACGGCTATGAATACGCCTATTCAGGGAAGTGCCGCCGACATTATCAAACTGGCTATGAATGCGGTTCAGAAAAAATTGGAAGCACTAAACCTGCACAGCCGCATGCTTGTACAGGTTCACGATGAACTGGTTTTAGAAGTGCCGGCTCGGGAAAAAGAAACGATTGAAAAACTTTTGAAAGAAACGATGGAAGAAGTCGTTACCCTGTCGGTACCGCTTATTGCCGATATTCATACGGGAACGAACTGGGAAGAAGCCAAGTAGGAGAATATCATGCCTGAACTTCCGGAAGTAGAAACGGTCCGTGCGACCTTGGAACCCGTATTGACGGGGCGAACGATTACCCATATAGATATTACCTTGCCGCGCCTTATAAAAAATGCGACGGTAGAGGCATTTTCAAAGGCTCTTTCGGGCTGTACTTTTACTGCTGTGGGGCGTAAAGGAAAGTATTTGCGCCTTTGTACGGACGGATCGTCGGATTTACTCGTTCATTTGCGTATGACGGGAAGTCTTATTTATGACGCTGCAGGCAACAATAGGCCGAAGACGGCTCATATCGTCTTTCACCTTGATAAGGGCCTTCTTTACTATTGCGACGTACGCACCTTCGGTTGTCTGTGGCTT
>ENA-OWNK01000125-OWNK01000125.1-metagenome-genome-assembly--contig:-NODE-125-length-34342-cov-15.702657_pt1 | contig 34342 bp, 51 predicted proteins | sample MGYA00245343_ERZ651121 | MGnify/ENA primary metagenome ERZ651121 (study PRJEB26857, sample SAMEA4031775) | metagenome | biome: human; feature: oral; material: saliva | place: Philippines | collected 2014... | reverse complement strand
TAAAAAAATACGAAAAAAACGCAAAAAATACTTGACATTGCGGTTTAACCGCATTATAATATAGTCATAGTTGAGTCAGTCAATTATAAAAAAAACGATAGAAAGGACAGCAACATGCCAAAAATGACTCTTAAAACATTGCGAACGCTAAAGAACTGGCGACAAGTGGACGCGGCTAGGGCCCTTGATGTCTCTGCTGATACTTGGGGAAATTGGGAACGAGGCAAAACAGAGCCTACCGTGACGCAGGCTTATCAAATCGCTACTGCTTTTGATGTGTCTATTGATGACATTATTTTTTTACATTAAGTTGCGGTTTAACCGTAAAAGAAAGGAGCGCAAATGAACGAACTCATCAACGTAACGCTTAATGAAAAGCAGGAGCCCATTGTATCAGCTAGGCAATTACATCAGACATTAGAGGTCAAGAAAAGATTTAGCGCTTGGTTTGAACAAAATATCAAGGATTTTGTGGAGGGGTACGATTTTACAGGTGTACCTGGAGGTACACCCGTTAAAGGTGGAAATGGGAACACTCAATATCTGGATGACTACGCTTTAACCTTAGATACAGCAAAACATTTAGCAATGTTGTCTAAAACAGTTAAGGGCCAAGAGGTCAGAGCCTACTTTATCCAAATTGAAAAGGACTACAACAGCCCTGAGAAAATCATGGCAAGAGCCTTGCTCATGGCTGATCAGAAAGTCCACAAGCTGGAGGCTCAGATTGAGGCTGATCGTCCTAAAGTACTCTTTGCTGAGGCAGTCAGTGCTAGTCACACATCCATCCTAGTTGGAGAGCTTGCTAAACTACTCAAGCAGAATGGGGTAGACATGGGAGCTAATCGCTTATTTAATTGGCTCAGAGCTCATGGTTATCTCATCAAGCGCAATGGGCGTGACTGGAACATGCCTACACAAAAGAGCGTAGAAATGGGACTCATCAGAGTCAAAGAAACCAGTATCACACACGCTGACGGCCACATCACAGTTAGCAAGACACCACTTGTCACTGGCAAGGGCCAACAGTATTTTATCAACAAGTTCCTTGATCAGGAATACTTGACAGGATAAAAACAAAAAGCCCCTCTGGAACGGCAATTCCATTGAGGGACTCAGTAAAATATTTACGAGGTAATTATATCATGAAAACAGTAAAAAAGGAATGGGAGCCACGGATTGTAAACATCATGGCAGATGGTTCTCAAATTGACGATCTGACAGGATATGTCATCCCTGCTGGTCATTCGTACTATGACATCATTCTAGGAATGCACAAGCGAGAGTTACAGAAAGGGGCTTAAATATGAGGTATGCAGTATATAATCAGGAATACCAACGAGAACTACACTCAACTGAACAACCACTCAGCTCAAAACTCAAATCTGAGCTTACAAGCTAAAGGATTACTATTGGTACTGATGTCTAATAAGGATACATGGCGCCCTTACATTGATGAGCTTTCCAAACGCTCAAGGAATGGGCGTGACGCTCACAGAGCAGCTTTTGATGAGTTGAAAGAGGCTGGTTATATCCGTATCTATCGCAAGAGCTTTGGTCGTGGTAAAGGTATCCAGAATTTTCCTTTAGTTCAAGATGTACCAATTTCGGATAGTTATTGGGAGTATTGGGTAAGCAATCTTGAAAAAGAGTTATCCACAGAATAGTAAAAGGGTTTGATTTACAACTTACTGATTTTACAAAGTTGAAAAGTTCAAAAGTTGAATTTTACAAAGTTGAAAAGTTCAAAAGTTGAAAAATCCGACACTAATAATAACTAATAAATAATAATGACTAACTTAATAATAATCTAAGCCTTACGGCACTAACTTAGTAATAACTACTAACTTACAACAAACTACTACTAATCTAAATAAAAGAAAGGGATAACTCAGTTATCCACAGGAGAAAAATCATGATTGACAAAGACCAAATTATCAAAGCACAACAAGAAAAAATTGAACGCATTGAACAGCTACAAGAGGATTTACATAAATTTTCTATGATTGGATTGCTTGTTGTGAATGTCTTAGGACTAGATGACAAACTAGAAACCCCACTAAAGACTATCCATGATGTCTCACATGCCATCAAGGATGTATTAGATGGGATGAACCCTCAAGAGGCTATTAAGAAGAACATGACAGAGAAAGATGACGAGGAGTAAGAACAATGTGGAATAAATTCAAAGAATTTCTAGGACTAGATGACCTTTGGGGTGATGGACAATCAAAATCAAACAGCAATTTAATTGACGTCAGAACACTCCAAGCCGAAAATAAACAGCTTAAAGCTATCATCAAGCAACAAAATGACTTACTAAAAGAGCTCTCTGAGGAAAATATGGAGCTTGGACGTAGTCGCAGACAGTACGCTGACACAGTCGCAATGCAACAGCGCCTGATTGATGTCTATCAAGACATGGCAGGGTAGGAGGTAGAACATGGACAGAGGACTATTTGGCACCTTTGACTATGATCGTGACTACTTGCAGCCTCCTGAACCCAGAGAAGAACGTGACCCAGCTGATTGGATTTTCAGCGCTGGTCAATGGATCTATGTAGGAGATTGTTAGCCTATGAATAGAGAACACAACGAAAGGTAGAAGAAAATGAGTTACGAACAAATTTCAGAGTCAACATATTATCAAAACATGAGCTACTGGAACAAAGTTGCACAAGATTATAGAGCGCTAGGCGGTCTAGGAATTTGCGACGATGAAACAGGCGAAGAACTTTATACAGTATAAGGAGAAGAAAATGACTAATAACCAATTAGCAACACAGACAAAACGTGACATCACTACTGACCCAAGTTTATTGACCGGGGCAGACATCAAAAAGTATTTTGACCCACAAAACCTACTGACTGAAAAACAAGTAGGTCAGGCTCTAGCCTTGTGTAAAGGTCGCAATCTTAACCCATTTGCTAACGAGGTCTACATTGTAGCCTATCAAAACAATAGCGGCACAGAGTTCAGCTTGATTGTCTCAAAAGAGGCATTTATGAAACGTGCTGAACGTTGTGAGGGATATGATGGTTTTGAGGCTGGAATTACTGTAATGAGAAATGGCGAAATGATAGAGATTGAGGGCTCTCTTAAATTACCTGAGGACATTCTAATAGGTGGTTGGGCCGTTGTTTATCGTAAAGACCGTTCGCACAGATATAAGGTCACAGTTGACTTTAATGAGTATGTCAAAACAGACAAAAATGGCAATCCACGGAGCACTTGGAAATCAATGCCAGCCACTATGATCAGAAAAACAGCTCTAGTACAGACTCTTAGAGAGGCTTTCCCTGACGAACTTGGGAACATGTATACAGACATCGATGGTGGAGATACATTTGATGCAATCAAAGACGTCACACCGCCTCAAGAGAGCCGTGAGGATGTCGTAGCACGCAAGATGGCTCAGATTGAGCAATTCAACAAAGAGCAAGCCCACACAGATCCTGAACCTGCTCAAACTGAGGAGCCAATCCAGGGCGAGTTGCTAGACGGTGAACTTGAATATTAGGAGGACAACATGCAAGAATTACAGGTAAAAGTAACACAGGCACAGGTTGAAATCATTGATCGTGAGAAATTTGAGCAGAATATCAATGAGGTTGTAGCAAAGTATCAAAATTACACGGTTACAGCTGCAACCATCAAGGATGACAAGCAGACACTTGCCGATCTACGAAAATTAGATAAGCAGGTTTCTGATGAACGGATCAGGAATAAGAAAGTCTTATCTGAACCAGCTGACGAGTTTGACAAGTATGTCAAGAATGCCATCCAGCCTCTAAAAGACATCATTACCAAAATTGCTGGTGATGTCAAAGAATTTGAAGATCATCAAAAGGCTGTCAGAATTGACACGGTCAAAGGCTACCTAGCCAACAAATCGGCTGAGTACATGCTGGACCCTCGCCTATTTGATGAAAAGGCCCTTGATTATGTCAAGGCTGGCGATTTCATGGCTGACGGCGTGACGCTCAAAAAAGCAACCATGAAAAGCCTTGATGACATGGTCACATTTGAGTTTCAGAAACAGCAAGAATTTGAAAAGGCTAAGTCAGCTATTTCAGGGTTATGTGCTGAGTACGGCATGACTGACTCACCTTACATTAGACAGCTGAAAGACTTGACTCTTGCTGAGGTCTTTGAACAAATTAAAGCTGATTATGAATTTGAAAAGCAAAAGGAAGAACTCAGACAAGCTCAAGAAAGAGCAGAGCGAGCTAGTCAGGAGCTTTTAGCAGCTCAACAAACTCAACAGCAGGAACAAGTTCCAAAATCAACGGGGGCCCCAAATTTTGACCCAGAAACAGGCGAAATCTTGGACGGTGGGCAAATCCCCCAAAATGAGCAGAACGCTCTCAGAGGGGCTGAAAATGACTTAAAACGATATACCCAAAAAATGACTTTGGAGGTGTATTTTGTAGATACAGCCGAAAAAGACCGTTTCAAGGCTGGTCTAAGTCAACTCGGATTTGATTTTAAAAAGAACTATCAAGTCAGCGGTTATCAACGTATCGAGCCATTAACTCAGGCTGAGCTCAATGAGCAATGTGGGTGGTAGATATGACAGAAATTGAAAAAATTTCAGAAGAATTGGCTGAGTACGGAGTACCTGATGAGTTGATAGGAAAAATAGAAAACCTATTAGCTACTTTGTATGGCGAAAAAAGAAAACTGGAGATAGAAAAATCTTGGGATGTATCTCCAGAGTCTATGGGGAGATAAGTATGAAAATCAGAGGAATAGAATACTATTGCATGGATTGTGACGAACGCTATATTGAACATTTTATAGATGAACCAGTAATTTGGCATTGTAAGAAGTGCAATAGAGAAGGCGTGCTTATAGAAAAGCGGTGGTTTGAACATGGAAATTAGAAAAGTATCTGACAGTGTATCAATCTACTCGGACGGCAAGAGATTGCAGGTTATCCACAACCTAGGGGATGAGTTTATCCTAGATTTTAAGGTGGGAGAGGATAGTGTCTGGAACCTTGACGGCCAAGTCGTAGAAATTATTGATATGATTGAGCCTGTCTTTAAAGTTTGTGGCTTTTGCTCAAAAGCTGGAGAGGGTATGCAACGCTTAAAACATGCTATTGACCACTTTGAAATATTTGAGCAGTACATCAGAGACAATCAGGATGATCTGATTGTCTGGTGGCACAATCCAGGAGAGGAATATGATTAAAACAGTATTTTTATCATCCGACTACCCATCTGACGAGGCGATTGACGATCAAATAAATAGCTGGCTTGCCGAAAATCCAGGCATTAAGTTGATTGACATCAAATTTCAATCAAATGTGTCTGCTGTCGCTGACAGTGGAGTCAGTGCTGAATATTGGCACACATCCGCATTGATTATTTACAAAGTTCACTCAGAGAACAATATAAGCAGTATCAATTCAAATGGTTTAGGTTTAATAATCAGCTGTGAGAAATGTGGTAGCTTATCAATAATCAAGGCAAAAGATGTAGGTCAAAATGTATGTTATGAATGCAAAGGAGAGAAATAATGAATGATTTTATCAAAGAGATTGGAATGGCTATCCTATGGATGTTTTTAGGCTATCTCTTGGGAGAGCGTAGCGCTAGAGAGGACAAAACAGATGATCAATAACGTCACATTGGTTGGGAGGCTTGTAGTGCCTCCTGACCTACGAAAAACGCCTAACAATGTATCTATCTTACAGGGCACACTTGCAGTCAATCGCAATTTCAAAAATGAAAATGGAGACCGTGAGGCTGATTTTATAAATTTCCAAGCGTGGAGAGGTACAGCGGACATCATTGCTCAGTATTGCAGCAAGGGCTCACTTATTGGCCTCATAGGACGCATACAAGTCAGGTCTTACGAGAAAGACGGTCAGCGTCGATATGTGACTGAAGTAGTCGCTGAGAGCGTCGCTCTGCTAGAAAGTCGCAACAGTCAGCAGTCTCAAGGGCAAGGCAACACTTTCCAAAATGGAAACAACTCACCTTTTGCCGATCCTAACCCATTTGACCTCCCAGCTGACGGTTTACCGTTTTAGGAGGTATCGATGTCAAAAATTAAAATCCTTGACGCTTGCTGTGGCAGTCGTATGTTTTGGTTTGATAAAAACGAAAGTCACACAATTTTTATGGATATTAGGCAAGAAACATTTGATATACATGGCAAAAAGGTCAACGTAGACCCTGATGTTATCGGTGATTTTCGTGACATGCCTTTTGAAGACAACACATTTAATCTAGTTGTGTTTGATCCACCACATCTAAAATGGGCTGGACCTAATTCGATAATGAAAGCTCAGTATGGACAGCTGGATAAAGTTACCTGGTCGGAAGATTTGGCCAAGGGGTTTGAAGAATGTATGAGAGTCCTAAAAATTGGAGGCACACTAGTCTTTAAATGGTCTGATTGTCAGATAAATGTAAAGAAATTACTAGAGGTGATACCATTCAAGCCCTTATTTGGTCAACAAAGAGGCACCACTCACTGGCTAACATTTGTAAAGTTTGAGGAGGAAAGTGTTGACAATTAAAATGACTGTTTGGGCATTGTTTGATAGTGGGAATGGTAGCTATACAAAAGGCGTTAAAGCTCTGAATAGTTCGGGGGGGGCGAACATTGACATCTATCCAATCGGAATAGATATAGAAAACAAGAATGATCATTTTATAAATTTGAACCTTGCTGACTATGGGCGCTTGTTTGGAGACAACACACTTTTTGACAAACTTGACAAGTTGCCAAAGCCTGATTTGATAATAGCTAGCCCACCATGCGAAAGCTGGAGTAATGCTAGTGCTATGTGCGAGGGTAACGCTTGCTGGAAACAAGAAGACCTCTCAGATAGCCTCTTTGCTCCACAAAGGGAGCCTAGCATGTTTACAATCAGGAACGCCTCTGACTACGAGAAAGCCTATATAAATTATCAGTATGACCGTCAATTTATGAAGAGAGTCAATGGGGAACTTTGTGCTTTCAATACCATTGAGATCATCAAGCGGTATGACCCTAAATATTTCATCATAGAGAACCCAGCAAGTGGGCGCTTGTGGAAATATATTGAGGATGTCATGGATTTCAAGCTCCCACATCTCAACCTCACACGCTACAACAATTATGACTACCCTTTGCAGAAACCCACAAAGTTTGCTAGTAATCTTGATTTAGGTCTTAAAAATGACATTATCAAGCAAGAAATTGAATGGGGAAAATTCTCTAAGTCATACAACGAACGGTCAAACATTCCACAAAACCTAGTAATAGAGATTTTCACTAAGGTTTACAATGAATTTTTACAGGAGAAACAACATGGCAAGTAAAATCAATGTGACAGAAAATATTGCTATCATCATTGAGAAACAAAAAATAGAGGTCATTACGACGCTAAATTATGATATGAGCATTAGCTTTGATAACAAAGACGCCACACCCACACTAGATGAGAATGGTGATCTTTTTGAACCAGTCTACAAGTGCAAAGTTCAGGCAATTCCCAAAAATGATGTATTTTTTACCTCATTGACACGAGTCAAGAGCAACATCAAGACGCTACAAGAGGTTAAGAAATTCTTTGAGTTCGTAAATGAAAACAGAGAAAATCTCTTTGAGATGGCAGGATTTAAGGGGGATCTTGAATGAAATTGACTCTGAACATTGAACCTAGACCTCAATCACGGCCAAGATTTGCAAGGCGTGGGAGTTTTACTACGACTTATGAAGATAAGGGCATGAAAGCCTGGCGCAATCATTGTCAGCTGCTCATTGCTAATCAGTACATAGGCCAGCCTATTCTTGAGGGAGCTCTGAGGGCAAAGCTTAGATTTTACATCAAGCCTCCTCAGTATATTTCCAAGATCAAGAAGAACCAACAGGCCCTCCTTGATGAGATTATCCCTGTAGGCAAAAAGCCTGACATTGACAACTACGAAAAAGCACTATATGACAGCATGTCAGGGATCGTATTCCAGGACGACGGTCAGATAGCGCTACATGATGTAGGCAAGTTCTACAGTCTAAATCCACGGATAGAGGTAGAGGTGGAGGTTATGGAACCCCTGAGTATTTAAAGAAATGAGGAGCAGATGGCTGACTACGCATTATATCAGGGTGATGTGTTTGTTACGCTTGGGACATTAGCGCAGATCAGTAGCGAAACAGGAATTACTGAAAGGATGTTAAAGTACTACACTTACACATCACATCAACGACGAAACCCAAACGGTAGGGCCGTTATTAAAATCGAGGAGGAAGATAATGAGAATTAAGACATCAAATGACACGATCATTCACGTCAATAAGTCTCAACGCAGTATCACGATCGAGGGCGTCGAATTAAGCGGCGATTGTCGGGCTCTAGTATCTGACAATAAGAACGGAACAGGCACAATTACCCTGATCTTTGACGGTAAGATTATTTAGAGGAGGAGGCATGAAACGATTTATCGCAGTCTGGATCCTGCTATCCGCTGGATTGAATGTCTGGCAGAGTATCCATATTAAGAAATTAGAAGAAAAGCGCCCGATTGTCATCTATAAAGCTGATAATCAAGGCGCAGAAATCAAAGGTAGAGTCGTCCACAAGGAGAAGATTGGTGAACTCTACACAATCACAGTACAGAATTACGGCATTTTCGTAGTTACTCAAACAAGCTACGAAACTTTAAGGATTGGAGACGAGGTGAGATTATGAGACCGAAATTTAGAGCGTGGGATGGCGCAAAAAAAGAAATGTTCAAAGATACTTTTGCAATAACAGAAAGTGGGCAAGTTGTAGTAGTTGAACAGGAGTTCGTCACAAGCCCTCCAGATTATGTTTTTGTTGATTATCTAGCCATCATGCAGTCAACTGGCCTTTTTGACAGAAATGGTCAAGAAATATTTGAGGGGGATATAGTTGATTATAAAGGCAGAAAAGCAATTATCAAATGGCATGGTTCTTACGCAAGTTTTATTTACAGATTTGTAGACGAAATGCAAGAAAGGGTTTCAGAATGGGATCCACTATTTCTAGCTTATCATCACTTTGAAATCATCGGCAACGTCTATGAAAATAAGGAGTTTTTGGAGGATATGGAATGAGACCTAAAAAATATCCGTATTCAGGAGCTGTAAAAGCAAAGAAAACAGCTAAAGAAGATAAGCCAGAGCTTGTAGCATTTCCAAACATTGCGATCAGAAAAGATTTGCTCAAACATATCTACACGGTTACTAGATATCATGACGGCTGTACAATCATTTATTTCAAAATCCCAAAATTTTTTGGAGCATACGAGGAGCAAAAAGCTAAAGTAAATCTTAGTTATGAGGAGACTATCAAGATACTCAATAGCTACTAAAAGAAAAAAGCCAAGACACTCTCTGTCTCAGCTAAATTCTCAATAAGATTATTATATCACAAAAAGGAGATAGAGAGTGAAGGCTAAAGAGCTCTTGAAAGAATTACAAGACCTTGATATGGACATTCAAAGTCGTATAGATGAAATCAAAGAACTTGAGGCTGGTTTGCTCTCAAGTCCTAAGTGGACAGACATCAAAGTCCAAGGTGGTCAAACTAGAAAAGTTGATGACGTCTATACTCAGCTTGTCGTGATGAAAGAGGCTATAGAACAGGATACTAAAGAGGTTATCAACAGAAAGCTTGAATTAGGTAGAATGATCAACAGGCTTAAAAATCCAAAACATAGAACTGTTTTGAGAAAGACCTACATCAATAAGATGTACGTTGATGACATCTGTGACAGCATGGGGGGCATGAGTTCCCCTACTTACTATCGTTTGAAGAAACAAGCAGTAAAGGAACTTGATAGTATTCTTTCAGAATTGATAGTAAATGATAGTAACTGTACAGGCATGAAGTCTAAAATCTGTTAAAATGGTAGTATCAAGAAATAAAGCAAAGGCACCTTAGGCAACGACCTAGAAAAGCTTCTGAAAAACTGCTGGCTTGGGTTACCAGTGGCGATAGAGTAGGATGTTTTAATATCGCAAAAAAAGACTACACAAAATAAAAAAAGAAAGTAATTTCTAATTAACACGCAAGTCTGTAGTCTACTTGCAGTTGGAACGTAGCTCAGTTGGTGGAGCGATATGACTATAAAGGGTCTGAAATGTAGGCAGGTTCGAGTCCTGTCGTTCCAATTGTATCTCTGTGAGTAGCTATCACAATAGGGGTACAGGGCGGTAATTAGATTTAGGCTAATTAACCTGTAGGACAGAGATAAAGTAGCGCTATATAAGGCTCTGGTGGGGGAGGCACCCACTTACCGCATACAGTCACTCTTTGAGTGGCTTTTTTATATTTCAAAACAAATAAACAGCAGGAGGTTTAGGCTTGGGTAGAGCAAGAGACCCCAACCGAGACAAAGCATTTGAAATCTATTCAGAGAACAATGGAAACATTGAACTGATTGAGATTGCTGAGCGTTTGGGTGTTTCAGCTGGCACTGTCCGAGGTTGGAAAAGTAAAGACAAATGGGAACCTAAAATAAAAGGAACGTTCCAAAAGAAAAATACGGAACGCTCCAAAAATCCAAGGGGCGCTCCTAAGGGTAGTAAGAACGCTTTAGGGCATGGAGCACCTAAGGGGAATACTAATGCCCTCAAACATGGACTGTTTGCTAAGTATTTGCCTCAAGAGGTATATGAGATAGCGCAAGAGCTTTCGGAAAAACAGCCTATAGATATACTCTGGGAAAATATCACGCTGACCTATGCTAATCTACTACATGCTCAGCGCATTCTGTACGTTCAGGACGTTGATGATACTACAAGCGTACTTATAGCTACCACAGCAAAAGGTGGCGCAAGCTATGAAATTCATACATCATGGGATAAGCAAGGTAAGGCCTTAGCTGCAATGGCAAGGGCTCAGTCAGAGCTTAAGAGTATGATTAAGACATATGACGAGCTCACACGCTCCCCTCTTGTCACTGAGGAGCAACGCTTGAGGATTGATAACCTCAAAGCTCAGCTAGGCTCTAATGATGATGACGACACGGTCATTACTGGATTTACATTTGATAGGAGTGAGTATAATGGCAATACTGAACCTAGCGAAACTGATTAACCCAGTATTTGATGAAGTCCTCTACACACTCAAGAGCCATATAGTGCTCAAGGGTGGACGTGCCTCTACTAAGTCCTCTGTGGTATCCATTGACCTTGTAAATGACTTTATCAATGACCCTAACGGGAATGTGGTAGTCTTACGCAAAGTAGGAAAGTACTTGAGAATGTCAGTGTATGAGCAGATTAGATGGGCCATCTATGAGATGGGTCTGGCTAATCAGTTCAAGTTTGGCAAATCACCCTTACAAATCACCCATAAGAAAACAGGTACAGCCTTTTATTTTTACGGCGTAGACGATCCAATGAAACTCAAATCCCAAAAGATAGCCAAAGGCTATGTAATGGCCGTATGGTTTGAGGAATTGGCTGAGTTCGCAGGTCGTGAAGACATTGATATAGTTGAGGATACTTTCATCCGTCAAGAGCTGCCAAACGGCAAAGAGGTCAAAGTCTATTTCACATACAACCCTCCACGCAATCCTTATGACTGGATAAATGAGTGGGTTGCTGAGAAAGCTAGTGACCCTACTTACATGATACATCACAGCACCTATCTTGATGACAAGCTAGGTTTTTTGTCTAAGCAGATGAAAGACAAGATAGAACGCTATAAGGAGACGGACCCTGACTATTACAGATGGATGTATTTGGGCGAGGTAATCGGTTTAGGTAATCATGTTTATAACATGAGCTATTTTAAACCACTAGAGAGCCTCCCAGATGATGACAAAGTGATAGGCATATCATTTGCCCTGGATACAGGACACCAACAATCAGCAACGGCCTGTGGGGCTTATGGCTTGACTGCCAAGGGTAATGTTATCTTGCTTGATACGTTTTACTATAGTCCAGCTGGCAAGACCATCAAAAAGGCGCCTAGTGAGCTCTCTGTGATGATCCATGACTTTATAGATAAGGTCATGAAGACCTACAGAGTCCCTAAGCTCAAGATGACTATTGATAGTGCTGAGGGGGCTTTGCGTAACCAGTATTTCAAAGACTATGGTGAGCGCTGGCACCCTGTGGCTAAAAAGAAAAATCAGACTATGATTGATATGGTTATCAGTCTACTAGCTGAGGGGCGTTTCTACTATCTTGACATCCCTGCTAATAGGGTTTTCGTTGAAGAGCATAAGATGTACCGATATGATGACAAATCACTCAACACAGATGACCCCAAAGTCATCAAGGAAGATGACCACACGGTAGACGAGTTCAAGTATTTTGTCCTAGACAACGCTAGAGAGCTAAGACTAAAAGCCTAAAGGAGCTAACAATGGGAGTAGTACAGACTATCAAGAATTTTTTTACAAGGAGCAAGTATGTGATGACAGCACAGAACTTAACAAATATCACTGATCACCCTAAAATAGCAGTGTCATCCACAGAATATGACCGCATTAGGGAAAATCTCAAGTATTATGCAGGACATTATCCACAGATTGAATACACCGACAGTAACGGTACGCCTCAAAAGAGAGCTTTCAACCATTTACCTATTGGACGTACAGCAGCTAAGAAGATTGCAAGCTTAGTATTTAATGAGCAGGCTGAAATCAAGCTAGACGACAAGGACGCTAATAAATTCATTCAGAAACAGCTACAAGATGACCGATTTGTCAAGAACTTTGAGCGCTACCTGGAGAGTGGTTTGGCACTTGGTGGATTGGCCATGAGGCCATACGTCGATAGAGACAAGATAAGAGTCTCTTTCATTCAAGCGCCTGTCTTTTTGCCGTTGCAAAATAACACACAGGACGTCTCTAGCGCTGCTATTATCACTAAGACAATCAAGTCAGAGGGTAACAAGCAGAAGTTTTACACGCTGATTGAGTTGCACGAATGGGGCAAGGATGACAAGTACACGGTCACTAACGAGCTCTACAAATCTGATAATAAGAACGTTGTAGGCGCTAGGGTTCCTCTATCAGACCTCTATGAGGATCTTGAGGAAGTGGTAGACCTGAACGGCTTGAGCCGTCCACTCTTTACTTATCTGAAAACTCCAGGGATGAATAATAAAGATATTAACTCAGCTCTTGGGCTGTCTATCTTTGACAATGCTAAGACCACCATGGACTTTCTTAATACGACCTATGACGAGTTTATGTGGGAGATTAAGATGGGTCAGCGCAGAGTGGCCGTGCCTAGTCAGATGATTAAAGTTGAGTACAATCAGGAGGGCGAGAATGTCACAGTCAAGCGTGAATTTGAGGCAGGGCGTAACGTCTATGAACAAATTGACTCAGGGGATATGGATAAGGGTGTAGGTATTACCGACCTTACAACGCCTATCCGATCAGATGACTATATCAAAGCCATCAATAAGATCCTGGCAATCTTTGAAATGCAGATAGGAGTATCTTCTGGAACGTTCACCTTTGATGGCAAGAGCTTGAAAACAGCTACTGAGGTTGTCTCAGAGAACTCTGACACTTATCAGATGAGAAATAGCATTGTCAGCTTAGTAGAGCAGTCACTGAAAGAGCTCATTATCTCAATGTTAGAGCTAGGCAAAGCCTACGGGCTCTATAAGGGAAACATCCCTGACATGGAGAAAATCAGCATTAACCTTGATGATGGAGTCTTTACAGACCGAAATGCCGAGCTTGACTATTGGGTTAAGGTTGTAAATGCTGGTTTTGCTACGGATGTCATGGCCATTGAAAAGGTGCTCAATGTTACGCCTGAAAAAGCTAAACAAATCAAAGCTGAAATCAGTGGCAATGCTATTGATGAGGCGAGTGGAGAGCGCAGTCTTGAAGATGTAGGAGTGTATGGAGAGTAGCATGAAAAAACTGTTTAGGTTTATTTTGCCACCACTCAACCCAGCCAAGTTATTTATTAAACCACCAAGCAGGTTTTTGAGGTGGGTATGGTATGACTAAGAAGAAACCAATCAAGCTAAATGATGAGCAGCTAATGCTTGACGCTAGTCAGGTTGCAGACATCTATCATCAGCTAACTCTTGACCTTTTTGACCAAGTAATAGACAGACTCAAAGAGCGTGGATCTGTGAGTTTAGAAGAAAATCCATACTTATGGCAACTTGAGAAAATGAATGAGATGGGCCTACTCAATGAGGACAATGTCAAGCTCATTTCTGACCGTTCAGGCATTGCTGAGGAGCAACTTAGGCATGTTATCCAAAATGAGGGTTACAAGGTCTATAAAGACACAAAAGAGCAACTACTGGAGTCCATGGGTGGAGAGTTTAGTCATAACTCACTCATTCAGACCAATCTAGCTGCTTATGTCAATCAAGCTATGGGAGATATAGACAACCTCATCAATACCACTCTACCAATGAGTGTCAGAAAGGTTTATCAGTCCATAGTCCAGGAGAGCGTGGCTAAGGTTGTCACAGGACTCACTACCTCAGACAAGGCTATCTCTGATACAGTCATGAAATGGGCTGAAAAGGGATTTTATGGCTTTACTGATAGCCAAGGAAAGCACTGGAAAGCTGACACTTACGCTAGACAAGTCATCAAATCGACGGCTTGGCGTGTCTATCGTGAGGTCAGAATGGCTCCAGCTGAGGAGTTGGGGATAGATACCTTTTACTATCACAAAAAGGCCACAGCAAGAGAGATGTGCGCTCCTTTACAACATCAGATAGTAACTACTGGAGTTGCTAGGACTGAGGCTGGGGAGCGGATTTTGGCGCTATCAGACTACGGATACGGCTACGCTGGAGGATGTCAAGGTATTAACTGTACTCATGAGATGACACCATACATCCCAGGGGCTAACTACAAGCCTGATTTGCCCGACGAGTTAAGAGACTTAACGCCTAAGCAGGCTATAGAAAATGCAAACGTACAGGCCAAACAGAGGGCCCTTGAGCGTTCTATCAGACGGTCAAAGGAATTTCTCCATGTTGCAGAGAAACTAGGTGATCAGGAGCTGATAGACAAGTATAAGAGCAAGGTTAGGATCCAACAGGGAGCCATGAGAGACTATCTCAAACAGCACCCATTCCTACATCGTGATTATGCTAGAGAGAAGTACTATGATGACCCTTATACCAAAGCTAAGAAAGAGGTTGAGCTACGGGAGAAACAGGCTAAAATAATCAATCAATTTAATAGAGCTAAAGAACTTTTGGGAGAAAAAGCTCCAAAATCATTGTCAAAATTTAAGAAAATGGGGTATAATAATACTAGAGAGTACAGACAGGTATTACTCAAATCCGAGTTACAAGAACACATTAACAATGGCTTACTATCATTAACAATCAATCCCGATAAGCAGAACAGACATTCTAAAGAACATAAGGCTTATATTGATTATGTAGAACGAAATAAAAATAAAGGTAAACCAATACCTGGATATATTAAAGCAGATAATGCAACTATTCAGGAAGTTATAAATAATAATTACCTGGACGGAAAAATCATAAAACGCCAAGATGGACAATTTAGCTCTGTAATAAAAAATAATAAAATAAGTGGTGTAGCGTATAGTCAAACTGACTTAGATGGGAAATATCCAACAGAAACAGATGAGTTTACCATCCATATTTCAAAATCTACAACCCACTTAGTGCCTAAAATGCCTAGTGATATTACAAAAGGAGGAACACAATGAGACTATGGGAATATGTAGACAAAAATGTACACCTTGTTTTAAAAGATGACACCTCCATCACTGGCAAGGTTATAGATTGGTTTGACGGCTATGATTTAGATGGTTCTGACGAAATCGTTATAGGTGACCACTCATACCCTGAGAACATTATCAAGGAAATCAAAATTATCAGCGCTTAGAACAATCTAGGCGCTTTTTTCATACAATAAACCATTATAAACCTATGGAAGTCCATCAGGTTTTTTATTTTGCCCTGGAGCATGGCGTAAAACTGTCTTAATTTGTCCATGTGACGTAAAAAAGGAGGAGTTAAGACATGAGTCTTAAACGTGAAATGTTAGTTGAGGCAGGTATCGAGGACAAGAATGTCATTGACAATATTATGCAAGCGTACGGTGCAGGTATTGAAAATGCCAAGTCACAAGCCAAGTCAGAACTACAAGCCGAAAACGAAACATTAAAACAACAGCTTGAGCAACAGACCCAAGCTATCAATGATTTACAGGCCAAAGAGGGAGCTAGTGCTGAAAGCAAACAACAGCTTGAAGACCTAAAAGCCCAATTTGAGCAGTACAAGCTAGATAGTGAGGCAAACCTTGCTCAGATCACTAAAACAAACGCTGTAGCCCTTGCTTTGAAAGACGTAGGAGCTCACAACTCAGAGGATTTGATGAAATTCATTGACCTAGGCAAGATTGAGCTAGGGGAAGATGGAAAACCTCAATTAGAGGACACAATCAACTCACTCAGAGAGTCAAGCCCTTACCTATTCCAAGCTGAGGACAAGCAGCCTAACCCTAAGATTTCAGTTGGAGGCAACCCAGCGGCTGGTCCAGACGCAAAGGGTGACGCTTTTGACGAAATCATGAGCAAATATGAATAAAAAAGGAGAGTAGCATGTCTACAAAAATTTTCACACAAAACTATATGGCTTTGCTAGCCAAAATCACAGAAAGCCGATCACGTTTCCTACGTTCGTTTGGTGGCCAAATTCAAATCTTTGACGGAGTTTCAGACTCTGATACTATGTTACATTTGAAAGTCAACTCTACAAAAGCCGTTGTTAAGAAGTATGACAAGGGCGAAAATGTAGCTTTTGGAACTGGAACAGGATCAACCAACCGCTTTGGGGCACGTACAGAAATTAAGTCTATTGACAAGGCTGTACCTTATGAAGCACCTATCTCAATCCATGAAGGGATTGACAATGTAACTGTTAATGATGTAGCTGACAAGGTAGTAGCTGAGCGTTTGGAAGAAAACGCTCTGGCTCAGACAGAGTACATCAATGAACTACTTGCAAAAGCCTTGTCTGATAATGCTAGCGCAACAATCGAGGGCAAAATGGACGAGGCAGGAGTGACAAAAGCGTTCGCTACAGCTCACAAGAAATTTGTCAACAACAAGATTTCTAAGAGCATTGCATGGGTTGCTTATGTTACGTCAGATGTCTATGATTTCTTGATTGACTCAAAACTTGCTACAACAGCTAAGAACTCATCAGCTAACATTGATGATCAAACTATGTACAAGTTCAAAGGCTTTGTCCTTGAAGAAACTCCTGACGAATATTTCCAAACAGGTGAGCAAATCATGTTTGCAGCGGATGGCGTTGGTGTCGCTGGTGTAGGATTGCAAATTGTCCGTACTATTGACGCAGACGATTTCTACGGTGTAGCAATCCAGGGAGCTGGTAAATACGGTAAGTATATTGCTGACGAAAATAAGGTAGGTATCCTTAAAGCCAAATTGGCCCCAGCTGGTTAAGAAAAGGAGTAGTCTAAATGGCTAAATTTAAAGTTATCTCTGATTTTTGGGACATTGAGAAAGATGAGTATGTAAAACAAGGCTCAGTAATTGATGTCACTAAAAAACGAGCAGAAGAAATCAATAGTAATATTGGTTTTCAGGTAGTTGTAGAAGAAAAAGCAGAAAAGGAGTAGTCTAAATGGCTAAATTTAAAGCGACATCAAACGTTGTCTTTATCGTTGACGGAAAAGAGCAAAGCTATGACAAAGATGTAGAGTATGACATGGATGTCAAGACAGCTGAGGCGCTCAACGCCAAAGGTGAAATTACACACCCTGAGCTCAGCCCATTCTTTGAACGTACTGACAAGGAAGAAAAAGCAGCAAAGGCGGATAAATAACACCGCCTTTTTTAATTGGAGGTGGTTACTATCGCTTATTTAACACAAGATGAATTTAATGATTTTGGTTTTGATGAAGTAGAGGACTTTGAAAAGCTACTACAGAGGGCAGAGATTGCTATCAACCTCTTTCTTAACAATTTCTACAGCTTTGTAGATTTTGAAAAAGAGATCGGGCACAGAAAGCAAGCTGTCAAGCTGGCTACGGCTTTCCAGGTAGCATATTTGGACGCTAGTGGGATCACTACGGCTGATGATAAACAATCAGTCTCTACTGTGGTTCTAGGGCGTACTCATATCACCTACAAGAACTCCTCTAGCCAGTCTTTAGAGAGTGCTAGGTATAACTTATCACTTGACGCCTTGAATACTCTGAAATCGGCAGGATTTGGCTTTAGGGGGGTAGGTTATGACAGACATTGATAAACGGTTATTGATTGATACTGTAACAATTCAGAAAACCACAGGAGAAAAAGACGGATGGGGTAAAGAAGTATTTGAGAGCCCAGTGACCCTTAGAACTGTTAGGTTTGACAGACAGTATCAAGTGCAAGGCACGAAGAACAACCGCAAAGAGTCCAAGCCTAGCACATTATTTGTGTACCCTAAATATTGCCCTGTCATCTTAGACAAGACCTTTGAAAATGCCATTATCAACGACGGAGAACATGACTACAGAGTGACCTCTGTGGTTCCTGTCAGTTATCCACACAAGAAAAAAGTATTTTGCTATGAAGTGGAGTGTATCTGATGGGAACAAGCGTATCTGTCAAGGTTGATTTAAAGGGCATTGAGAAAAAGGTATCCCCAACGGCATTAGCAAAAGGGAAGTTAGCAATAGCTAATCAGATGTTGATTGACTTTACTCCTTTTGTGCCACGCAAAAGCGGTGAACTTAGTGGAAGTGGCCAAGCGACAAAAGACGGAGTTAAATATCCTGGACCTTATGCTAGAGCTCAATTTTACGGCTCAAGCTACAACAAGGTTAGGACGTTTGTCTTTAAGAAGTACACTACACCTGGAACAGGTAAGCGGTGGGACTTGAAAGCTGAGGCTCTACATTCTAGTGAGTGGGGGAAAGTCGGACTAAGAGCAATGGGAGTAAAAGCATGAATAACAATGATTTTTCAGAAGTCCTCAGAGATTTCATCAACACGCTAAACATCTCTCTGACTTGTAGGCTTGACTACTTATCAGAGAAAGAGGACTTAGTGCTATATCCTTTGCCAGGTGGGAAGATTTTAAAAGAGTACATGAACGGCAAGCAGGACATTAGTCTTATCTTTGAGGTGGCAATCAAAACGACTGATCACCAAAAAACAAGCTCTATTTTGTGGGCCATCAATCATGCTCTTGCTAATTTTAATCTGGATCTACCTAGCAAAAACAATTCATATCAATTCAGAGGCCTTGAAGTATCACAGCCATTCCTAAATGACCGTGATGAGCAAGGCTTTTATATTTACATGTTAGATGTAACGGCAAAATTAGAAACAAATGGAGGGAACTAAATGCCAAAAATGAAAAACGCCAAGCGCAAACACTTTCTTGCGCCATGGTTACCAACAGCACCATCTACTGAGCCAGGTAATGACGCCTGGAAATGGCTTGCGGACGGAGTAACAACCGCCGAGGCCGAAAACGACGAGGAGACAGATGACATTGCATACTACAACGGTGATGGCACTAAGAAAACAGTAGTAACATCTGTCAAAAATGGATACAGCTTTGAGGGTGACTACATCAAAGAAGACGAGGCTCAGGCCATTGTTGCGGGTATGCGCTTTAAAACTGGAGACGACCGTAATGTCTGGCTTAAAGTAGTAGAGTCTGATGGCAAAACTCAATACGTCGGAGTCGCTACTGTCTCAGGTATCAAAATCGGAGGCGGAGAGGCCTCTGAGTATGAGGGCTTTGAGGCAACTATTAGCTGGAATGCAGCACCTAAACAGTCTGCCGTAGTCGGTTAATGATTTGATCTAGGGGAGTGAACAGGCTCCCCTTTTTATTTTTGACTTAAAAATTAGTAGGAGAAGAAACAAATGGTAGTAATTAAAAAACGTGATAATGTCATCCCTGTTGACTTTGGAGAGTTCAAACTTGAATTTGTAGCCAACGACAAAAACATCCACAAAATGGAAAAACTTGGCACAATCCTTAAAACTGAGGGCGAAAAACTAGCTAAGACAGAGGATAGTAAGGCCTTTGAAACGTTACAAGACTTAGTCAAAGACTCTTGGACAGAGCTGTTTGACAAAGAGGCGTTTGATAAGGTCTACTCATTCTCTAATGAGTCTACAGTGGACACAATGGCCTACTTACTTGAGGCTATCACTGGAGTCATCCAGGAATGGGAGAAACGCAATAATACAGACGCTCTCAAAAAATATCTAGGTGACTGACATGCTGGATCTATCAAGGAAATTGACAGATGAGTTAGTCCTTGGTGATGATGTGTATCCAATGAATATCGCTTTTAACAAGGTCTTGAAAGTTGTAGAGCTGATCAATGATGATGACATTGACGAGCTTTACAAGCCTTTCCTGGCTATTCAAATCTTGACCGATGTAGATTTTACTCAGGATTTAACTCCTGAACAAGCTACAGCAATTTTTAAGATGATTTTTGAGGAGCATATCAGAATTATTCCAGCTAAAGACACAGCACCAGTGCTAGACCTAGCAGGCAATCCAATCAAGAGCAAGATACGCTCTAGGAGTCAATCAGAGGGAGGAGATCGCCTTTTTAGTTTGAAGTACGACGCTGAGTATATTTACTCATCATTTCTCCAAGCTTACGGCATTGACCTCATAGACGCTCAAAACAGCCTACACTGGAAGAAGTTCAATGCTTTACTCAATGGACTACCTAGTGATACTAAATTTGCTGAGGTGCTGAAAATACGCTCTTACAAGCCCCAAAAAGGGGACAGTAAGCAGTACAAGGAGAACATGAAGAAACTCAAAAAAGAGTATGCTCTACCTGATGAATTTGACTACTAATTTTAGAAAGGAGGTACACAATGGCAGATGGTTCAGTTACTATCAAGGTAGACATGGACGGCTCCAATGCTCAGGCTGGAGTGAGTAAGCTCAAGTCACTTTTTGGTGGACTTGAAAGTGCAGGGCAAAAAGTAGGCTCAGTATTCAAGTCCGTTCTTGGCGCTAACTTGATTGGTTCGGCCCTTACTACAGGGATTGGGACTATTACTAGTGGTATCCGTGAAATGGCCTCTGAGCTCAACAGTTCGCAGAAAGCCTGGAAAACTTTCGAGGGAAACCTCCAAGCATTTGGACGATCAGCAGAGGAAATCAAGAAAGCAAAGGAAGAAATGCAAGACTTTGCGACAAAGACCATCTACTCAGCCTCTGACATGGCTAGTACCTACTCACAGCTTGACGCTGTTGGTACAAAAAATGTAGGCAGTCTAGTTAAGGCCTTTGGTGGACTTGCAGCCTCTGCTGAAAACCCAGCTCAAGCCATGAAATCACTGTCAACTCAGGCAACACAGATGGCAAGTAAGCCTAAAATTGCCTGGATGGACTTTAAGATTATGATGGAGCAAGCTCCTGCTGGTATGGCTGCAGTCGCAAAAGAGATGGGAATGTCTACGGCTGATCTTGTAAAAGCTGTCCAAGATGGGAAAGTTAAAACTGAGGATTTCTTTGACGCTCTAAACCGTGCAGGGAACTCAGACGCTTTCCAAAAGATGGCAACAGAGTTCAAAACTGTAGACCAAGCCATAGATGGAGCCAAGGAAAGTCTCTCTAATAAACTCATGCCAGCCTTTGAAAAACTTAATAAGTTTGGTATCAAGGCAGTAAATGCAATTTCAGACGCTTTGGACAAAATCAATTTTGACAGTGTAGCTGATAAGTTAGGGGCATTTTTAGAGAGCATTAACATTGATGGGTTTATCTCAACTATCACAGGTGCATTTGCTAAAGCTGGAGAGACCGTCTCAGAGTTTTTTGCAGTCTTTAACAAGATTGGAGTCTTTGAGTATATGTCTGACACGCTCAGAGACATAGGAGTGACAGCCATGTCAGTCTTTAAAGAGCTGACAAGTCACATCAACATCTTTGACAATTTTACTGAGGGTTTTGGAAATATCATCATCCTTGTAAACAAGGTCATCCAAGATTTAGCTGCAGGCATTCAATTTGCCCTTGAGGCTTTCTCTAATACTGGAGCGCTTAAAAACGCTTATCAAGCATTTAAAGACCTATCAGAGGCGGCGCTTGATCTATATGACAAACTATCAGACCTCATCCCTTGGGAAACTATCGGAGAGTCAGCTGGTAAAATCGTCAATTTTGTTTCACAGATGGCGAGCTCATTTGCTAAGTTTATCAAAGGGCTTGACGCTAATACAATCAGAAACGTAGCAACGGCTCTAGTGACCATGGCTGTGGCTTTTAAAGGCATTCAGGCTGGAGTGGCAATCGCCAAAGGTCTCAAGTCGGCTTTTGATTTTGGGAAAACAATCATAGGCTTAATTGGTAACATCTTAGGGCTTACCGCTGCTCAAGCTGCAAATGCTGGAGCAAGTGCTGCAATGAGTGCAGGTAATACAGCAGTCGGTACAACAGCTGGAGCAAGCGCAAGCTCAGTCATGCAGTTAGGTGTAGCTGTGCTCATGGTTGGTGCTGGTGTCTTGATGGCAGCCGCTGGAGTTTATATCTTAGTACAAGCTGCTATACAATTATCATCAGCTGGCGCTGGTGCTGCTATCGCTCTTGTCGCTATTGTGGCAGGAATCGCCTTGCTTGCCGCAGGTGCTGCAGCAATCGGCCCAGCTTTGACAGTAGGTGCAGTCGGTATTCTAGCCTTTGGTGCTGCTATCGCTCTGATTGGAGCAGGTGTCGCAGTCGCTGCGCTAGGTATTGCTGTACTAGTTGACGCTATAGCCAATGGCTTTGCCTTGATTATCAACACGATTTCAAGCAATGCGCCTCAGATTATCAGTATCATTCAGGCTATTGCTGAGGGTATCAGGACAGGCATGGATGGTATCGCTAATATCATCATCTCTGTAGGCACAGCCATCAATACTGCTCTACAAGGTATTGCTGATATTTTTAAATCAGTTGGAGAGTCAATCTCTACGGCTGCTCAAGGTATCGGTAAGGGCATTGAGAGTGTATTCAATGGAATTTCAACGGTTATCAGCTCAGTTGGTGGTGCAGTTAGAACCGTATTAGATGGGATCGCTAATGTATTCACATCTATTGGTACGGCTGCTAGAAATGCAGGCCTTGGTGTCAAGGCGATGGCCGAGGGCATTCAGTTGCTTGTAGGGCTCAATCTAATTGATCTAGCAAGCACTTTGACAGTGGTTTCAGCAGGTCTTACCGCTATTGCTAACTCTGGTATCGCTACGGCTGGTCCTGGATTGCAACAAGCAGGAACTGGATTGATGTTGATTGCTACATCTGCTCAACTTGCAAGTGTAGCTATGCAGTCACTACCTACAGCTTTGACATCTTTGAGCACTAGCCTCAGTACACTACCTGAGACAATGACAATGGCAAGTACAGCCATGAGCACCTTTGCTACATCAGTCATGAGTTCATTTGCGACCCTTGGGGGCTCTGTGGCAAGCGTTACGGCTCTACAAGTAGGGTTGATGTCTCTAGCTAATGCAATGATGATGGCTCAAAGTGGAGCCTCTATGATGGCCTCTACATTGTCGATGATTAACTCATCAGCTACATCAGCCTCATCAGCTATGTCTCAACTTGCCTCAGGTATCAGCTCAGCAATGACTCAGGCTTTGTCATCTGTGCAAGCAAGCATGATGATGATGGTCACTGTGGTCATGCAATCAGCAACTCAGATGACACAAGCTGGCCAACAAGCAGGGCGTGGGGTTTCTAACGGAGTTACTAACGGTATCCGTTCAGGGATTGGATCAGCAACGGCTGCAATGTCAGCTATGCTAAGCTCAATCCGTTCTACAGCTATGTCAGGTGTAAGCTCTATGCGATACGCAGGGAGCATGATTGGACAAGGATTGGCACAAGGTATGTACTCAGCTTTAGGCGCTGTGACGGCTGCAGCTAATGCTCTTGTCGCTCAAGCTGAAAGAGCTGCACAGGCCAAGGCTAAGATCCACAGTCCATCACGACTATTTAGAGACAATGTAGGTAGATACATTGCTCAAGGTATTGCAGTAGGTATTGAACAGAATAGCTCTGATGTGGTTGATAGTCTGGCATACGTTCAGAAAGAGATGTCAGCGTTCAAATTTGGCGCTGAGGACTTGCTAGGTTTAGGAAAACATACTGTATCTAGTCAATTTAGGCTTAAATCACTCACAGAACGAGCAGAAACAAGCCAAATCGAGGTTATTCGTGACCAGGCTGACAAAGTCCTAACTAGAGCTCTTGAAGTGGCTGAGGAGGCTGTCAAGCGCCCTGTGAATATGGTACTAGATGACGGTACTCTGGTTGCTAAAATCGGAGACCCAATGACTAACTATCAAAACGATAAGTTAATGATTGATAACATGATGAGAGGTATTATCTAATGAATAATGACACAATCACAATCAATGGATTTGACCTCTCTGAGGTTATTGACATTATAGACATCATCCGTCCAGTAGGAAATGAGCGCCACGTTGTCACAAATGACGCTCCACTTGTCGGAGTTAATCTCCAAGAAGTGCGAACAGGCGCCAAAACCATCAAAGTCAAGTTTGCTATGCAATATGGCAACGGCATGACACTTGAAACGGCTAAGCACAAACTAGCTGGCATTTTTAACACCTCAGAGGCTGTCAAGATCGTTATTTCAGACGAGCCTGACAAGTATTACATGGGTCTAGTATCTGGTTCCGTGGATATAGAAAACGTTACTAGATGGTTCCAAAAGGGCAGTTTTGACCTGATTATCCCTGACGGAGTAGCTCACGGCTCAACCTATAAGCGCTTTGATAACGGACAAGAGCAACCTGACAAGGTTGTTTTTAATTTAGTCAATAATGGCAACGTCCCAGCTTTTCCTGTCGTTACGGTTAAGAATAACGCCGAGAATGGCTATATCGGTCTAGTCAACGCTAGCGGAGCTCTTGAGGTTGGTGACCGTGAAGAGGCTGATATAGGAGTAGTTAAGCGGTCAGAGGTATTGATTGATTTTAGAGGCGATAGGATTTCAGACGGTTTTGCAAGAGCCACTAAAAATAAGGCTGTGACTAACGATAATGGCGAGAACGTGGTAGGGGTGTCTGAGCTAACTACATTGTGGAATAAGAAACACATTAGACTCAAAGACCAAACCACACCTGGCAAATACGGAAACTATGCTACGTCTCTTTCGTGGGATATACCTACAGATAGTTCTGGAGCTGTTGGCTCTCTTGATGATTACCTCACGGGTAAACAGATATTCGTATCTAATGCAGCTAATCAATATGGATTTATCAAGATTACAGTATCAGACACAAATGGTCAGTTTTTGTATGGTTTTGAGACATTCAAACGCTCAAAAGGACAAGACTGTGAGTTTAATGTATTTGGATCTGATGGCAAGAATAGCTATTACTTTCTTAAATGCTTGAATTTTACAGGCACCTCTGACAGTGCTTTAAATCCATTTTCATCAACCAAAGGTCAGTTTGAACTCAAGCGCAATGACGATAGACTCCAGGTGTACTACAAAGGCTCTCATTACGGCTTTATCATTCCTGAAATTAAAGGCAGAAAGTCAGCTAAAATCCATGTCATGCTTGGAGCGTATCATGACAAGCCTATGCTTGCTCACATGTATCTTGATGAGTTGATGTATCGTAAGGATTTTGTCCCAACAATAGGAGATGTTCCTAATCGCTACCCAATCGGTTCAAATGTTGTGCTAAACAGCGAGAATGACACTGTCACAGTGGACGGTCTTGAGAAGATTGTAGATGTCGTGGATGGCTCAAATTTTTTGACTATCCCACCAGGTAACAGTCAGCTTGAGGTCTATTGCTCAAGTTGGGTCAAGACCAAACCTACTGTCAAAGTAGAATTTAAAGAAAGGTATCTATAGCAATGTTATTGACAATACATGACTCAAATTTGAGAAAAGTGGCTTTTATAGACAATGACAAACAGGACACATTGAATTATTTCAATGACACCTGGACAAGATACCTAGAAACTGGCTCTAGTACCTTTGATTTTACAGTCTTTAAAAAGGCAATTATCTCAGATGTAGGCAAAAAGAGGGCCTATAATTCTCTCAATGAGAAAGCCTTTGTTTCATTCAGATACAAGGGCAGAACTTACCTACACACTATCCGAAAAATTGAGGAAAATGAGAAAGTTATCAAGTGTTATAGTATCAACTTAAACCTTGAGCTAATCAATGAGTACTCTATCCCTTATAAGTCCCCTAAAGCCATGAGCTTTAAGGAATTTTGTGAGGAGATGGACTTACTCAACTATACTTTCTTAAAAATCGGTATCAACGAGGTTGCTAATAAGAAAATCTCTGCTGAGTGGGAGGGTACAGACACCAAACTAAACAGACTACTTAGTCTAGCTAAGAAATTTGGCGCAGAAATTGAGTTTGACACACGTCTCAACGCTGACAGCTCTATCAAGTCATTTACAGTCAATGTCTATCATGAGCACGACGATAGCCACCAGGGAGTGGGCCAAATTAGCCCAAAAATCTTGAAGTATGGGAAAAACCTAAAGACGATCACTAGAACGATTGACAAAACTGGGATCTATAACACGGTTGTCCCTACAGGTAAGGATGATAAAGGCAACGTAGTTGATATTAGAGGGCTTGGCCCTTGGTCTGTCAACAATGCAAAGGGAGAACGTGAGTTCTACCAGTCAGGGGCTGCTTTGTATGCCCCTCTCTCTATGCAGATGTATCCAAGCACTTTCACGCACTCAACAGGTGACCGTGACCAGTGGACAAGAAAGGACATGACTGTAGAGAGTTCAAATCCTGAGGTCATCAGATCAATAGCTTACCGTGAGCTCAAGAAGAACTGTTACCCAGCGGTTACTTACGAGGCTGAGGGGTTTGCAGACCTTGAAATCGGAGACACAGTAAAAATCTATGATGACGGCTTTAACCCTACTCTTTTGCTTGAGATGAGAGTATCTGAGCAAGTCATCAGCTTTACCAATCCTAGAAACAATAAAACGACTTTTTCAAATGCCAAAGCGCTTGAAAATCGTCTATCTCAAGGTATTCAGCAACAGCTAGACAGGATGATAGAGGACACTAAGCCTTACACAATCAAATTGGCTACCGATAACGGTGTAGCCTTTAAAAATGGCCAAGGTCAGACCATTGTGACACCTACTCTCATGAAAGGTAACAAGGTTATCAATAGCGGATGGCGCTGGACTGTGGATGATGTCATCAAGTCTACAAGTGCTAGATACATTGTCAATGCCTCTGACATCAACCAAAAGATGGTCTTGACGGTTTCAGCGTGGATTGATAATAAAGAGGTAGCCTCTGAGCAGTTAACGCTTATCAATACATCAGATGGCACGGCTGGAAAAACTCAGTATCTACATAGAGCCTGGGCTAACTCTGCTGATGGTCGTGATGGCTTTAGCACCTCTAATAGTACTAACAAACGCTATTTTGGGACGTACACGGATTTCACAGAGGCAGATAGTCAAGACCCCACACTCTACAAGTGGACAGCTTTATTTGGGACAACAGAGCAATCAGGGAACATTTTACTTGATTCAAATGCTGGATGGGAAAATAAGCATCGGCAGGATTTTGTATTAGCTGAGCCTTTAAAATCTGGTAAGCAGTACACTTTAAGCGCTAGGTGGTGGAGGAGTGATAACAGTACACTTAACTTTGGTATTCGTGAAAGTCCTGACGATAGCTGGCAGTGGATAGATTTAGCATATAGCTTTGAGTTGGATGTTTGGAGCGCTACTTTCACATCAACTAAAAATCTTAACGCTGGAGATACTGTTTCATTCTTCACTGTGGAACCTGACGGAATTGGTAATGCTGAGTGGGCTGTTTTAACAGTCGGAGCAGTACCAATGACAAGTTGGCAACCTCACTGGTCAGAAACTCAAAAACAACTAGACTCTAAAGCTGACCAAGGACTAACTCAAGAGCAACTAAATGCTCTAAATGAAAAAGCTGGTATCATTCAAGCTGAGCTAGAGGCCAAGGCAAGTGCTGACACGCTTGATAATTGGATAAAAGCCTATAAAGATTTTGTCCAAGCGAACGATGAGGCAAGGGCACAGTCAGAGGCTGATTTAATTTCAGCTAGTCAGCGTGTTTCTAATATCGCTAAAGACCTTGGAGAATTGTCTGACCGTTGGAATTTCATTGATAGCTACATGAGCTCATCAAATGAGGGACTTGTCATCGGTAAAAATGACGGTTCATCTAGTATGCTTTTTAGTCCTAGTGGACGGATTTCAATGTATTCTGCAGGGGTTGAGGTAATGTATATCAGTCAAGGTGTCATACACATTGAAAATGGTATCTTTTCTAAAACCATTCAGATTGGACGATACCGAGAGGAACAGTATCACATCAATCCTGACATGAATGTTATCAGGTATGTAGGATAGAGAGGAGAAAAATGGCAAAATTTAGTAGCTCAAGTGGGAGCTTGTATCTTAACCTATATGTAGACCAAGCCTCACAGAACATCACGGCTAACACCTCAACGGTTAACTGGAGAGTGACAATCAGCCGTACTGGTGCATATTATACCCATAATCATCAAGGGGATAGCGTGCTCTCTCTTAGTTTGGACGGCCGTAATGTGCATTACAGCAATCCTACATGGCACACCTCAGGCGAGGAGTACACTCTAGCTAGTGGCTCAAGCACAATCTCACACAATGCAGATGGGACTAAAACGCTCCCTATTTCTTGTACGTTCAATCCGAATAATGGCCTGCATGGGACTATCACAGTATCAGCAAGTCTCAGCTTGACTACTATCCCTCGTTCAAGCTCTGTAAGCGTGAGCGCTGGAGTTATCGGTAGTTCGGTTACTATCAACATCAACCGTCAAAGTTCGAGTTTCAAGCATACGGTGCGCTATTCATGGGCAGGTAAGTCAGGGACGATTGCAACGAATGTAGACACATCTACTACATGGTCAATCCCTATTGATTTTGCTAATGACATCCCAAACTCAGCGAGTGGGACAGGGACAATCTTTGTAGATACCTACTCAGGGAATACAAAGACTGGAACACAGTCAACAACATTCACGGCAAGCGTGCCAGCAAATGTCAAGCCTACTTTCTCAGGTGTCACACTCTCAGACTTGAACGGTGCTGCACAAAACCTCATTTCAAACTCTGACACGTTCATTCAGGTCATCTCTAACATCAAAGTAGCTTTTAATGGCGCAAAGGGAACCTACGGCTCAACCATTACAGGATACCGTGCTGAGATAGTTGGCAAAAACCAAGCGACAAGCTCAAACGGTGGGAGCCTTGGTATTATGAATTATAACGGCACAATCAAAATCAGAGCTAGTGTATCTGATAGCCGTGGTAGATGGTCAGACGCTAGAGAGGTATCTGTGACAGTGCTTGAGTATTTTGCACCTGCATTGAGCTTTAGCATAGCAAGAACAGGCTCAACCTCTAGCACCTTGACCGCTACGAGAAATGCCAAGATAGCACCTCTCACAGTGGCAGGGCGTCAAAGAAACACAATGACCTTGACTTTCAAGGTGGCTAAACTAGGCACCAATGCCTTTACGGTTGACAATGGAAATGCGACTGGCACCTGGTCAAGTATTTCAAGTCTAGTCAATTCACAGGCTAATCTAGCAGGGAATTATCTAGCTAATCAGTCATGGGTTGTAATTGGTATCCTTGAGGATAAATTCACTAGGACTGAATTTATGGTCAACGTAGCCACAGAAAGCGTGGTCTTTTCTTACGATAGGTCAGGTGTCGGTGTCAACAAAATCCGTGAGCGTGGTGCTCTTGACGTAAAAGGGGACATCTTTGTAGATGACAAACCTATTCAGCAGTATCGACTGACTGATAATAACGGGGGCCTAAGTAGAGGTAGTGCTCAATGGAATGACGTTTGGAATAAGCAAGGAACTGAGTTCGGTTGGAGAAGTGATAAATATGACGACAACCCTACTGGCAACGATTGGGGTCTGTATCAAAATTTTTGGCTTGATAGCTGGAAAGGCGTCCAATTTTTCACAGGGGTAACATCAAATAGGTTTTTCTTTAGGACTTACAATGACAATACTGAGTGGAAACCGTCAAAATGGAAAGAAATCGCTACAAAAGACGATATTCAGAGCGCAATTCAGAGCACAGCTTGGCAAAACCTACCATTAAGAAACGGATGGGTAAATCATCCAAATCCCAATTTTAACAATGTCCAATTTTCAAAATCCTTTGATGGCGTTGTTTATCTGAGAGGGTCGGCCACAAATGGTAAAACGGCTAATGAGACCGTGATTGGTATCCTACCAACTGGTTTCAGACCTCAAAAGGCTATGTATGTTATTGGATTGAATAACAGCTACTCTGGGGCGACTCTAGGAATATATCCAGAGGGGCATATCGTTGTAAAATCAAACGTTGACGCTACTTGGCTCAATTTTGATAATATTTCATTTAAAATTTAGAAAAAGGAGAATATATGAAACTAGAATACGGTTCAAAATCTTTAGAATATGATGGAAGTGGTGCAGTATCAGCCACCAAGGTCACACTTGTAAATGCAACTGGGGCAAATGTCCCAATTTTGCTACCAGCTGACAAAATCGGTTTGTCAAATACGGAGCTGTTTGAAATGGCTCTTGAAGTTTTGTATCAGGAAAACTTTCCAAACCGAGCTGAAAACGAAAAATTTAGCAAGGTAGATGAGCAACTCCAGGAAAATAAAAAGATGGCAGCTAAAGTCGAACAAGCGACCACTGAGAACAAGGAAAACCTTGACTCAGTATCAGCTATCACAGAGGTCTTGATTGCTCTAGCAATTTCACAAAATGGAGGTATGCCAACTCATACCTATACTAAGGTTGCTGGTTTTGTCAAGCCTCTAGTCAAGAGTACACGATACTCAAACGGTGACATCATCTCAGGTGCTTATCCATTTGATACTAATGCAAAATGGCCAAAGGGTACGCAAACTATCTTTAAGTTTCAAATGCAAGCCACAGAGGGTTACACTTGGAAAGAGCAGTCACTTGCTGAGATGTTGCAGCAAGGTGTCTTGACCGTTGTAATGCCACGGATTGATTAGATAGGGGGAGGTTATGACATGGGTTGATATATTTGAAAAAATAATAAATGCCTTGACAAACCCTACAACGATTGGGGCAGTTGTCGCTGGTTGGTTTGGGGTTCGGACAATAAAGGCTGGAAACTTGAACAAACAACAGTTTCACGAACTCAAAGACGAGCTAGGCACTATCCACTCATCAGTGAATGACATTCGAGAAGTTGGAGAGGATAACAACAGGAAAATAAGTGAGGTTAACGATAAGCTAGTAGTACATGATGAGGCTCATCTAGTTACAATGTATCTAAGATTAGAGAGAGACATGACTACGGCTATCAATCGTGGATATACCACGGTTCATGAGTCTGATATCATTCACAAAATGCACGCTAGCTACAAAAAACTAGGTGGCAATGGATACATTGATAGTCTGTATAGCAAATACAACATTTTAGAAGTGAGAGCCTAGTAGGCTCTCTTTTTATTAGAAAGGAGGGCAAAAATTGAAAAAAATCATCAACAAAAAGATAGAGCTGACAAGCAACATCAGAGGAATTGATAAGCTCCAGCATGAGCTTTACAGCAAAGATAAAGAGATAGCTGAGTTTCATTTCACGATGAATGAGCTCACAGCTGAGAAAGTCATCTGTCTTTTTTACTTTAAAGGCACTAAGCGCTATAAAGAGGTTGAGGCTGTAATAGACGGCAATAGCTTTACAGTCAAGTTTGATAATTCTTTGATAATTGCAAGTGAGACAGTCGCAGGATACATCTATTTTGAGAAAGTTGAGAAATCTGCTGATGTGTATGCTTTCTCATTCAATGTCAAGATCTCTGAGATTGACAAGGCTACTCAGGCACCTGTCATGGAGTCAAAGACCAAGCGTGTCATAGATGTCAATAACATTGTGACAAAGGATGAGCTTGAGAGCTTGCTGCCTAAAAACAACGGCCCAACCACAACCTATGATGACAGTGAGCTGAGAGCTGAGCTTGCAAGTAAGGCTAATCAGAGCGATGTAGCCCATATTTTGGACGATATCGAGGTTTTAAAGAACAAGCCAAGTGTGGACACTAGCGATTTAGTCACTAAGTCAGAATTAGATGGCAAAGGGTACTTGACTCAACATCAGAGCTTGGATGACTACGTTAAACACTCAGAGCTACCTGACCCCTACAATGATACCGAGCTCAAGAAACGAGTTGAGACTCTTGAAAACAAAAAAGAGGTAGATACCTCAAAATTTGTGACTGAGGAGGATCTAGCTGGTAAGGGCTACCTTACTCAACATCAAAATTTAGATGAGTATGCTAAAAAATCAGAAATCCCTCAGCCTTACAATGACAGTGGAGTCAAACAAAGACTTTCTCTCATTGAACAAAAAGAACCTCAAAGGCTCAATCTTAACGGCAACACTCTTAGCTTGTCAGGTGGTGGTGGGAGCATTGTCCTACCAAGCGCTCCAGCTAACACAGGCGGACAAGTATCTGAGTATGAGATCCGTGGAACTGGAATGCCTAATGGCAGAGTCAGTGCTCCTGTAGGTACTACTTATGTGGACACCGTTGCTACAAATAAGGCTTTAAAATGGATTAAACGCTTTGGCTCAGATAACCAGGGATGGGAGGTTCTGGTAGGGGACACTGGGTGGATCAATCTTCCTATTGTTTCTAAACTTGGCAACTCTTATCTGAAAGTACGCCGTGTAAATAATATGGTGATGTACCAGTTTGGCGGACTGTCGTGGGGCTGGTTTGGTGTTATTCGTAGAGGTGGCCCTGGATATAGCGTACAAGGAAGTGACAGAGAAAGAAACTGTTATATCTTAGGATTGAACGGAGTCCCTCAAGGGTTTAGGTCTGAGTCTAGTCTTATTGGCGGCATCTATAACGACAAAGGCACCCCTTATGGAACGTGGTATCTAGGAGGTGCTGGAGACAGTAACATGCTGAGGTTTCAGTTTGCTGATCCTGTCCCTACAGATAGGGACATCGGAGATATTCGAGTAAGTTCTATCTCTTACCTAACAAGCGAGCCATGGCCTGACCGCTTGCCGTAACTAACAACAATAAATAAATAAAAAAAGAGGAATTAAAAATGAAAATTAACTGGAAATTACGCTTTAAGAATAAAGCGACTCTTGCTGCTATCGTTGCTACAGCAATCTTGCTAGCGCAACAACTAGGCTTTAAATTGCCTGACAACATCAATGATGTAGCTAATACAGCTCTTACATTGCTTGTTTTGGTTGGGGTCGTTTCTGACCCTACTACATCAGGATTGTCTGACAGTACGCAAGCTCTGGACTATGATCAGCCAAAGAAAGGATAAGATAAGATATGTCAACTAAAGCAGAAGTATTACAATTTGCCCATAATCTAGCAAATAGCGGAATGGGCGTGGACAACGACGGTGCGTATGGTACGCAGTGCGCAGACTTGCCATGTTACATCATGCGCCAATTTTTCGATGTCAGCCTATACGGTAACGCCTATGACTTGCTAGCCTCAGCTGAAAGCCAAGGAGTAGATGTCCGTTATGATGTCGCTTATCCTGAGGCGGGCTGGATCTTTGTCAAGAATTTTGTAGCTGGCGACGGTGTCAACTACGGCCATACAGGTCTTACTGTTGAGGACAGCGACGGATTGACTGTCAAGACCATTGAGCAAAATATTGACGGTAACTGGGACTTTTTAGAAGTCGGCGGCCCTGCTCGTTATCATGAGCGAACAGTTGGGGAAATTGTTGGTTATATCGTACCTCCTTACGAGGACGGCGCAGATGACGTCTCAGAAGTCGAGACAGAGCCAACAACTGACGAGATCATCCTTGAGGAAGAAGACGGTACATTTACAGTCGGTGAGGCTCATATCAATGTACGACGTGCTCCAAACCTAACAAGTGATGTCGTGGCAGTTTATGAACCAGGAGAAACCGTCCATTACGACTCTAAAGGTTCAGCTAATGGATACCGTTGGATCAGCTTTATTGGTGCCTCTGGCAACCGAAACTATATGGCTATCGGACAAACTGACGAGGCTGGAAATCGTATCACCCTATGGGGTACTGTAAACTAAAATTACTAGAAATCAAATCAGAACACACAAAAACCGCAGGCTTAGGCTTGCGGTTTTTTTGTTTGTCTAAATATGAGATGGGGAAAATCAATAATTTTAGTATCATTAATTGAAATGTTGGTGGTGTTGCTTATCATTAGCGTCCTACTTTTACTTTTTGTTCCAAATCTTACCAAGCAAAAGGATGCAGTCAATGATAAGGGGAAAGCAGCTGTCGTCAAGGTGGTAGAAA
>ENA-OWNK01000119-OWNK01000119.1-metagenome-genome-assembly--contig:-NODE-119-length-34934-cov-5.552653_pt1 | contig 34934 bp, 30 predicted proteins | sample MGYA00245343_ERZ651121 | MGnify/ENA primary metagenome ERZ651121 (study PRJEB26857, sample SAMEA4031775) | metagenome | biome: human; feature: oral; material: saliva | place: Philippines | collected 2014... | reverse complement strand
AAACAATAGTAAAACGCTATGACCACCGACCGTTTGCTACTATGCACTATGTTCTCTATCTTCCTAAAAACAAAACATACCTAAATTACGCCACCTTTTCGTTTTATGATGGCGAATTGGGGAAACATTTTCTGCTTTACACGCACAAAGGACTCTTTGGGTGGTATGTTGCAGACGATTTGCGAGAAATAGAGTAAAGGCGTGGGGTCAGTTGTGTCCAATTCTGCCCAGTTGTGATTAACTTAGTCCTTTTTTAATACTTAATCACACCCTTTCCGAGTGCTGCAGCGTAGCTACGTTGTAGTATGATACACCTTTCTGAGTTGCTGTTTTGTCAGCCCGCAGTCGCTTTGTTTACCCTTTTCTTGATGCAGTGAAAAATCAAAGGGTATGGTTGTATCTTATGTTTGCATATACTATGAATGCTCTCACCCACAATGCGGAAGAGGCAAAGAGAGAGGATCAACTCCGAAGCCGAAACCCCGTCCTGTTTTTCCAATGACAGGCGAGATAACAGGTGACCGATGCCAAACTTGCCAAAAAGATGAAATAAATCATCACTCATTCGAGTTTTAACACTCAAAAGTTTGGATAACTCACTTATTTTCTCTATTTTTGCTTCCATAACAGTTTTGTTGTCTTGTCTTTAAAATCAGTTCTTTAGCGATTACTAATTTACAAAGAAAATTCGACAAACTGTTATTTTTCTATCTATTTATTAGGGTGGGAAACTTTAGTTAATTATACAATTGATGGAGAACCTTTTTCTCAAATAATAAAACAATAACAATTATGCATAACAATTTTGACAATGACTTTCAAAGTCTCTTAACAGAAATAGTGGAACTATCATTTGAATATGTAGATAATAATGTAGATGAAGTCGATACTGTTTATACTATCGGATTAATTGAAAAAGGATATTTTTTCAAGACATTTTATAAAATAAATGGGCAATTAGCAAAGTCACACAAAATAAATGAGATATCTAAAAAACAGTATGACATTTCAAGTACAAGAGCATTTAATTTATTAAACCTTGGAAATGAAATTTTAATGAAGATAGAAAATTTGTTTGTTGATTATAACAGAGAAATTCCAACAATACTTAAATTAGTATACTTTCCTAAAACAGGTAAATTTGAAAGTTATTTTGGCTATGAAAAAACCTTTTCAAATTCTACAACCAAAACAGCTCAAGATGTTTATGAGGAATGGTATAGTAATGGAGGCTCTTTGTAAATAATGTCATTTAAGAATGCCACATTTTACCCAAAGTCTAAAAAAAGAGTTATCTTTTTATGGTTTTGAGCCGGTAAATCTTATTACAGGCTCAGTACTGTATGAAGGAATGGACTTTTCCTTTCCTGGAGCATTACCTTTGGGTTTGATGTTACTACCACTAAGCCAACATCTTTTTATAAGATTACAGGGCCTGATGGAACTTATATTGGGCAAACAACAAGAACAATAGAAGAACGTTTTGCTGAGCATGGATTAGCAAAGGGCTGGACAAGAGAAAATGGATGGGATGTAGAACCATTAGGAGAAACAAAACATTTAACTCCATACGAGGCAGCAGTTTGGGAGCAACACTATATAGAACAAAACGGAGGAAAAGATAAGTTGCTTAATAAACGAAATGAGATAACAGAAAAAAAATATGATGCTTACGCACATAAACATAATCCATGTAAATAATAATATATTATGGCAAAAATAAAAATTGGAGACTTAGTAAGAGTTAAATTGCTAAATGACATGTATATGTGGGTACACGTGCTGTTTGATTCGCAATTTATAGTAAAAGGGAAAAAAGAAATAAATCCTTATAATTATTTTTATTTTTACGCATCGTGTTATTTAGTCAATATTTACTCTCAAATATCAACCGAAGAAGAGTTAAAAGATGATACGATATTTTTCAAAGGTGTTTTTATCCCAAGAAAACATTTTGCAAAAGAAACAATAATTTCTAATATTCCTGTGGATTACAGACAAATAGATTTTCCTGAACATACAGGAGGATTAAATTCTTCTTTTTGGCTATCAAAGGGGGAACTTGCATTAGGCAGTATACCAAAAGAAAAGATACATGAATGGAATGATCGTTTTAATGGAGGTTTTAGGGATATATATTCTGTTGCTGATAGCCTTCTTTATATGCAAAACAGAAAGTCAGAAATGCAAAGGACAAATTATCCTGACACATGGAAGTTTATTCCTCGTGATTTCAGATTTTATCCTGAATACAGAAAAGAAGTTTATGGAATCATTGGCGAAGACCCTAATCAAAGTTATTATGAATTAGCCTTGAAACACGGTTTTGATTTAGCGAGATTTTATACAAACAAAAAATAGAAAACAATGAATTATCCTGAAGAAATTATGCATGACGTGGCCTGGAGTTTTGTAGGAATGCAATACCGGAGCCAAAAGCAATTTATCGAAGCTGTAAACGACTACAATGAAAAGCTTGGGACAACAGGACGCTGGAATCCTTATGCTACCGCAATTCAATGCAAAGAGGTAACTATTCAGTATTCATATTGGAGTGATGAAGAAGATGAGGAAGTAGAGGAAGATTTTAACTTAGTATCGACGACCTCTGCGTTTACAAATGCAGAACTTTTATTTGGAATACACAATTTCGTTGTTGACAAATTAAAGCATGAAGATAATCATTTTTTTGAGGGACTAACATTGTGGGAGGGAGAGAATCCAAGCAGCCTTAATGCTCCATTGTATTTTTTGATGCAAGGAAACTAAGGGATGTTCTTTCCAAAACTCACTTAATAAAATGGTTCTCATACATCTTATAGAGTTGTTTTGTTGCAATAAAATAATTTAGGAATGCTACATTTTACCCAAAGTCTAAAGAAAGAGTTATCTTTTTACGGTTTTGAGCCTGTAAATCTTGTTACAGGTTCAGTGCTGTATGAAGGAATAGACTTTTTCTTTCCGGGGGCTTTGCCTTTGGAATGGAAACGTGTGTACCATTCCGACAGCAACTTTAAGGGGGCTTTGGGTATTGGTGTCGCTACATCAATAGAGAATCAAATAAAACAAAGTTACGGAATACCACCTAAAACCATAGCAGATATTCCAGATGACGCTATGATGAATGTAATTTTATTATAAATTAACAATAAATATGGATAATATAAAGAACTTTATTGAAAGAAACAACGGTACTTATAATAAGTATAAGAATATTTCGGAGAATACGATCTCAAAATATATAAGCCTTTTTAAGGGTAGATTTCCAGAAGAACTTATATGGATTTGGAGAAATATGGGGGCTGGAGTATTCGAAGATGGGTATTTGCAAATTGTAGATCCTGAAGAATATGATTTTGCATTTGATTATATTGATAAACTATTGGAACCATGTATTATTTGGGGAATTACAGCATTAGGTGATTTGCTGTTGTGGGAGGGTAATGATAATTGGACTATCGCTCCTGATGAAGGAAACCGTGCAGCCTTCCTCAATATTAGAAACTTTCAAAAAAGTATACTAGGTCATAAAGTCAATGTGTTTTTAAACATTTTAATAAATGACAAAGATGATTTAATAGATACATACAAAGCTAAACCCTACTTAGATGTTAAAGGAAAGTTACCTGCTTTACAATACGGACAATGCTATGGTTATGTACCGGCATTAGCTTTAGGAGGAAAAGCATCCAATAAAAACCTGCAAGTAGTAGATGCAAAATCTTATATTGACATTATTGGACAGGCTGTAGGAAAAATCATAGATTTAGAAGGGTAATGTAATTTTATTCAAAGAACTGCTATGTTTCATTTTACCCAAAGTCTAAAGAAAGAGTTATCTTTTTACGGTTTTGAGCCTGTAAATCTTGTTACAGGTTCAGTGCTGTATGAAGGAATAGACTTTTTCTTTCCGGGGGCTTTGCCTTTGGAATGGAAACGTGTGTACCATTCCGACAGCAACTTTAAGGGGGCTTTGGGTATTGGTGTCCATAGTCTTGCAGATATGAGACTCTTCCTATATCCAATAGCACAATGTATTGGGTTGCTACTTGCGGATGGAGAATCAAAATATTAGTTAAACGAGGTATATTGAAACCTGTATAGTTATGAACATTATAGAATTAAAGGCAAAATTAAACGAATTAGGGGTTGAGCCTAATGAATATTCACTTGAAGGCTCTGTTGCCAATTGGAATACTATTGTCCTATATAAAAATTATAACATATGGGAAGTTTTTTATATAGATGAACGAGGGAACAGAGATGACAAGCACACTTTTCAGAGTGAAAATGAAGCTTGTGAATACATTTATGAGGAATTTAAAAGGCTTGTAAGCAGCTAATAGTATATCAAGAATCTGAAATAATGAAGGTATGGGTAATGCTCCCAATCGGGATTTGTCAAAATAATCATCTGATTATCAAGAACAAATTTAAAGATTAGGTGTAAAGACAGGAATAAATTCCTTGTCTTTTCTCTGTTTCAAAATAAAATGTAACTTTGCCGAGCGTTCTTCGTGATTTTGTTTTAGCTCTTATAGCCAAACAGCAAGACGGTAAGCGTTATACCATCGTGCAGGACTATCTGGGTACACCTATTCAGGCGCTCGACAGCAAGGGTGAGGTGGTTTGGGACTGTATCCTCGACATCTATGGGGATGTACTGGAACTCAGAGGAAAACGAGACTTCATACCTTTCCGTTTCCAAGGTCAATGCGAAGACCAAGATCAAGGCTTAATAGATGCGGATAGTCTAAACTTAAACGACATTCGAAGATTGCAAGAGGAAATGTTAGAACACATATCAAATGCCAGAAAGTCTGGGTTGAACTTAAATGATTACTTTAAGGAGGGGCTTCATTTGAGAATCTCTTCTTGCAAATAAAAACAAACAAAATGGAGTATTACAATATAGATATAGATTATACACCTAGCATTACGGGAAAAAGGGATGGGGATGTGGCTGTGGCGAAAAAGAAGGAATCGTTCTCTAGCAAAGAACAGGAAAAAGAGTTCAATGATTTTTTCATAAACAACTACAAGAATAAAAGCAGAGTTATGATCACTGATTTTCAATTGTTTAATACAAAAAATAGATTCATGATTACCTACTTCCCTAGAACGAAATCTATTAAACAATTAGATTTTATGGCTTTTGGTCCATACGAACATGGGGTGCAGTTTTTAATAAGTCATAGAGTCTATGAGATAATTGCAAAATATAGATTGCCAATACACAATAAGATCACAGCAAAAATTGACACTTTCAGTCAAAACTATTATCTAGTGGGGTTCCCCATGTTACCTGTAAGCGTATATGATTTTAATAAAAGCACCTTTTTCGACTGCAAGAATGGACTTCAAGTCAAATTTAAAGACACCGAGGATTACGAAGCAGCCGATTATGACAGGATTACCGCGAAGTCCCAAAGGCTATTCCTTAAAGACGAACTCGAATATGATATCATTAAAACCACAAAAGGCATATTCTTTTTGTCTGAAATAATAAATGAGTTTCAGGAGAAAAAAATTACAGGATATCAAATAATAGATGGTATATTAGAAACATAGTTGTATATACGTATCTTTCACTCTCTACGGAGTTCATTGGGAAGAGACTCCCCAAGAAGCGATTCGCAGGTTGGAGCTGTCTCCGCATACTTGTCAGTAGTTAGTACGAATTACTAATGGTACAAATTCTTGGTGAAATGGAAGCGGATAATATAATAAATGGACTAAAACATTTGTCTGAAGGACTATTCCTACCTGAAGAATGGATTGATTGGTGGAAACAAAATGAAAAAATTACGAGACAATTCTTGTCATCACGGTGGTATTTAAAGATAAAACCTAAGATGTCACAAGGTTTAATCGGTGCCGCACTAATATCTCAAAATGCGGCTCGTGAATACTTGAAATCTATAGATCAATCTTATAACGAGAATTCACAAGTTGATTATATGGAAGGATGGAGCAAGCAAATAGATAATATCTCCTTGAACAATGACAAAGTTCATATTATTGATTTTGACTTGGAATTTACCAAATTGAAGCAAAGCTACCCTAACTTGTTTGCAGCAATAAAAGAGAACTTACTGCAATATGATGTTGTGGGAAATAATCTAACCGAAGATAAATTAACCTCGTCACCCTTTCATAAATTATTACACAGTGATATGATTGCGTTTTTTTGTTGTATCTCACAATTGAAAATGGAGGGAGTTTTTATTGGTTTTAACATGCTAGAGTTGCGTGAGGAATATATCAAAATTGGTGAGTTATGGTTGAATAATGATGGAGATGAGTTGTACATTAAACCTCATGAAGCTTCTGTATATTTTCATGATATAGAGAAAAATCAAATCCATGTCATAAATAAATCATTTAATTCATTTATTGAAAATGATTTGAGTCGTTTTGTTTCTGAGAATGTATAGTCTTTTCTTCTGTATAGTTCGATTATCTTGTTTATATATTATGGTAATGCTCAAATCTATAGTTATCAAATAATCATCTGATTATCAAAAGTAAATCTCTACGGAGTTCATTGGCAGGAAAGTTCTAAAGACGCCATCAGGCGCATAGAAAAGGAGAATTGACACAAAAAAATGCAGAACGATTGGCGGAAGAAGCTGCTCAACGCATTCCTCAAACAGTACTCGGTCAGCTTGCAGCTCGAGGCGTTGTAGAGCAGGCAGGAAAATGGATTGGAGTGCAGATCGCTAAAAACGGAACGGGGAAGAGCTTTGCGAAACTAATTCCTTTCATCGGTGCCCCCATTTCGGCAGCGGCCACCTATTATTCGTTTAAGCCAATGGCGCAAAGATTGAAAAAACATTTGGACGAACAGTGGTGAACCGCGTTCAATGTAAAGAGTTTATTTAGGACTGTCCACAAACGGCTATTTGCATCGCAAATAGCCGTTTGTGGATTTTGTAATGTATGTTTCTTGGATTCAGACCAAGGCGCAGCAGGGAACTTAAATTAAACAGAAACTCTGGTCGGTGGTAATCGAATGCTGTATAAGTTCAAGGGAAACGCCGCAGAATCTGCGGCGTTTTTTGCTGTATAATGCCGGATCGTGGGTCGTGAGTGCGCGTTTTGCTATTTCCATTTCGCTTTTTCTCGCGAAATGCTTCCTTGCCGATGATTTTTTGTATCTTCGCCTTATCATCTAAAAACAAACTCCGCAATGGAACAGCAACTCAAAGACATCGTATCCCATTTCGCCATTGAGGGCGAAGTGCGTGACATCCATCCCCTCGGCAACGGGCTGATCAACACCACCTACGCCGTGGAAACCGAAGGCAACGGCACCGACTACGTGCTGCAAAACGTCAATGTGGCCATCTTCCCCGACATCGATCTGCTGATGAACAACATCGTCGAAGTCACCGGCCACATTCGCCAAAAGCTCGAAGCCGCCGGCACCCCCGATATCGACCGCAAAGTGCTCCGTTTTGTGCCCGCCAACGACGGCAAATACTACTACCACGACGGTGAGAAATATTGGCGCGTGATGGTGCTCATCCCCGACACCACCTCCAAGAGCGGCGTGAGCGTGGAGAATGCCGCCATCGTCGGCGAAACCTTCGCCCAATTCCAATCCATGCTCTCCGATCTGCCCGCACAACTCGGCGAGACGATCAAGGATTTCCACAACATCGAGTTCCGCATCCAGCAGCTCAAAGAAGCCGTCGCCGATAACAAAGCCGGCCGCATCGAGGAGCCCGAGGTGAAAGCCCTGCTCGACGAAATCCGTAAGCGTGAACAAGAGATGACCAAGAGCGAACGCCTCTTCCGCGAAGGCAAACTCCCCAAGCGCATTTGCCATTGCGACACGAAGGTCGACAACATCCTCTTCGACCGCGACGGCAAGGTGCTCTGTGTCATCGACCTCGACACCGTGATGCCCTCGTTCATCTTCTCCGACTTCGGCGACTTCCTCCGCACGGCCGCCAACACCACGCGCGAAGACGATCCGAACCTCGACAATGTGTCGTTCCGTTTCGACATCTTCGAAGCCTTCGCCGGCGGTTACCTCAAGGGTGCCCACGGTTTCCTCACCGAGATCGAAATCGAGAACCTGCCCTATGCCACGGCACTCTTCCCCTACATGCAGGGTGTGCGTTTCCTCACCGACTATCTGAACGGCGACACGTATTACAAGATCACCCACCCCTCGCACAACCTCGAACGCACCGCCAATCAAATCCGTCTCTTGCAATGCGTCGAAGAGGCCACTCCGCGCATGGAAGCCTTCATTCGCAAGCAGCTCGGCTGATGCGCACCGCGATTTCCTCTCTTTCCGCCTCAGCACTTGCAGTCCCCTGCGAGTGCCGGGGCGGTTTCGTGTTTCCGCAGGCGCACAACGCGTGTGCTTTCCCCATACCTCAACTGACGTCCATGGCTTGTACTCCTGAATTTGTCGATTTTGTCGTCGCACAACTGGCCGATGCCGGCGCAGTGCGCGTGCGCAAAATGTTTGGCGACCACTTGCTCTATGTCGATGAGAAACCCGCTGTGCTGCTCTGCGACAATGTGGCCTATGTGAAGATGCACCCGGCGCTCGAAGCGTGGATGGCCGATGCCGAAACCGGTCATCCCTATCCCGGGGCCAAGTTGCATTACATTCTTGACGTAGAGCACCGCGCCGAAGCCCTGCGAGTGGTCAAAATTTTGGCCGAAGTGCTGCCCCTGCCGACGCCTCGCCGCAAAGCGAAAAAATAGCCCTTCTCGCGTGCGCGCGTACGCGCGCGTGTCAGGAGGTTTTCGTTTTTTGCCTTCACCTCTTCACCCGTATGTCGCAACTTGCTGTGTCATAGTTCGATAGGGGTGAAGGTTTTTCGAATTGAGGTTCACTCTCGATGTGAAGACAAAAAAGAGGGTTGATGTTCACCCCAAAATACCTGTCGGTCAGGCGAAAAAGTAGGACAGGTGAAGGGTGAAGAGAAAAAACGAAAACCGGTTGAGGCGCGCGTATCGCGCGTGTGCGCACAAGAGGTTGCTTCACCTTCACCGCCGTGGGGGATCGCGGCACGGAGCCGGAACAGAAAACGCGGGACGAATCGAGCAATTCGTCCCGCGTTTTTGTCGAGAAGCGGCGTGTTTCCTTCCCCTGCGGGAAGGCTGTCGGCGGTTTAGGTTTTCACACCGGTTCGCCGTCGGGCGAATATTCCTGATAGAGGAAATCGTTGTACGGGTATTTCTGCACATGGAGTTCGCGCACCCGTGTGTAGAGCAGTTCGCGCAGTTCGTCGATGTTCTGCTTTTGGCGCGCAGAAATGAAAATCACGTCCGACACCGCGCCGGCGCCCGGATGGCGGGCTTCGGCGGTGCCTGCGGCGCGTGCCATCCACGTTTGCATGAGTTCCGTCAACGGCATGTTCTCTTTCCCGGCCGGGGTGAGATCGTTCGGATCTTTCGGCGTGAAGGTGTAGGCGTCCATCTTGTTGAAAATCAAAATCTGCGGTTTGTCGGCACAGCCCAAGTCGCAGAGCGTGCGGTTCACCACTTCGATTTGTTCTTCGAAATCCGGGTGGCTCACGTCGACCACATGCACGAGCAGATCGGCTTCGCGCGTCTCGTCGAGGGTCGATTTGAACGACTCGACGAGGTCGGTGGGGAGTTTGCGGATGAAGCCCACGGTGTCGGCCAGCAGGAAGGGCAGGTTGCTCACCACGACTTTGCGCACCGTCGTGTCGAGAGTGGCGAAGAGCTTGTTTTCGGCAAAGACGTCGCTTTTGGACAGCAGATTGAGCAGGGTCGATTTTCCGACGTTGGTGTAGCCGACGAGCGCCACGCGCACCATTTTGCCGCGATTTTGTCGCTGGGTGCGTTTCTGCTTGTCGATTTCGGCCAGTCGTTCTTTGAGGAGCGACATGCGGTTGAGGATGATGCGGCGGTCCATTTCGAGCTGCGTCTCGCCCGGACCGCGCAGTCCCACGCTGCCGCCTTTGCCACCGCCGGCACCGCCCGATCCACCACCTTGGCGCTCAAGGTGCGTCCACAGGCGTTGCAAGCGCGGGAGCATGTAGCGATATTGTGCCAATTCCACCTGCGTCTTGGCGTTGGCGGTTTGGGCCCGCATGGCAAAGATGTCGAGGATGAGCGAGGTGCGGTCGAGAATCTTGACCTGCAGCACGGCTTCGATGTTGCGGAGCTGTTTGGCCGAGAGTTCGTCGTCGAAGATCACCATGCCCACGGGCTGAGGCTTCTCTTCGTCGGCCGGCCAGAGCGGGTCTTTCTCCGCCTCGTCGGCCGCCTGTTCGCATTCTTCGATGTATTGACGAATCTCTTCGAGCTTGCCTTTGCCCACATAGGTGACGCTGCTGGGGCCGTCGATGCGTTGGGTGAAGCGGCGCACGGTCTGCGCGCCCGCAGTTTCGGCGAGAAACTCCAGTTCGTCGAGATATTCGTTGGTCTTCCGCTCGTCCTGCGTCTTGGTGATTAGAGCGACCAAGACGGCGGTTTCGGCACGAGCTTCGGTGTGGATGAATTCTTTCATGTGAAAATGAGCGTTCTATTGCTGTGAAGTTTTCCCCGCTGGCGGGGAGTGCCAATCGGCACGTAGTGCGGACAAAGGTACGATAATTTTCGTAAGTGTAGAGCACATTGTCGTGTTAAGTGCAGGTTGACCGCTCGAAGTGCAAAATGCGTGCGGTGCGGCGGGCAGAAATCGCGTCGTGAGCGCGCTGAAAAACGCGTGCGCCGCCTCCCGCCATGTCAAATTATTTTCGTAAGTTTGCAGGCAAAGCAAAGCTCATGAACGCACCCCGCATACTTCTCATCTACACCGGCGGAACAATCGGCATGCTCGAGAATCCCGTCACGGGAGCGCTCGAGGCCTTCGATTGGGAGCACATCAGCAATTTCGTGCCGGAACTGGAACGCTTTCACTACGACATCGACACCGTCACGTTCGGCCCCCCGATCGACTCGTCGGACATGGAACCGAAATACTGGTGCCGCATGGTGGAAATCATAGCACAAAACTACGAACATTACGACGGTTTTGTGCTGCTGCACGGCACCGATACGATGGCTTTCACGGCATCGGCTTTGAGTTTCATGCTCGAAAACCTCGACAAACCCGTCGTGGTGACCGGCAGCCAGCTGCCCATCGGACAGTTGCGTACCGACGGGAAGGAAAACCTGCTCACCGGCATTGAAATCGCCGCGGCGCGTCACGCCGACGGTTCGCCGGTGGTGCCCGAGGTGTGTATCTTCTTTGAAAACCGCCTCTTGCGCGGCAACCGCACCACGAAAATCAATTCGGAAGGGTTCAACGCCTTTCGTTCCTTCAACTATCCTGCTTTGGCGCATGCCGGTATCCACATCCGGTTCGAAGAGCCCTACATTTTGCGGCGTCCCACGGCGGCGGCCTTCCGCCCGTCCTGCCAACTCGATACGCACGTGGCCATTCTCACCCTTTTCCCGGGGATCCGCGAGGAAGTGGTGGCCGCAGTGGCCAACATTCCCGGACTGCGCGGGTTGGTGCTCAAAACCTACGGCGCCGGCAACGCGCCGCGCAAGCCGTGGCTCTACGAGCAATTGACGGCGTTGTGTCAGCGCGGCGTGGTGATCGTCAACACATCGCAGTGCGCCACAGGCGCGGTCGACATGGGACGCTACGAAACCTCGTTGCGCCTCATCGAGGCCGGGGTGCTCAACGGGCGCGACATGACGGTCGAGGCCGTTGTGGCGAAACTCATGTTCCTGCTCGGTCACGAAACAGATCTGGAAGTGGTCAAAGCGAAAATGAACACTTCGCTGGCCGGCGAAGTCACCCTGCTCACCACATGAAGCGGCGGGGTGGGGCACTGCTTGCGCTGATCGGCTGCTTGTGGCTCTGTGTGGCCTGCGGCGCAGGACCGCTCGACGGCGGACGATTGCGCTATGCGCGGTGGTTGCGCATCGAAACGTGTGCGGACTACGACCGAGTCACGGTGCTCGATCCCTGGGACACGGCGAGTGTGCGTGCTGAATACGCCTTGGTGCGGCGCGGCACCTCGCCCCACGTGCCGAACACGTGCACGGTGATAGAAGTGCCTTGTCGCCGCGTCCTGCCGCAAAGCACGGTTCATGCGGCTTTGTTGCTGCGTCTCGGTGCGGCCGATTGCTTGGCGGGGATTTGCGATGCTCGATTTGTCGTTTCGCCCCGCTTACAGCGTGCGCAGCTCACCGATTTCGGTTCGGGCGCGGCACCCGATGTGGAACGTATGAAAGCGGCCGGCGTCGACGCCTGGTGGTATGCGCCGTTCGACGGCGAACGCCCCTCGGCGGTTGCGCAAGTCGGCATTCCGACGGTGTGCTGTGCCGATTACATGGAAACCACCCCACTCGGACGCGCCGAATGGATGCGCTTCTATGGCCGTTTGGTAGGCCGCGGCGCGATGGCCGACAGTCTTTTCGAAGAAGAAGAACGGGCTTACCGCGCAATGTGCGAACGGCAAACGACAGCAAACGACAGCGCGCGCAGACCACGCGTGATGGTGGACCGGGCGGAACACGGCACGTGGTATGTGCCCGGCGGCCGGAGCTATGTGGCGCGCGTCATTGCCGATGCCGGCGGTCGCTATGTCGGAGCCGACAATGCGCAAGCAGGCAGTGTACCGATGGACCCCGAACGCATGTTGAAGCGCTGTGCCGATGCAGACCTTTGGGTGGTGAAATACGGTGCACCTCAGGAGCTCACCTATGCGACTTTGCGACAAGAACACCCCCTCAATGCGCAATTCCGACCCTTCCGCGAACACCGCGTTTGGGGATGCAACACCCTTCGGCGGGCTTACTACGAAGAAACGCCTTTCGCCCCCTCGCTTCTCTTGCGTGCATGGCAGCATGTGCTGCACGCCGGGAAGAATGAGGCGAATCCGACGCCGTCAGTGCCCGGTGCTGCTTGGGCCGACAGCCTTTTCACCCCGTTGCGCTGACGTGGCAGAGCATACGCGCTGATGCACATCCCCGGACGACGTAGCGAGCGAACGTTGTGGGCGGTGCGCTCCTCCATTCTCCCGTCATTTCTCGACATGCTTAGAACACACCGATCTGTTTTGCCGCTGTGCTTGCTTGCCCTTGTGCCGGCACTCCTTTTTGTGGGACTGTGCTGCGGCAGTGTCCCTATTTCGATTGGCGATGTCGTGACGGCCCTCTTGGGCGGGGAAACGACAGAAAGCACACGGGTCATCGTGACGGATTTCCGGCTCCCTCGTTTGTTCACTGCGCTGCTTGTCGGCGGAGGGTTGGGCGTTTGTGGACTCATCACGCAGACGCTCTTCGAAAATCCCCTGGCCGATCCGTCGCTCTTCGGTATCCATGCCGGGGCAGCGGTGGGAGCAGCGATCGGCCCCCTGCTGTGGAGCCTGATCGTCGCGATGGGGCAAACGAGGTTCCCGCCTTTCGTCGGCCAATGGTTCAACGTGTTCACCGCTTTGTGTGGAGCGTTGGGCGTACTGGCGGTGATTGTGCTGCTCGCCCGCAGCGCGTGTCGCGGTATGTCGTTGTTGGTCGCCGGTGTGATGATCTCGTTTCTCCTTTCGTCGGTGCTTGCCCTCATTGCCTACTATTCCACAGCCGATGGTCTGCGGAGTTTTCAGCTGTGGACAATGGGCGATTTCTCGACGGTGGGCCGAGCGCGTCTTCCGCTCTTCGCGCTTGCCCTGAGTTTGCCCCTCGGCTATTGTCTGCGCCGCCATGCCGTGCTCGATGCCTGGTTGCTCGGCGAAGACTATGCCGTCACCCTCGGTGTTTCTCCCCGCAAAAGTCGTTCGCATCTGCTCTTCGCCGTGGGCTGGATCAGTGCTTGCACAACCGCCTTTTGCGGTCCGATCGCCTTCATCGGGCTGGCGGCGCCTCACCTGGCTCGTTTGCTGTGCGGCACTTCGCTTCACCGATACGTCCTGCCGACCACGCTCGGAGTGGGCGCGGTGCTGACACTGAGTTGTCAGTTGCTTTGCAGCCTCTCCTTTGCCGGCGGCAACCTTCCCCTCAATGCCGTGACTCCACTGATCGGTGCGCCGATCGTTTTGTGGCTGCTGACCCGGCAGTCCACCCCATGACTCAACACAACTACAATAAACTTATGACAGAACCTAACGACCGTGGCGTGTCTCGTCCCTATATCCTTATCTCCAACGATGACGGCTACAAAGCTGCGGGCATCAATACCCTGATAGACACGCTCCATCCTATGGCTGACCTGCTTGTTGTCGCTCCCGGCGGCGGACGTTCGGGCTATGGATGCGCCATCACTTCGACCGCTCCCATTCACAACCGTTTGGTGCACCGCGAAGAAGGGTTGGAAATCTTCGCTTGTTCCGGCAGTCCCGTCGACTGTGTGAAATTGGCCTTCAATGTCTTGTTGCCCGAGCGCGGACGTACGCCCGACCTGGTGGTGACCGGCATCAACCACGGCGACAATTCGAGTGTCAACACCTTCTATTCCGGCACAATGGGTGCTGCGTCCGAAGGAGCCTTGCAAGGCATCCCCGCAGTGGGATTTTCGCTGTGTGACCATCGGCCCGAAGCCGATTTCTCCCCTTGTGTTCCCTACATTCGGGAGATCGTGATCAAACTCTTGTGCGACGGCCTGCCGCCTTTCTCGACACTCAACGTCAACTTCCCTGCGCGTGAGTCTTTCAAGGGAGTTCGCGTTTGTCGGATGGCCCGTTCGCGTTGGATCAACGAGATCGTCGAAAGTCGTCGTCCTCGAAGCGGCACACCTTATTATTGGTTGACCGGCGAACCGATGGAGCTGGAACCCGAAGCGGAAGACACCGATCGTTGGGCGTTGGCGCACGGCTATGTGGCCATCACCCCGCAGACGCTCGACAGCACCCACTACGAATTGCTCCACTCATTTCGCCTCTGATCCCCCACGGAGGCGACGGCTCCCCCGCCTGCGTCTCCACTACCCCCAACCACTTACCGCTCATGCGCTATTTCTTCGTAGCCGGCGAAGCCTCCGGCGATTTGCACGCCTCCCATCTCATTCGTTCGCTCCGAGCGAACGATGCCGAAGCCGAGTTTCGCGGTTTCGGCGGCGACCTCATGCAAGCCGAGGGGATGCAATTGTTGCGCCACTACCGGGATTTGGCGTACATGGGCTTTGTGCAAGTGGTGCTCCACCTTCGGACGATTCTGCGCGCCCTTCGCGACTGCGAAAACGCCATCGAATCTTGGCAACCCCATTGTGTGGTGTTGGTGGATTATCCCGGTTTCAATTTGAAAATCGCGGAATGGGTGAAATCGCATACCACCTGTCCCATTTTCTACTACATCGCACCTAAAATCTGGGCGTGGAAAGAAGGCCGCATCCGGAGCATCCGCCGCAATGTCGACCACCTTCTGTCGATTCTCCCCTTCGAAGTCGACTATTTCTCGCGACGCCATCACTACCCTGTGGAGTATGTCGGCAATCCCTCCCACGATGAAGTGAGTGCTTTTCTCTCCACTTATGAAGAAACGCGCGAAGCCTTTTGCGTTCGTCACGGGTGGGACGATCAGCGAGAACTGATTGCTGTGTTAGCCGGTTCACGCCGCGCAGAAATTGCCGACAATTTGCCGCGCATGCTCGAAGCCGTGCGTCGAGTGGCCGATCCCGCGCGTTTTCGAGTTGTGTTGGCCGCCGCTCCCGGCATTTCCGACGAGGAATATGCGCGTTACGGCATCTCGCTCTCCGCCGCTTCGGCAGCGACATCAGACGATGCCGGAACAACAGCCGCTGCTCTCACATCTTCCGCCACGTCTTCGGGGCGGCTCCCCATTTGCGCCGTCCGCGGCGAAACCTTTGCGCTCCTCACCCACGCCCGCGCCGCACTCGTCACGAGCGGCACCGCCACCCTCGAAACGGCCCTCTTCAATGTGCCCCAAGTGGTGTGCTATAATATGAAGGGCGGCATTTTGGTACGAAAATTGCGTCCCTACTTCCTGAAGTGTCCCTTCATCTCGCTCGTCAATCTCATCGCCGATCTGGAAGTAGTGCCCGAACTTATCGCAGACGACACGCGCCCCGCAAACCTTGCGGCTCACTTCGCCCCCTTACTCGAAGACAGTCCCACGCGGCACGCACAGTTGTCGGGCTACGCCGAGATGCGCCACCGCCTAGGTCCCGTCGGCGCCCCCGATCGCGCCGCACGCTTCATCCATTCGCGCTTGACCGACCCCTCCTCTAAGGAAAACTCTTAAACCACGGTATAAACATGACCACCATCGCCTCTCAATTCGCCGAGCAGCTGCTCAGTGTCCAGTGCATCAAAGTCCAACCCACGCAACCCTTCACCTGGGCCAGCGGTTGGTTGTCTCCCTTCTATTGCGACAATCGCAAAACCCTCGCCTATCCGCAGGTACGCACCTTCGTCAAAGAGCAACTCGCCGCCCTTATTCGCCGTCAATACCCCGAAGCCACTGCCATTGCCGGTGTAGCGACGGGCGCCATCGCCCAAGGTGCTTTGGTCGCCGACGAACTCGGACTCCCCATGTGCTACGTCCGTTCGAAAGCCAAGGATCATGGCATGGGCAACCTCATTGAAGGCACTCTTCCCGAGGGCGCACGCATCGTCGTTGTCGAAGACCTCATCTCCACCGGCGGTAGCAGTCTCAAAGCCGTTGAGGCCCTTCGTGCTGCCGGCTTCGAAATTCTCGGCATGGTGGCCAGCTTCACCTATGGTTTCCCCGTGGCCGCCGAAGCTTTCGCCGCTGCCGGCGTGACACTCACCACGCTCACCAACTACGAAGCAGTGGTCGAAACCGCTTGTCGCGTGGGCTACATCGACGAGAGCCAGCTCCCCCTGCTTGCTCGCTGGCGCGCCAACCCTTCGACGTGGACGCCCGAAGTCTAACCTCCATTTTTTTGCTACTCGATTCCTTCGAAATCCTTTCCCAACCGTATGACCAAATACGAATCGCAGATCTACACCCTCAACACCACGCAGGCCGAAGCCTATGCACGCATGGCCGACCTTCGTCGTTTTGAAGTGCTCAAACAGGCCTTCGCCGACCCCGAACGATTGCAGCAACTGCTCCAGCAGGTTTCCGCCGATCAGGTGAACAAAGACCAAATCACGCCCGAACGTCTCGAGGAGATGAGAGGCTATCTCGAACAGATGAGCTTCACCCAGGACAGTCTTTCGGCCGACACCAAAATGGGCCAAATCACCCTCGCCATCGTCGAGCGCGATGAACCCAAAATGGTGAAACTCGTCACGCAAGGTTCGCCTGTCAGTGCCACCGTTTGGGTTCAGCTTCTGCCGCAAGGCAGCAGCCAGTGTGCAATGAAAGTCACAGTGGGAACCGAACTCAACTTCTTCATGCGCAAGATGGTGGAAAAGCACCTCAAGAAAGCGCCCGACGGCATCGCCACCTTCCTTTCGCAAGTGCTCGCCCATGTTTAGTCGGTGCAGCGGTGCATTCGCCTTGTCGCCGAGTCTCCGAGCGAGTCGGCAGGCATTGCGCGCGCTCCGGCATCGTTTGCCCGTCTTCCTCGCCGGTGTGCTCCTCGCCTGTCTGACGAACGGACTCCTCTCATCGTGCGGCGACGACACGCAGCGCCGTTTTTCGTCGTTCCCGGCCTTCCTTCGTCTCACCCCCGTCAGCGCGGCCCCGGCGTTGCGCAGTGCCGTGAGCAGCCCCGGGTCGTGGTGTCTTGTCACCTACGATGCACATCGCTATCAACTCACGCCCCTTTCGGGCGGCGCCGCGACGAGTTTGCCGCGCACCGCACTCGAAGCCTACGGCCGGCCGCAGAGCATTGCGGGCTTCATCGTCGGCACCCCCTCGGTGCCCGCCTTCGACGGCACGTTTCCCGTCATGGCCTACGATGCCGTCTGCCCCGTTTGCTATAACAGCGACAACATCGAGCGCCGTCTCATCGCCGCCCCCGGTCGGTTTGAGCACGTCAGCTGCGAGCGCTGTTCGCGTCTCTACGACCTATCCAACGGAGGCATTCCCGTCAATGCACCCGCCGACGGACGTCGCAGCGCGCATCTCTTTCGCTATCGGGCAGCTTATACGCCGACCGCCGATGTCTTCGTCGTGCAAAACTAGCACTTGCAGTTTGGCCAATCGCGCTTTTCTCCTTATCTTTGCACGCGCACAACCGGCCCGGATGGTGGAATGGTAGACACGAGGGACTTAAAATCCCTTGGCCATTGCGGTCGTGCGGGTTCGAGTCCCGCTCCGGGCACACGCTCCCCGATGTATTCGCATCGGAGAGCGTGTTGTTTTTTAGAGAACATCGTGCACACGCACATGGGTTTTGTGCAGAATCAGACCAAAAAATACAAAACCCTCGTTTCTGCTCCCCCGTTCGTTCCGAAGTTCGTAACTTTGTGCACAGCGCGAAGTGCCGTTTGTCGCTTCATCGCTCACAACCCCTTACCCGTAATTCCCCATGGTCAAAGAAACACCGCGTACTTCTTCTGTTTCTGCTCGCCCCCTCGGCGAGCGACTCAAAGCTTGGAGTGAACCCGCCCGTCATTTTTCTTGGTGGACGTCGTGGGTCTATATTTTGATCGGCGTCATCGTCATGTGCGCCGGCTTCGTCTTTTTCATCAACCCCTACAACATCGTGCCCGGCGGCGTCTACGGCGCAAGCATTGTGCTCCACAATATTTTCCCCTCCATCCAGGTCGGCACGTTTGGCTATTTCTTTGACGTCCCCCTGCTCGTACTCGCCTCCATTTTCCTCGGCGCGAAGCTCGGTGCGCGCACCATTTTCGCCGCGCTCATCGCCCCCGTCATCATGAACGGCCTCTCGCTCCTGGCCTATCCCGATGCCGCCTCCCTCCATGCCCTCGATCCCACGAAACTTTGTGGCGGCGTCATCAACATGACCGACCACCTCATGCTCACCTCCATCATCGGTGCCGCCATGATTGGTTTGGGTTGCGGTTTCGTCGTGCGTCAACAGGCCACCACCGGCGGAACGGACATTGTCGCCATGTTCCTGCAGAAATATGCGCACATTCGTTTCTCCAACGGCATCCTCATTTGCGATGGCGTCGTCGTCCTCTCCGGTTTGGTTGTGATCGGTTTCGGTTTGGGCGCCAAAGACGTTGCGGGCGGCGGCTCGTGGTTGCTTTCTTTCTATTCGCTCATTGCCATCTTCGTTTCCGCCCGCACCATTGGCTACGTCATCAACGGTGCGCAGGACGACAAACTCGTGTTTGTCATCTCCGACCGCCCCAACGAAGAGCTGCGCAGCTTCATCCTCGACACCCTCGATCGCTCCGCCACACGCATCAAGAGCAGCGGCCTCTATTCCAAGGACGACAAGGAAATGCTCTTCCTCGTGGTGTCCAACAAGGAAATCCCCGCCGTCAAACTCAAGGTGCAGGAAGTCGATCCCAAAGCCTTTGTGGTCGTCACCGACGCACACGCCACTTACGGCGAAGGCTGGCGCCCACTTGCCACGGCCGGAGAATTACAAGCCGAGTAAGTCGGGTTGGCGCACTGCACCTGTTGATGCAGCCTCTTTGCAATAGACCCTACATCGCATTCAAACCATCTGCCCCACAGCGTCTGCCGCGCTCTCGACAGCAAACGTCGGGGAGCGAAACGCAGACGCTCAGCACATTCCATTTCTCGCAGTTCGCTGTTCAAGAAACGCTGCATGTGGCAATGGCCAACGCCTAAAATAGAAATCGCCCCCATCGTTGTTCGCAACGATGGGGGCGATTTCTTTTGCCCTCACTTGAATCTTTTCAGCAAGAAGCGCGGTTGTGCACGGAGGAACACCCCGAAGGAGAACGCGTGTCGCAGCGCCGCAGGATCCGTCGAACCATCCTTGCGGTGCAGTCGTCCGGCATCTGTGAGGAAGCCGTTGGCCTTCGCGCCGAAAGCATAGTCGCGCCCGAACTTACGCACATATTCCACGCTCCAATAGGCCGTGTTCATGCGGGTGAAGCGAGCCCCGTCCACTTTGAGCGAGAGGGTGTTGAAAAACGGGCTGCCGTAGAGCGTCACAAAGTCCTTCGCCTGCCACCAGCCCACACGCACCCTCAGCGCATGCAGCAAGTCGAGTGCTGCTCCGGCCCAGAGTCCCGAACCGGTGTTGAACGGCCACAACTTTCCCGCTTGTTGGTAGGCACCGAGCACGTGGAACTCCGCTTCCGCCGCATTCAGCACACGGTGATTCCATGTTTTGCGCAGTTGCAGCCCGATGCTACCGTTGCTGAGCGTTTGCACGCCCATGTCCGTGTCGTCTTGCTCCCCGCCGCGGTGCTGCACCGTCATTTGCAGGGGCACATCGAGAGACCAGCCATAGCGCCGCGGGCGCAGTAGGTGCACCCGTTGTGTCATCCCGACCGTGAAAGCCTCTTGATGCTTGTCCATCTCGAAAATGAAGCTCTGCCAGTCGATCCACGCATCCATCTTCCACCGTTGCGTGCTGATCTGCGTTTGAAATCCCTTTTCGGGGTCGGTGGTCAGGAGGTTCTCAGGTTTGTAGAGCGGGAGAATCAGTTCGTGGCTCGCCCCCCCGTAGAGGTCGCCGAGCACAAAAGTGGCCGCCCCCATGCGCACCACGGCTCTGAAGTAAGGCAGCACGTGCGCACCGCCTTGATAGGCGCCTCCCTTCCACGTCACGATGTCGTGGAAGGCATAGTTGGGGTAGCGGTTGGTGCCGTCGTAGACGAGCGCCGAAGCACCCAGCTCGAAACGCAACTCAGCGCGTGGACTGTAGACCAAATGAGGGGTGAAGCGCACTCCGGGCAGTGTGTAGCCCTTCGTGATGTTGCCGTCGTATTCGTTGTCTTTGAAAAAAGCAAGTGCATCGGCATCGAGATAGAGGGTCTTCATCTCGATGGAATCCGAATCGTGTTGCGGCGACAGCTGACGAAAGAGGTCGACCTCGGAGGTTTGCGCTCCGGCCACCGTGGCCACGAACCAACACAGGAGAAACAGCCGGCGGAGGAGGGATGAGGGAACCTTGCCGGCGGTGGTCAAATCGTTCATGCGACAAAGTTACGTTTTTCTTAGTTCCGAACAAGCTTTGTCTGTAGATTTCTTTACTCGTGGGGCGTGTTGTGCACAAAGCAAAGCGTGCGGCATGAGCCGGCCGGAGCGTCCGGCTGAATCTATCCCTCATTTTGGGCGTCTCCTCGCGCGCGTGCGCGTCCGGCGTTTTCCCGTTTTTTTCCTTCACCTCTTCACACACTGTGAACGAATCCGCTCATTACCAATAGAATAGATGAGGTGGAAGGGTGAAGGAGAGCAGTTTTTTGCTTCACCCAATTTTGATCAATCGGCAGGACGTAAATTACAGATAATCAGTGAAATACAGGTGAAGGTTCCGGTGAGGGAGGAAAATGCAGAAGTTCACCCATGTGGAGCCGCCGAACCGAAGAGGCTTTGCAGCTGAAAAGTCGATGGCTCAGGTTTCTCTTTTCGGGTGAAGACGGTGAACTGCGAACAAATGCAAAGCCTTCACCCCTAATCGTCACATTCTGAATGGAATAGGGGTAGGAGGTGAACGGTGAAGGCAATAATCGCAAAACGGCTGAATGCACGTACACGCGCGCGGGCGTGAGTGCGAACCGCAATGGGGTGCGAACGAATTGGATCACGCAGCGACGAACGGAGTGGGGGAGAAGTGGAGAAAAGCTCCCTTGTTTGTTGTGATGGTCGGGTAGTCTTGTTTCTTTCCCCCGCGTTTTGTCCGGTGGATAGTTCGATGCTGAAAAACGTTTCTGTTTTTGTTGCGATGGATCTTGCGGGTTCTTGCGTAGATTCGTAACTTTGCTGTCGGATCTGTCGGTGCGCACAAGGCCTTATTGTCCCCGATGTCCCGATTCCGCAGAGCGGATGCGCGCAGCTGCGCCACTATGAAGCACACACAACCTGATTTTTATGCTTGCAATTACTTCTTTTTTTGTACCTTTGTTTAGTCTTTGCGGCTGAGGCCGTCGGCTGTTGCATTTGTCGCGCTGATCGATGTCCGTACGCAAAGCGGGTGTCCGTAGCCGGTGCAGCCTTTCTCGTGCCCCCGAACGCCTTCGGCACCCCCTCCTTTCTCAACGCTTGAAAACCCATGGAAGTCGTCAGTATCATCCAGTTAGTCATCACTTTCGTCGTGAGTTTTGCTTTCACGGCGCTGCTCATGCCTTGGCTCATTGAGCTCTGCCGCCAAAAGGGGCTTTACGATCAACCCAACGAGCGGAAGGTGCATCACAACAAGATCCCCCGTTTGGGCGGTTTGTTGTTTGCACCGGCCATGTCCATCGGCATTGTGGCGGGTTTTCTCTATCTGGGAGTCAGTGTAGAGAGTTCTCAATTGCCGGTCTTTCGCCTCTCGACAATGATCCTCATGGCGGGATTGTTTCTCATTTATCTCATCGGCGTGCTCGATGATCTGCTGGGACTCAGCGCGCGTGTGAAGTTTGCGGTGCAAGTGGCTGCGTCGGCCTTCATGCCCTTGTGCGGTTTGTACATCAACAATCTCTATGGCCTGTTCGGCCTTTGGGAAATTCCGTTTTGGGCGGGCAGTGCGCTGACGGTGTTTGTGTGTCTGCTCATTGTCAACTCGGTGAACCTCATTGATGGCATCGACGGACTTTCGAGTGGACTTTCAATGCTGGCGCTCACGGCCTTTGCGGCCTTGTTCTGGGAGTTGGGCGTGGAGTCCTACACCCTGGTCTCGCTGGGGCTGATCGGCGCGGTGGCTGCGTTTTTCTTCTTCAACGTGTTCGGCTCCGAAAGTCGGGGCACCAAGACGTTCATGGGCGACACCGGCAGTTTGGTGCTGGGCTACACCTTGGCGTACCTCTCGATCAAGTATGCCATGAACAATCCCTCTGTGCTGGCTCCGCGCCCGCACGGCATGGTGGTCGTGATCACCTTGTTGGCGGTACCGGTTTTCGATCTGGTGCGCGTGGCCTGCATGCGTTTGGTGCATGGCAAGGGCATTTTCCACCCCGACAAAACGCACATTCACCACTTGGCGCTGGCGGCCGGTTGTTCCATGTCGTGGGCCTTGGTGCTGATTGTGGCGCTGCAGCTGCTGATCATGGCGGTCAATGTTTTGCTGGTTCGCCTGGCGATCAACATCAATCTGTTGCTGCTGGTGGACATCCTCCTCTATGGGGCTCTGATCACACTGCTCCGCCGGCGGAGAGATCGAATTGCCGCCGAGCACTCGGAAAGGCGACACTAAGGAGGGAGACGAGCCTTTGTCGTGCCAAAACACCCATTCGATAGGCACGCACAACCTACATGTGCTCTTCCCTCTGGAACGCATGGCGATTGTACAAGTTTGAACAGAATCGCCGGGTGAATCGCGCTATGGTTTGATGCGGCGGCTCTCTCTTTTCCGCTGAGTGTACCAAATGACCTATCGGCTAAGCAGCTGCTTTGTCTTCCGTTCGGTGAACGGAAAAACTCCGCCTCGTGCATAGTGCACGGGGCGGAGTTTTTTCTGTTCAGCTCGGAACGTCGACCGGCTACTCGTCATACTCATATTCGTCGTCCGTCGTTGTGTTCTTTCGCTTGTTGTCCGTCGGCGATTGGGGGCGGTCGGGCAGTTCATCTTCGTAGATCTGCTTGGGTTGTTCGTCGTCCGGCGCGTATTCCGTGGGCAGATCGGCTTTGATCTTCTGCGGGGCGAAATGCTTGTCGTAGAATTGGCGGTATTCGTCGAAGCTGACGACGGTGCCGAGGAGTTTCAAGTTGTCTTTGCTGATGAGCAGCGTGCGCGCACTGTGAAGCAGTTGTCGCAGAGCGGGCGTGGCGTAGAGCTGCTGGGCGTAGTGGTGCACATCGGCGAACGATACAAATCCGTCGACGCGGAAGAGCGTGAGCGCGCCCAACTGTTGTTTGTTGATGTCGAGTCCTCGTGAGACAAAACGGCTGAAGTTGAAGCGCGCCAACTCATAGAGAATCTTGTCGTCGGGGAGGCTGTCGGTGGGGTAGGCCACGACGAAGACAAAGGGCACGTTGCGTTCGGGACTGAGGGTGCGTTTGTCGCCCTCAGTGGCATTCTCGGCAGTGGTTTCGTCGAGTCGACGTTCCCAAAGGCTGCCCGGTCGGTACTTTCCGCCCGCCGGGGTACGCCCCTCTTTGAGCCCCTTGGCCATCATGGCCGCCATTTCGGCCACATCGCTCTTGGGGAAATCTTTGGCCAGCGTGGAAAACTCGGCAATGAGGGTGTCGCGCGGCGCCGTCCCGATGCGGGAGAGGGCGTGGACGAGGAGGAATTTCGGGCGGTTGAGACCTTCGGGGTAGGTCGACGACGAGCGGGCGAAATTGCGCGCCACTTCGTCGTTCTGCCCGTTGAGATAGGCCGCATAGGTGGCTGCATAGAGGGAGTCCTCGAGCTCGCGACCATAGCGCGCGTTGCGTTCGAAATCGGGGTCCGTAATGGTGCGGGTGAGCACGTGGTGCGGATAAGAACGGGCCATGATGGCACGATATTTGTCGGCGGTCTCCTGTTTCCCTCCGCGGCGCGCAAGGAGGAAAAGCTGGTAGTAGGCTTCCGGCAGTCGGTCGAAATCCGGATAGTCTCGAACGAGTCGGCGGAGCGTGCGTTCGGCCAGCGCATAGTCGCCGAGTTCTTCGTTTTCGACCACGCCGGCGCCGAAGAGGGCGTCGCGCAGCAAGCGGTGGGATTCTTGTTGCGCCTCGGGGGTGAGAGGAATGTGGGCGAGGTAGTAGGCGCGGGTGTGCGGATCGAGCTCGTCCTTGCCTTTCTTGCCGGCGTTGCGCGTGGTGTCGGCCGGCGTGTTGGGCTGTTCGCCGGCGAGTTGAGCGGCATAGTCGCGTACGGCCGTTTCGAGGGCATCGCCACTCAATCCTTTGGCCGAGAGGCTGTCGCGGCGGGCGGCTATCAACGCCTTGATGCTGTCTTCGGCGGCGTAGTCGTAGCCTTCGGTCTTGCTGTCGGCCAGCAGACTGTGGTTGGCGCGGCGCCAGTCGTCTTCGTTGCGACGGTTGCCCCATTGCCGCACGAAAGCCTGTTTGCCCTGCTGCACAGCGGTGGGATTATAGAAGTACCACGACTTGTCGTTCGAGGTGCGGTTGGGTGCGGTCGGGGCGGCGGGCAGGTTGGCGGCATCCTCTCCATTGCCTTCGTTGCGCGCGCGACGGAGACTGTCGTTGCGATTGCGGCGATCGGCCTCTTCTTGTTTCTTGAGCACCTCGATGGCGTGGTCGATCACGGCATTGCGGGCCGCTTCGGGCATGCGAGCGAGAGTGAGCAGCGAGTCTTGCTCAAAGACCACGCGGGTGTAGGGCACGAGATGGTCGAGCACCTCGGACCGACGCAGGAGTTCGTCGTAGCCTTGGGTTTCCTTGTCGAGGAGCCCGATGGCTTCGGTGTAGCAGGGTTGTGCCTTGTCGAAACGTTGGCGTTGCCAATAGAGATCGCCGAGCCGACGAAGCAGGACGCCTTTCTCGGGGGTGCTTTGTGTGGCGCGGACGCGGCCGAGTTCGTAGGCTTCGAGCGCACGGGCGGTGTCGCGCGCGGCGAGGTAGATGTTGCCCGTGGCGTAGTAGATGCGGTCGAGATAATCTTTGTTGTTCTTGTCGCGCAGCATGCGTTTGAGGCGGGCAAGCATTTTTTGCGTGCTCTGCGCGGTGGTGACGGCCTCGGTTTGGAGCATACGGGCTTGGAAGGCCAGTTCGTAAGCCGGACTTTGGGCCAGACAACGATCTAAGGCGCGGTAGGCCGCCGCTTTCTCCCCGCGTTCGAGCTGGACTTGTGCGAGGAGATAGTGAAGACGGGCTTTTTCGAAGCCGTTTTTCCCGTGGCGTGCCGCCCGTTCGAGATATGGGATGGCTTCGGCGGTGTTGTTGCGCGCGAGCAGCAAGTCGGCCATCGAACGGTCGCGCTCAGTTTCCAAACGTTGGGGGAGCCGCTCTCGAGCCAGACGTTGGGCGACGTCCTCCGCGTCGTAGAGCCAGCCGAGTGCCACGTCGCTGCGAATGAGCCATATGCGCGCTTCTGCCACGACCTCGGGTTCGGTGGCGTAGAAGCGAGTGAGGTGGGCGAAAGTGGAGGCGGCGGCAAGGAAGTCGCCCTGTTGGAACTGGGCTTTGCCCATGAGCAACCAGGCGTTTTTGAGGAAGGGATTGAACTCCTTGCGCGAGAGATAGGCTTTGAGGCGAGGCGAAGCGTTGCTACCCACTTTGACGGCGGGCTTGCGCTTGATGCTGTGCAGTTGGATGGCTTTCTCACACTTGGTGACGGCGCGCTCGAAGTTGGTTTTGCCGAGTCCGAGCTGCTTGGTGTAGCCCACTTCGAAGACGGGGAGGCGTCGCGTGAAGTCTTCGCGCAGTCCGTTGCGTTGGGCTTCTTCGCCGTCTTGGTAGGCCACGGTGGCGTTGTAGAACACGTTGTAGCGAGTCACGAACGACTGCCACCGCCTGGAAAGGGCGGTGTTCTGTTGCGTGGAGCAGCCGGCGAGCAGCACGCTGAGGACGAAGAGAAGGGGCGCGAGGTGTTTGATGTGAAGGAAGGCAATGGCGCGAGCCGGCAGCCGGTCGGAGTCAGCTGCAGGTCGTGGGGTTATACTTGTTGGGCGGTGCCTTTGTTTGTGGAACGTCGGAGGATGGATTTTATTGTGCGCGCAAGGAAATAAAGCACGACACTCACCACGATGATCGAGGCGCCGGAGGGAACATTGAGCAGATAGGACAGGAACAATCCGCCGAGGCAGTCGACAAAACCGACAACCATGGAGACGAGCACCATATTCCGGAAACTGCGGACGAAAAGTCCGGCGGTGAGTTGGGGGATGGAGAGGAGCGAAACGACCAAGATGATACCGACCATGCGGAGACAACCCACGATGGTCAAGGCCATGATGAGGGTGAGGGCGGTTTCAAATGTGCGCACGGGCAAGCCTTGCGTGCGGGCGAAATCGGGATCGTAGGCGACAGTGACGATGATGCGCTCGAAGGCGAAGAAGAAGAAGAGTGTGAAGGCGGTGAGCAGGCCCATTAGTTGGAGATCACTGCGTGAGATGCTGAGTATATCGCCGAAAAGATAGGTGGGCAGATCGGTCATGAAACCGGGAGCGAGATAGGCAAAGAGAATGCCGATGCTCATGCCGAGGGTCCAAATCATGGCGACGGCACTGTCCGAGCGGACGTCGCGCCGACGACTGAGCCAGTCGATGCCCAGCCCGCCGACCAGGGCGAATGCGGCGGCACCGAGCAGGGGAGAGAAGCCGAAGAAGGCGCCCATTCCCACACCGCCCAGAGAGGCGTGCGCCATCCCTCCGCCGGCAATGACCAAGCGGCGCGTCACGACGTAACTGCCCACGCAGGCGCAGAGTAGGCTGCTGAGTAGGGCGCCGAGGAGGGCGTATTGGAAAAAGGTGTAGGAGAGAATGGATAACATGCCGTGGGGCGAAAATGAAATTGGATTAGTGGAAATGGTCGATATTGATCAGTGTGGACGATCGATGCGGCGTTCGCCGACGAGGAGGATGACATCGTCTTTGAGCTCGTCGGGCAGGGCCACGCCGCGCAGTTGCAGCGAACGGATCCACCCGGCGACTTCTTCGGAGCGGAGGGTGGTGAGCACTTCGTTGAACTCGTCGATCTCGCTGTCGCTGTATTGGTCGGAGGTGCGACCGCGGAAGCGATCGAGTTCTTCGTCTTCGTAATACTCGATGTCGCGACTCACGGCGGCGAGCAGGCTGTCTTTTTCGCAGGTTTCGTGCAGTCCACAACAACCGGCCGCGGCGCTTTCGCGAACTTCGGGCATTTTTTCAAGTCGGCCTTCGCGTATTTCGCGTTCCAGCCACCATTGTCGCACAAGACCGGCGATGGCGGCGACAACGCCGAGAACGATGAGAAGGAGAATGAGTTTTGTCACGTGTAAGAGGGAATTTGAGGACAGACCGCGCCGCGCAGGAAATGAAGGAGCGAACTAAGAAAACGACGGATCGGCTTAGCACATGAAAAGTCAACCCAATCGGCGTAAATCGTCCCAATAATGAGGATAAGATTTGCTGATCACTTCGGGATGATGGATTTCTATAGCCCCGGTAACAAGGGCTGCAGGCGCAAAGGCCAGTGCCATGCGGTGGTCGTCATAGGTGTGGATTTGCGGAACGTCACCTCCGTCAAGCGGTTGCTGAGATGGGGCCTCGGGCACGTATTGCAATGTGCCGAGAGCGGGGGAGGTGAGGTGCACTCCGAATTGTTGGAGTTCTTGGGTGAGGGCGGCGATGCGGTCGGTCTCTTTGATGTGGAGCGAGGCGAGTCCCGTGAAACGGAAGGCGCGTCGGAGGAGGGCGCAAGTGACGACGAGCGTTTGTGCCAGATCGGGAGTGGCCGAAAAATCGCGTTGATAAAGTGCGGAAATGGGGGCGTTTTGTTTCGTCAAGCAGGCACCTTCGCGTGTGAATTCGGTCTTCACGCCGAGCGGTGCAAAGAGATCGACACAAGCCGCGTCACCTTGTACGCTTTCTGCGTGCAATCCGCGGAGCAACACGTGGGTTTTCGGATCGGGCGAAAGTGCCACGAGCTCATACCAGTAGGACGCAGCACTCCAATCCGGTTCGACGGCGAAAGACGTTGGGCCGTGGTAGGCCGCGGACGGGACGTAGAGCTGATTTCCCTCCCATTTTGCTTCGACGCCAAAGGTTTTCATGAGCGCGAGCGTCATGGAAATATAAGGTGCCGATGCGATTTCTCCGCGCAAATGGAGGTGGAGACCCTGTTCGAGGGTGGGAGCGATCATGAGCAGGGCAGAGACGTACTGCGAACTGATCTGAGCGGGGAGTTCCACCGTTCCGCCACGCAATTTCTTCCCGCTGATGCGGAGGGGCGGGAAGCCTTCTTCTGCTGCATAGTCGATTTCTGCACCAAGTGCGCGGAGGGCTTCGACAAGCGGGGCGATGGGCCGCTGTTTCATGCGCTGACTGCCGGTGAGGAGGAAAGTCTTTCCGACACGCGTGGCGAGAAAAGCCGTGAGAAAGCGCATGGCGGTACCGGCCGCGCCGATGTCGAGGAGAAGCGGTTCCTCCGATTGGGAATTACTCGCCACTTTTTCCAGCGCCGTTTCCATCGCCCGGGTGTCGTCGCTGTCCGAAAGGGCCGTGAGCGGACAAGGCGTATCACAAAGCGTACGAATTATGAGTGCGCGCGCCGAGATGCTTTTACTGGTCGGGAGGGTGATTTCCGCACGGAAAGCACGAGGAAGTTGAATCAGCATGTGCGTTAGGCGGTTGAACGAAGAAGGAAAACAAATTAGTGGACGTTTTCGTCGCTGCATTGGGCGTTTTTGTCGGTCTTTCCTTTTTTCGTTTTCTGATGACGCCAATATTTGTAGGCGGCATAGGCGAGCAAGAGGCCGACGATGCCGATGAGGGCGTAGCCGATCTCGTGGCTGTAGCGATTGGCGCGATCCATCACCTGTTCGGTGGTTTTGAGATCGGGAAAAGCGGTGGGAATCACGTAGAAACCCAGGAACGCGAGCACGCAGTTCCATGCGCCGGCACCGAGGGTGGTGTAGAGCAGGAATTTACCGAGGTGCATGCGCGACAAACCCGCGGGAATACTGATGAGTTGACGCACGCCCGGCACCAGTCGTCCCACCAAAGTGGAAACCACCCCGTGGTGGCGGAAGAAACGTTCGCTCTTTTCGATTGCCTCCCGGTCGATCAGCAGCATTTTTGCCCATTTTGTCTCTGCCAATCGGTAGATGACCGGGCGTCCCAGCCAGTAGGCCAGCGCATAGTTGATGAGTCCGCCGAGGTCCGCTCCCAAAGTGGCCACCACCACGACCAAAACGATGTCGAGCGTGCCTTGTTGCGCTAACCACGCGGCGGGAGGAACGACGGCTTCCGAAGGAAAGGGAATAAACGAGCTTTCGATGGCCATGCCGACGAAGATGACCCAATAGCTGAGGTGGTTGAGCACCCAAAGGATGATAGCTGCCATGAAGAGTGGAAGAGAAGAAAAGGTAAATACGTGGAGAAAATAAAAGAACGGAGTGCGTGGACGCGCAAGCTTCGCCGGCCGACTGCTGTTTCGACCGACGAAGCTTATATACCGGCGAGGCGGTTATATAAACTACGGGGCGGTGGCTTTCACATTGGTCGGTCTCTTTTTTGAGCACGCCCATTTTTACCGACCTACTGCTTTCTTGCCACCCGCGTCACACTATCTATTACCATCCCGCGGCTTTCCAACCGGCCGCGCGGTACCATTCGGTGTCGCGGAAGGTGGTGTTCAGATTACCCTGCGGGCAGCGGGCCGCATTGTCCGCATAGCGCTGTTGCGGCACGAACATCGAAACGCCGCAATAGTTGCGTTCGTCCACATAAATGGCGTCGTTGAAATCCTGCGTGTTGCGCCAGTTGCCTTTCCACCAGTATTGTCGTCCGGCGCCCATGCCGGTGTAGAAACGTTTCGTGGTTCCTTTATATACAATGGCACGGTCGAGTGCTTTCTGCACTTTCTCGAAATCTTCGGCCGGCAGAAATTGACGCAAGGCATCGCTCATGTCGAAATACTCCGGACGATAGAAGAAATAGCTCGAATAGCGAGAATAAGGTTGCACGTTCTCCGTGTTGGGGTAGTTGGGCAATCCCTGTGCATTGAGCGCGGGTAGATCTTTCGGTAGCACCTTCGCCAGCGAGTCGGCCACCGCTTGCAGATCGGCGGTGCGCAAAATCGAGAACACCACCCCGAAATTCTCAACATAGGGCTGACTGCCCTTACCGAGATAGTAGTCGACATAGGTTTTGCCCAGATCAGTAATGTCTTGCGAGAAGTAGCCCTGGCGGAGCAAGTCGGTGTAGAATCCTCCGATGGCCGAAATTTGCATGGGCGATCCCGCTACGTAGTCCGCTACATCGCGCAGCGCATAGGCCACTTCAATACATTGCATTTCGCAGCAGTCGTTGTGTATGAAACGGAGGTGAATACCACTGCGTTGCACGGCCTTGGCAATGTCTTCCACATTCATTTCGTAGGGGAAGTCGCCGAGCGTCGCTCTGTCCGTGGCCATGTTGCCGTTCTTGCCCACGTCCATGCCGTAGCTTTGGGGGCGGAAGCGGCGCACCGCATTTTTCGCCGCCTTCCCGCCGGAGGTGAGAATGGGATTCGACGTGGTGGGATGTGCTTCGCGATAGTTTCGCGCCCCCGGAATCCATCCACTCGCATGGCTCCACAGCACCAATCCGTATTGTTCGGCGGTGAAGTCATTTTTCATGATGTTGAGCACTTCGGTGAGGGTGTTGGGATCTGCCGAATTGAGGTCCTCTTTCCATTGCTTCACCAATTTCGGCGCGCCATATCCCCGAGCAATTTCGTAGAGTCGGGGCGCTCCCGCGTCGTCGATGTAAAGCAGCACCCGTTCCCCGTCGTGGAGATAGGGTGCGCCATTCATCATTTCGGTGCTGTCTTGCAAAAAATATTGACCGTAGCCGAGCGAGTTTTGCGCGGCCATATAGATCAGCACCGTCTGTTTCTTCGTCGGTTGCGGTATCGGTTCGACATTTGTCGTGTCGCAAGCCGCGAAGGACAGGCCGATGCCGACCAGCCAGAGTATGTTGAGGAGGAAAGAGCAAAGTCTGTTCATGAGCTATCAGTTGTTTTTACCGTCGCCGAACACGATGTTGACGTCGTTGTATCCCAAAGCAGTGAAAAGTTTACGGAACTGTTCTTCCGCGTTGCGTCGTGCCAGACTAAGATTCTCGGCACTGAGCGCGCGTCGCTTCATGGCTTCTGCGGCTTGGGTGCGCAGTTGCTGTTTGGCGTCGGCATTCCAATTGCCCTCTTGGACGAACACCGTGGTGCGCGTGTCGTTGATGAAATCGTTATCGAGCAGCCCCACGTCCGGCAAGTGGAGCAGCACGGTTTTACCCTGCACCTTGCACCAGTCAGCGGGCAGATTGTTCATGTCGATGCCGATGCGCAGGGTGCCGCGGTAGACGCACACCAATTGTTTCTGGGTGGAAAACAACGACTTCTCATTCTTTTCCACCAATTCTTCCGTGTCGACCGAAAGAAATTCCCATTGCCCGATGTCACGCAGCGCACGAATCTCCTCGGGTGTGGAATCGATGGCTTGTTTTTGCTCGGCAAACAGCCCGTCGCCGTCGAAATACACCTTTTTGATGCGATAGCCCACGAAGGCCAAGGCACAGAGCACCAGAAGCGAGAGCGTGAAGCGCCATTTGCGAAAGACGAATTTGATGAACCACCACAGGCCACTCAACACCGCCAGCAGACAACCGTTGTCTTTGGGCGGAAGCTTCGCCGCCGTGGGTGTTTCCGCGTTCGGGTCGTTCGTTGCGGGCAGTGTCGTCTTCGAGAGTTGCGCATCCGTCGCTGTGGTTGGTTGTGTTTCCCCCGGTGTACTCGCCGCCGTGGGTGCACTTTCCGATTCTTCCGCCGTCGTTCCGTTCGTCGGAAGCTGCTCCGCCGCGTTTTCTTCCGCGGTGCTCGGTTCGTCGCCGGCCGTCGAGTTCGTCGACATCGGTACCCGGCCGATGGTCATTTGTGGGTGCTCTGCAGGCTCCTGCGCCGAGCTTTGGAGTTCGTTGTCGTTCTTCATGAAGCGGGCGTGTTGAGGGTTCTTACGCGACGGATGAGGTCCTTGTTGTCATAGTCTTTTCGAAATCGCACCACGATGTTGCTTTCGGGGTAGCCCAATTGTTTGAGCATCGGGATCAGCACCCGCGCCGCGGCATTTCGCGAAGCTTCCACCAGTCCATATTGCCCGATGTGTTGTTTGATGCTGTCTTCGCCTTGTTTGGCCAATTGTGTGATTTCCTCGTCATTGAAATTCGAGCGGAAAGTGGACACGTATTGTCGCGCCGCCTTGAAGTCGATGTGCGATGCAGTGATGACGATTTGCGGATCGGGCAGCGTGATGATGATCATCGAGTCGGTGCGCTGCACGTTGGTCGAGTCGAAGGTCGAGAAATCTACATAGCCCTTGAGTGTCACATCCAGCGGCACGGCCACTTTGCGGTAGCCGGGCTTGTCGATGTCGAGCAAGCGCCCGCCGATTTTCCCGTTGTCGGAAAAGAGCACCACTTTGTGCACCTTGCACTCGGTGGTGTAGAGCTTGTTTTGCTGCTGCGCGCGCATCACCACCTGTTTCACCGTGTCGATGGGTGTCCGAGGGCTTGCGGTGGCCACGGCCGACGAATCGTCTCCTCGCGTGCCGCTTGTTTTGTCGTGGCAGGCCGTGAGGCTAAGCGAGAGGAGAATGATGAAAAATAGTCTTGTCATATAAGTAAGTATGGTCTGGCAAATATAGCGATTATTTTCGGTCGGACAATTGTCATGTAGCAATAATTTGCTATATTCGCAGCGAAAAAAGAAACACTCTTCACAAAGCATGAAAAAGCTCTATTGGATGGCCGCGCTCGCGTTGGCCCTTTCGAGTCTTGCAGCCTGCGGCGGAAAATCCTCGTCAGGCCCCACGACCGATACCACCCAAGTCCCCCTTGCCGTAGAAGACGGCCCCGGCCGTGACGAAGCACGCACCGTGAAGGCCGATGCCCAATACAACGGCCACCAATATCATTTCGACATTGTCAGCACACCCGACGATTCGCTGCCTCGCGTCAAGGATCGTTTCGGCGACCCCTATCTCGACAACCGCATCACCGTGAGCGTCGTTCGCGACGGCGGAACGCCGGTGCAGTATGCCTTCACGAAAGCCGATTTCTCTGCCGACGGCACCAAGAATCAGATTCTCGGCGGCATCGCTTTCAGCGGTGCAGATGCCGAAGGCCTGCATTTCGGCGCCCAATTGAACGCACCCGGTGACGAAGAGGGCGGAACGGCCTTCAAAATCACGCTTCCGCTCGTCGGATCCGGCAAACCGCACATCGTGCAGGATACCAATCAAGACACCGCTTCCGATGACGTGATGGACTGATCGGAAAGAAAAAACGCTCGGAATCAAAAAAAACTCCCCGAAAATTTGGAGGCTACGCAAAAAGTCCGTACTTTTGCATCGCCTTTCAGGAAGAAAGGTGCTCATGGTGACTGTAGTTCAGCTGGTTAGAGCGTCAGATTGTGGTTCTGAATGTCGTGGGTTCGAATCCCATCAGTCACCCTCCTCCAATCCCTCACAACTTCATGTTGTGAGGGATTCTTTTTGTTCCCACGCCCTCCTCCCGCTTTCCTTCTTTTCCTGTCGTTCGTAGACTCCTCTTCGGCACAATGCGCCTCCTGCAACGAAATGCCGGTGCGTGTCGCTGCGTTCGTGTCGCGTCCTCGGCTTCTTGTCGCTTCTGCTCTACCCATCGTGCCCCGGCTGCTCGGTTGTAGTCCTTTTTTTTCGGTGCAGCGTATGAGTGCGCGCACGAAAGACGCGCGCGAGTTGGCGACATCGGGGTGAACCTTTCGGCAAGGTCCCATCGAGAGATTCGTGAGCAGACAAAAACGTGCATCTTGTCGCACGATTTGTCGGCTCTGCGGGCAGCAGCTGTCTTGCGGTTTCCGCCGGTGAACGAGTTTGCGCCTCGCGCGCGTATATACACGCGCGCGTCCGTCGCTTTTCGTTTTTTGCCTTCACTCCTTCACCGTGTGGCACATTGGGTTGGTTGTTAATTGTTTAAGGGTGAAGGGCAGGGTGAAGTCATGGTTCACCTTTTCGGTTCCCTTCTTCACCCACCGGAGTGAAGAAACGAGCGGGCAATCCGGCGTAAATTGGGCGTTTTTCAGTCCCTCATCCCCGTTTTTCGCCGCTCATAGGCTCGGTGCGTGTGTATGCCTTCAAAGGGGCGGCGTCGGTGCACAAAGGGTGAAGCCTTAGCGGCGAAAACCTTCACCCACAACCGCCTGTATGTGAACGAGTAACGCCATACCGGTGAAGCGGTGAAGGCGAAAAACGAAAACCTGCTGACGCGCGCGCACGCGAGAGCGTTCATTTTTTGCAAGCCGATGTAACATTTTTGATAGTGATCCGCAAGCGTATTTCGTGCCGTACATTCAACGTCAAAGAATTTGATCGTTGT
>ENA-OWNK01000117-OWNK01000117.1-metagenome-genome-assembly--contig:-NODE-117-length-35266-cov-8.232768_pt1 | contig 35266 bp, 44 predicted proteins | sample MGYA00245343_ERZ651121 | MGnify/ENA primary metagenome ERZ651121 (study PRJEB26857, sample SAMEA4031775) | metagenome | biome: human; feature: oral; material: saliva | place: Philippines | collected 2014... | reverse complement strand
AGAACCTAGTCCCCAATTGGCTTTCCAAATATCCCTCCGGGGAAAATATGGAGGGGGCGGCGATGAGGGTGGGGGGCCTAAATGCGAGACCCCCCTCCCCCGGGTCGACGAAGAAATTTTTATTTTTCAATCATCGATCTCAAAAGTTTGATAGAAATTTGTTCCATCAAGATTGAGAATTCGATCAATTGCATTTTCAATTTCTTCGATTTCAAGTTCTTCACTTAACGAATCGCTTGATGTGCACAGCCTAGCCACCAGGCCACAGGTACCGTAGCCGTGGGCTGTGTCAAAAGCAAACCATTCGTCCCATGAAGTTCTTGGATCGTAAGGATTGTCCACTGTGGACAGCATCCTAGCCATAGTAGACCTCCTCAGAGAGGCCCTGTGAGAGGGTGTGTACCATGGTGTGGTCAGACCTCCTCTAGAGCACGGTGTACAGATGTGGTAGAAATTCCCAAAGCTTCAGCAATCTCAGCAGCAGTCTTACCCCTACTACTCATAGCCTTGGCTCTGGCCACCATGCTGGATGACACCTTAGGCTGGGACCTAGGTGTAGCCAGTTCCCTCACTACTGATTCATCAGCAAGTTCAAGAACCTTGTTCAGCGCAGCCTGTGATACAGCACCTTCCTGGATAGCCTGCCACTCTCGAGGAGTGATAGCGAAAGGCTTCTTACCAGCCCCCGTTCTTGAACGGGCCTCGGCTAAAGCCTGGCGCCGGGCTTTCTGGAGACGCTCTTTATCAGTGGCAAGAGTTGGATCAGCTTGCTTCTTCGCCCTGATTACCGCGTCAGCTAGGACCTGTGCCTGGCGTTCACGGGGTTTATTCCGGAGGGCCTCGTTAACTTTGGCCTTGAGGGATTTAACCTCAGGGGCGTAGGTCTTTGCGGCCTGGGGGTTCTTTCGAACAGAGGGGATAGCAAGCGTAGCCTTACGGGCTTCGTTAGCCATAGCCTTCAGTTCGTTAGAGTGATTGGCATAGACCGTTTCGATAGCACTCCCATTCTTAGAAACGAGGGAGTATGCATCATGGGTCTCGGCCAACTTAGTAGACTTCTCAGTACGAAGCACAGTCTTACCATGCTTGTCTACATAAGTAGCCCCAGTCTCTTCATAGACCTTGCGTCCTGTCCGCTTATCGATAGGCCCACCCTTTGAAGCGGACCGGGCTTTTCTTTCGGCAACACGCTTCTCGGAGGAAGCACGGCTGATAAGAGTAGAAGCCCCAGCATTTGCCTTGCCCTGGTATTTCTTCTTGAGGGCGGCAATACCATTATCGATCTCGGACTGCTTGTAGTTGAGCTTGTGCTTCTCGGCATCAATCACAACCATGGAGTGTCGAACTGCTCGGGCAATCTCAGCCTGGTTTGCACCACCAATAGTCATGTCGGTGATCAGGTTCGAAACCTCACCCATCTTCATCTGCTTCTGCTTAGAAGTCATGGGTTTCATACCAGGGTATGCCGGATACATAGCCTTGGGGTCGAAGTCCTTCAGCCCCTTAAGAGCTGGTGAGGTCTTGACCTTTCCGCTATTGTTGGGAATGCAGAGAACTGAGTCACCATCAAAGTCCGCACCAGACAAACGCTCAGCAACCTTGGGGTGGATACCAATAGCATCCTTAACCTTAGTCCCTATGGCTTTTCTGGCATGGGGGTTTTTGTTGTTGACTGTCAGTTCAGGGATCTCGAAGCGCCCACCGTGAGGGTGACGAACAAGAACAACCTTCTCCCCATGTTTGAAGTTGGGGGCGTAAACCTCCGTGGTCTTCATCTTGGGAACGGGAAGGATGACCTGGCTTGCCTGTCGAGGAAGAGCAGCGGCCTTCAGATCCACAGCGTCAGAGTCCACTGAGTCTGCGAAAGACTGCAGTAGCTTCTTCTTGACGGAGGGATTTGTGAGGGCCATGATCTCTTCGAACTCGGCACGGCGCTTGTCTCGTACCTTCTGCAGCTGCTGCTTAGCAAGAGAGACGGGCTGCTTCGAGAGGAACTGGGAGCTCAAGGTCTTAGACCAGTCACCCCAAGTACCCTCATCGTTGACGATGTTCATCGCAGAGAGCTTCTTCCGACCATTCGAGTCGGTGTAGTGAAGCTGCTTGCGGATTACTGAACCGAAGGGGTTCGACGGGTCGCCAGTCTGCTTCTTGAGGGCATCCAGCTTGTTCCCGGTGGGGTTCTTGTTAGTGTTGAACCGGAGATCATATCCCTTAGGAATGTCGTCCGAGTACATCGCCATACCCTTGAGGTAGTGCGTGCCGTCAACACTGATTCGAACCTGAGCGTAGTTTGAGCCACCGAGGGAGAGGTCTTTGACTCCACGTCGAACCTCAATAACGCCGTCCATATCGGTACCACCCTCGTTTCCATAGCGAACCTTCAGTCGCTTGCTAGAAACGGCAGTGGGCTTCTCGATACCGTACACGGTACGACCCCGGTCCTCAATATTGACACCGGGGGCCTTAATTTCGCCCCGCTTGGCCAGAACCGTCTTGTAGTCCATGCCCGGAGGCACCAGGACCTTCATTTCGGTGAACTTACCAGTTGTCTGCTGCTGGACCTTCACCTTGTGGACGTGATAGCCCTCAGCCTCGAGCATGGCAGTCGCGGTCTTCATCTTGGTGCTTGTGACACCCATGTTGACCTCAACGCCAAGCCCGACGTCAAGAAGACCGTCTTTACCAACCTGCTTCTTGAGCTCCTTGGCAAGTGCCTCGGTACTCCCCGCCCTTTCTTTGAGGGTGGGGTCTAAAAGCGCTCGAACGGAGGACTCGTTGATGCCCATACGACGACCGATGGCCGTGTTGGACATCCCCTTCTCCTTGAGTCGGGCCACCATCGCAACGTCAGCCTTACGCTTCTCGTTCTTGGCGATAGATCGCTGTGCTCGGAGCTGGGTGGTGGTCATACCAAGACCCTTGGCGATCTCAGTCTCAGAGAGACCCTTCGCCTTAAGGTCCTTGATGGTCGAAAGGAGATCACCAGAGTGCTGGTGGGGGTCCTGACCAGAACCCCAAGGATAGCGCCCCGAACGGCGCTTAACACCATAGTGGGCGAGATCCATTAGGCCTCCTCTTCCTTGATCTTCTCGATCAGCTTGTCGAATTGGATGATGGTGTCCATGATTGGGGCAATATCGTCGCCCTCAGGGTTTGCTACCTGAATATCATCATTCTGGTAGATACGGAGCTCGTAGTTGATAGCCCCAGGACGCTCATCATACTCGAGGCAGAATAGTGCTGCGTAGATCATGAGCTGATCGATCTTGGCGGGGTGAACGCCAGTCTTCAGATCGTGGATGCGAAGCAGGCCCTTGTCAAAGGAGATAGCGTCAGCAGTGCCAAAGCAGTTGACCGAGTAAAACAGGACTTGCTCCGGCTCCATCCGAAACCCAATAGCATCGTTAACATAGTTGTTGAATGTCACCTTGTTTCGAGGCATGCGCATCTTCAACCGAATGTGCTCAGCGGCGAGCTCGTGAAGACGGGTGCCCTTTGCGGCAGCCTGGGCGGTTCGGAAAGTCTCGATCAGTTTGTCGGGAGAGTAGTTGAGCCAGTGATACTTACTGGCGGAAAGGAATGCGTGGGCTCCATTAAGCTGTGAGTGATTGTTGAACTTCACTGAGGATCTCGCTCTCGTTCTCAGGGTAGATGAATGCTGCATACGACATAGCATGCATTGTCCGAACATAGTGTGCCTGGTTCGGACGGACTGAGGCAATGGCGCCTCGCTTCACCTCAAGGGCGGCCCAACGATTCTTGTAGAGAAGAATCAGGTCGGGTATACCTTGAATGTAGTTGGGGTCATTTTTCAGAATGATGATCCCCGGCAGCATCTTGTTCAGCTTCTTGATGAGCTGTGCTTGGAATTGTGACTCACGCATGGTGTGCTCCTCTGGGTAAGCCTATAAGAAGGGATAGGCTTGTTTCTATCCTTCTTATCATTATATGCGTAGTATGCGACGAGGGGTGTCACACGTATTGTAGAGGGGTATTCTTAGAATGGGTGGGGTTTTGTTACAGATGTGACTAATGTGAAAATCCGATCGATAAACATCATCAAACATCACCAAACATCACCAAACGAAGGGGGTGGCCAAAAACTTGAAAAATCTCTTATTTCATATATATTTAAAAAATCATCATCATCAATTAAATATATTATTTCACAAAAAATGGCCACCCCGACTTTTCGTTGCAATTCCAAGGAAAAGTGGGGGTCGGTTTTTTAGGGGTGGCCAAAAAAATGGCCACAATCCGTGTGATGCGTAACATCAGTCACACCAATAACACAAAAAATGGCCACATGGGGCCGAAGCGAAGGTGTCACACGTATTGTAACCCCCCCGTTTCGACCCCATGTCACACGTATTCTAACCGACGAATGCCCTCTCGTTGAACACCTTCTTCGAGCTCAATGACCGCCGAACGGCCTCATCTATCGAGGAATGAGACTCAAGAAAGTAGTACTTCAACCGAGAATAGGGTGTGTTCAATCGGTCAATTCGACCCTCACACTGCTCCGTCACTCGCCAGGAATAGTTGAGGGACCAGAAGAGAACCGTATCGGTACTAGTACAGTTCCATCCTTCTGCCGCCGAGGTGTACTGACAGATATAGATCCATCGGTCTCCTCCTGGAATAGCATCGTGCCGATGTCCATTCCATTGTGCTGTAGGCACTCCAAGGCCCTCCGCAACTGCAAGGATTCGATCGAGTTCATAGTTGTAGTTGTAGAATACGATAACTCTCTCATTGCTTGAGAGTATGCGCTTGGCCTCTGCTGAACGCCAGTCATTATCACTGACCACCTTTCTCAAGATTCTGCAGACCCCACCTGCGTCTCTAAGGGGTTCCTCTGTCCAGGGATCCATCCTGTTCTTCACGACCCACTTGTACAAGTCACGGTCGTAGTCGCAGTAGACAGTCTCCCTCTCACGAGTAGTGTGTCGCTCCACCGGCATCTCCACAAGGATACTCCGACGCAAGCGCTGCAGCTTCGCCTCCCCTATGTATCGTTTGACCTTGGGGTATTTTGCGAAGCGGTCAAATATGACATGATCCTCCATGAACTCCGTGCGAGTCCTGAAGAAACCATGAGCCATGAATACCGGGAGGTAGTCCATCCAGACATCTCCAGGGGTGGCTGAGAGCAGAAGCCAGGTGTTCTTCTTTGTGATCTTCAAGAACTCCTTGACCCAGCGCCCACTGCCAGAAGCACGCTGCTCATCAAAAAAGAATACCGCGTGTTCTCGATCCGAGTACTTCCCGATGTTGTTCCACGAGTCCACCACAATGGATGAACCAGTGAAACTACATGCAGGATCTGTACTCAGACCGAGACGCGCAGCTTCCTCCTCCCACTCAAGGGAGTCCCGCTTCTTAGCGGTTGTGATGACATACAGCGTAGGGGAGCCCTTGACCTTCTTCTTAGCCAAGGACCCCCCTTTCTTGAACGAGGCGGCGTTACAAACTGACGTGAGATACCACGCCAGGCTAGTCAGGGTCTTCCCCGAACCAACGCCACCCGCCAAGATGCTGCCGTTCTGCAGTTGACGCACCGCCTGAATCTGCTCAGGACGATACGTAACTGTCATCTAACACACACCAGTCCTTCCATGCAGGATCCGAAAATCCACTCGTCGAACTCAGACTCGTACTCCTCAAGCAAGAACCCAGCACGACCCTCAGCGTACTCCTCCTTGCGGAACTCGGAGTTGGACTTCAGGTAGAGGTTCTTCACCTTGAGGTTCCGTCGGTTCCCGTCCTTGTACTGGACGAAGTGGTACGGAGGAATCTCACCGACAAAGGCATTCCACACGAGAACACCAGCAGAGCGCTTGAGCTGCTTCTTACCGCCAGCCGGGTACATCCGGTAGGACCAGGTCTGCTTGTCAAGGGTGGGGGTCAGAATACGACCAGTCCTCTTGTTCCGAACCCTCCCCAAGTCCGATACCTCGTACTTCTCAAAGGGGTGTGGGATTGTCTTCCACTGCTCAGTAGCCAAATCGAGTCTTTCTATCCGACTCCGACTCAGTGCATGAGCCGAAGATGTAGTCGTCGAATTCAGAGACGGTCTCGTCATAGATACGATCCATCTCTGCGTTGTACTCGTCATACCAGGCCTGCCGGTACTCTGAGTAGGACACCAGCTTGAGGTTCTCAAGGCTGCAGTTGGCCATGTCACCATTCAAGTGAATGACATATCGCCGTGCCCCGGGCTCTCCGTGGAACGCACGCCAGATAGTCACACCACAGCGAACCATGGTCTGCTTACCTGAGTCATCGCGATATAAGGAGAACCCGGGGGCTCCATCCGAACAGCGCTGGATAGTCAGAACCCTACCTGTCGAGATATTCCGCACCCGACCGAGATCAGATGCCTCATACCTCGAGAAGGGGCGGGGTAAATTTCGCCAGCGCTCAGTCAACGTGGATAGCCTTGACGTGGTCCAGGAGGTACTTCTTCTCGAGGGTCTCAGCATCAGTCACGATACGGAGCTTCGTGCCAGGACGAGCGTAGTAGTATCTATGCACATCCTTCTCGTCCTTGAAGACGAAGAAGAGAACGTTTGCAGCGATATACATAACACGGATCATCTTCATCGGGACACCGGAGACCGTGACCTCGTAGACGTGGACCGACTTGAGCGCCTGCTTGATCTCCTCGTGGTCCGTGATCTCCTCAGTCGGGTTATCAAGAGACCAGGAGTTGGTGGGACCGTGGTAGATGAACTTCTGAGTACGGGGCATCTCCACCCGAGTCATGAAGCTGTCATCAGTGCGCTTCAGGTAGAGATACCACACCGCGTCGTCATCTGTGTCGGTGAGCTCGAGACCCATGACGTTCCAGAATCGACCCCCATGAGACACCAGGACCGGGGTCAGATGACGGAATGTGTCCGAGATCCAGATCTCCTCGAACTGCTCAAGGTTGATACGCTTGGTGCTTCCCATGTGAATTGCCTTCCATGCTGTCTGGGGTCGGTACTGTACGAATTCGTACTCTTCAAGGTTCCTGATAAGGACTTCCTCAAGTGGGTACTCGCTTATCTGGAAGAGTACGGCATTGTCAGTACCAGTGTCATACAATCGAGTATACGATAGAACTCGCTCCTCGTCCTTGTTAGTCCAGAACTGAACGTATATTGCATTTCCGGAGTTATAAGTGGACTGGATATGCTCCAGAAATGCCATCCCTTTGATAATCCGAGGGGTCTTGTAGAACCCGTTGTCAGTCAGTTCCAAAATATCCTTCTCAGAAATAACGGTGGACGTCAGCAGCCCACTCGGCGTTCTCGAGAACCCAGTCGTAAGTCTGGTGCCCCTTCTCATTCGTCATGAGGTGCCGTGTGAACTTGGACTTGAGGTCGTCACCGAGACGGAAGGTGAACCAACGTCCCTTCTCCCGCTCAGCAGTGATGTAGAGATCAGTGGATCCCGGGACAGTCATGAACGACTTGACGTCGTACTTGATGTTCTCGTAGAAGAACGGCGCAGGCTTGTGCCCGTCAAGGATCCAGTAGTCGTAGTACTTCTTCGGCGAGTACTGACGATACATGTCTACCAGCATCAGCTTCGAGCCGTTGCTGATCAGCTCACCGTTCTTCACAGTCAGCCGAGTAATAGCCCCATCAGCATTCGACAGAGTAAGGATCCACGAGTCATTCGGGGCGGGGGTGAAATTCGTGATGAAGTACTCACGGTCACGGAAGAGGAAGGTGGGGAGCATAACCCCTTCCTCAGTCTTCAGCTTACCGAGGTAGCGGGAGCGAAGCTCGTGGATGTCGACGGGGCCTTCAGAAACCTGGATGAGAGAAACCATTTGTGTGCTCACTTTCTAATGCGTCGGGGGATGTCGTACTCGTCGAGAAGGTAGTCCATGAACGCGAAGAGATCCTTCTCAATCTCATCCGCAAGCTCTCGGTTTCGAACCTGAGATACGTCTACCACAAAACGATAGCTGTTGTTAGCAGTCCGCTTCTCAAGGTGAACGGAACAACGTGGCGTACGACGACGCTCAGGGTTCTTGATGTAGTCCAGGACGATCTCCCGTCCCGGCTTGTGATCAGGGTGGAGAACTTCTCTAGGGGGCTTACCCTCAGCCCGGTCTCGCTTCCGAGCCTCAGCTAGGGCTTTCCTCTCGAACTCCTCCGATTCCTTGACAGCCCTCATTATGTCGTCAGCAGTGACGATTAGTCGGCTAGCCACGTGTGTCCTTTCTATGAGATGGGAGACCCCCGGGCCCTTTTAAAGACCCGGGGGGTATTGAATCAGCCTCGCCGCATCTCCCTAATGAAGATCCAGATGAGCCAGAATCCTCCAGTCATACCAGTCATGAATACGTCGAACAGGAAGTTGAAGAAACCGTAGCGTCGCATTTTACCATGCCTCCGTAGTGAATCGTCCAGTATCTATGATTTCGAACTCTTGCGTCTTCTTGATGATGCGTCGTGAAGATCGGAACGAGCTTGTGTAGCCGTGAACCTCATATGCCGATTCGTCTGATCGACAAGGAGTCATCTCGATAATGTTGAGATACCTTTTCTCTCCCCACCAGGTCTCGTGCTCGATTACCATTGGGTGGAGGTTTGAGCAATCCGAGGGCCAAGCGAACCAGATCTTGAAGAGATCCTCACCGGTGATCTTCATCAGGCAGCCACCTCCTCACCTTCCTCGTACTTGGCGTCCAGCGGGTCCTCGGCAATGGTGACGTACATCGTACCGAGATATGCCTTCACGCCGGAGTTACCATTGACCTCCCACTGGTAGGGATTGATAGTGAGATCCACGTTCAGGATCTCGACGTAGTCCAGGCTGTTCGCCGTCTGCTCAGTGATGAACACCCTCCGACGAGTCAGGTTCGGAATGCAGACAATCTTCGGAGGACGGGCCCGGTAGGACACCTCCACCTTGAGATAGTGAGTAACGGCATCCGGGTCATTCCGAGACTCCCGGGTCTTCAAGTTCCACCCGTCTCGCTCGAGGGCCTCGACCATGTCCTCGGGGATCTCAACGCAGAAGGTACGCTTTGTACCACCAGCGTATGGTCCCTCAGCGGAGAAGTCCTTGAAGAAGATGCGGGCGTTCTCGATTGTCAGGTTACCAAGTCGTGCCATTGTGTTCTCCTTAAATCAGGCGCGGAAGTCGGGGTGGATGTTTGAGGGATCTCCCTGTGCCAGCTCAAGCACTCGAGAGATGAACCTGGTGAGGTTCTTCTTCTGTCGACACTTGAACAGGATGGTGCGGATACCATTTGCGAAGGTGATGTCCGCATAGACGATACCAAGGCCTTTGTAGAAGCTTACCTCGGTGTCGTCCTTGAGATCGAAGTGTAGCTGATGGCTGTACTTACCGACCCAGGTGGGCTTCATGTTGCTTCGCTTGTCGATATACTCCTCGAGCTTGACATCCTCAAACTCATAGGCTTCCTCGTTCAGGTCACCATTGAGGTCGAAGTAGTCAATGACACTGGGGTTCTTCTTACTCATGCAAGCCACTCCTTCTTGAGATCGAGCTGTCCGCCAAGGACCTGACGCATGAAACTACAGGCCGTCTGGTACTCGCTGTGGTTGTAAATATAGATCGGCTTGATCACCACGTCTCCCTCGTTTAGGAAGAGGCGCATGATCAGCACCTTGTGAATATCGTCATAGGTTGCGAGGACGCTGTTCCCGTTCGCTCGCTGGAACTCAACGGTATCGATCGAGCTCGAGATGACGAGGGTGTCATCAATGTCGTGGCTCTCAGCGTACTCGACACTGCGCCGGAACGCCTCGAAGCAGTCCTCAAGCGAGAGGAAGTCCCCGTCAATAGTCAGTCGCTTCTCGTGTACGACAATCTTTCCCATGTGTGCTCCTTTCAGAAAAAGCCTATACCCCAAGTTAATGGGGTATAAACTAGAGATCAGTCTTCGATCTCGATGTGAGTACTAGCTTCCTTTACGGCAGCTACCGTCTCATCGAACTGCTTCTCAACTTCGCGGGCAACGATTGCACTAGCGGCGATACCAGTGCCCACAGATCCGAACCAGAGCAGAATCTTAGCGATTCCATTCGAGTTCGAAACGATGGGCTTGGTAAGCCTGCTGGCAATCATACCAGCTCCAATGGAGGAGAGTCCAGAGATGATAATCTTAGCAACGGGCAGCATGAGTATTCCTTTCGAGTAGAGGGGTCTCATATATACCCTGGTTTCTGACGCGGACCCCCCGGGCCCTTTTACAGACCCGGGGGCTTTATTCGTCAGGTGTAGTTACGACGACCGCAAGCCGCATCCTGCAGCCACATGTAGTGCCACCGGAAGTCTCGCCAAGAGAAATAAGAAGCCCAACGTCCGCACATATCACTTCACCTCCTTAGTATACAGTTGTGAGATAGTCTTCCTGCTCGAGCCAGGCATAAAGACCAGCTCGTTCAGGCCGTCATGGGAGAACATATAAGCAGTCCAGTGTACGTGGTTGAAGCACAGGATCTTGTCGTCTCGAGGGCAGGCGATTCGACAGAAACCGAAACGATCCTGGAGGATCCGGGCGTTCCAGTATTTACTAACCCTACCTTCAGTCGAGTATATGGTCACGGTGAAGTGCTTGGCGGTGACTCCGTAGATGAGCGGGTCATCAATAACCGGTATCCGATCATCAATCGAGAGCTCCTCGTAGGGGCCTCGATAGTCAAAATCAGCCATCATTATCTCCGTTCCAGATATACGGCTCAAGCTCCAAGGGTGAAGGCCTCGAAGTCACCGAATTCTCCCACCGCAGCCTTTGCATCGTCAGCAAGACCCTCGAAGTAGTCCCAGTCGACCCACTCCTTCCAGTCGTCGGTGTGGGCTTCCTTGAATGATTCGAACTGTACCCACCTGTAACCGGTACTGCCTGATGCGGCATGGTAGTTACCATCTTTCTCGCGGAGAAGGATCCCGCCTCCACGGTTCACGGGGACGAAGGCGCCGGTCTTACCGACGAACTCCATCTCTGGCTTCTCTTCAGTGCCGTTGTTGAGATACAGAGCGGTGGTAACGCTCTTGGTCTCCGCCACGTCTCGAATATCAAGCTCCTCCTTCGAGAAGAGCTCCTTGAAGACGTAGGGGTGCTGGAACTGGGCACCGGTGGCGCTCCAGTGTCCATCCTCGTAGTCGACATATACAGCCTTGTTCACGAGACACATACGGTCGTAAGTAGCTTCGTGCTCGAAGGTGTAGCCGTACTTCTTGCCAAACTCCATGACCTTCTCGATGATCTCGGGAGTGGCCCTCGGGATCTTGATCGAGTCGGTCTTGATGTGCGCAACGTCGAAGCCCTGCTCCTGGACGAAGTGCTTCAGATCCACCATGAACAGAGCGCCACGCTTTGCGACGATGTTGTCCACATTGCGGGGGTCCTTGAATGCGTTGGGGAACTTTGCCGCAGTGAGACCGTACACCGAGTTGATGACGATCTTGAGAGCGAAGGCCAGTGCCTCATAGTCTACACCCTCCTCAAGGAACGGCTTGAGGGCTCCATCCAGAAGAGACCCGGCTAGCTTGTCGTCATGGTGCTTGATTGCGACTCGGGCTTGCTTGATCTCGCTGAAACGCTGAGTGTATCGGTCTCCGAAGAGGTTGAGACACTCGATTGAAGTGGGATGCATGCTCGCAACGTCGAGAAGTGCGACGTCGACGTAGATTCCTGGCTCGGAGTAGACGTACCCACCCTCACCGACCTCCTCCCCACGATAGGTAGACTTGCCGAAAGCGTATTGATAGCCAGGGAATTGCTCACTGAGATCGGTGTATACGAACTCACTCTGGGGGTTCCTGTTCTTCCCGAAGATGATGAACTGACTGTGCTTGTTCGTTGTGTCATTAGGAGTCAAGCCAGACAGTTCGGCAAGCATAAGGCGGGCCTGCCAGTCCGCGTGGAGGTGGTTAAAGACCTCCTCGGTTGCAATAACATCGTTATCGCAGTACTCCGCCACCTCTTCCCAGCGCTCCTCAGGAACGTTCTCATCCCAAGGAATGCCGAGCTCCTGGTGGTGCAACCCAAGCTCGATCTCCCACTTCTTGAGAGACATCTTGGTGGCTGCGAAGTCGTACACATCGGTGTAGGACAGGTTGTAAGCCTCGACGAACCCAGCGGTTACGCTGTTATCGATGATCCGCTTACTCAAGTCATACAGCTTGGCGTTGTTAAAGCCTAGCGTACGAGCATAGAGAATATGGTTGTCGTACTTCCGGCAGTTGAAGCCAACAAGCCGCATCTCACAGAGGGCCTCGATCTCCTCGGGGGTGGGGTTAATCATCCGATGTACCTGCGGATTACCCTTCACCTTCCAGTTCACGAGGAACAGGTTCGGAAACACCTCACAGTCGAAGAAGACCAGCTCTCCAGTGGGGAACCCAACGGACTTCTCCTCAGGATCCTCGTTGGTGAACGGCATCTCCATCACGGTCTTGATGGCTGCCTCAGACTGATTGGTCGAGTTCATAGCGAATGCCAGCACACGAGGCTTCAGGTCCTTGACATCGTAGACCATCCCCTGTTCCTTGGCGTCACGGAGGATCTTAGCAATGAAGTCGACCGAGGGCTTGGTCGAGGGATGGATCTCCTTCCGAAGGTTGCGCTCAATAAGCTCCCTGACCTTCTTCTCGTTGGCCATGGTGGTCTTGTTGATCACTTTCTTCTCCTTAAACGGTAGCCCCTCAGAAATATGAGCCACCGGGATGTTGTTGCAGTGTGTGACCTTTCTCCTTAGAGAGGAATCACCCGTGAAGACCTTGATCTCAATGTCTTCGTCGTAGAGCCTCGCCAGTTCGGAAGGGTCTCCGTCGTAGATGTAGTGGAGGTGAACTCCATTTCCACCTTGACTGGTCTCGGCGTAGGTAGGGGGCCATTCTGAGGCGGCCTGTAGGTTTCGATTAAGGTCCTTCCTACCGTCCGTCTTGATATCAAAGTCGATGACGATGTGGTTGTCGGGGACTTTGACGTAGTGGACCTCATGGGTGTCTATGTCCTTCAGCAGGGTATGTACGTTCTTCCATCGGAATTGTGGAGTACCGTTCTCCCCTGCCTGCTGGGCGGGGCACTCTCCGAGTAACCCATCGAGTATGGATTCGGAACAATCCAGGTCGAGCGAATATGGCTCCTCTGGAGAAGCTTCGAGTTCGGAAGGATCCAGTAGGTAATCCCGGAAGCCGGAATAGACATTGCGTAGTCGATCGCCCCCAGCCATTCGTCGCTCAGAGAAGTGATCAAAATAGTCTTTGAGTTCTTCCCTGAAGATGTATCGGCTCTTCGGGTACGGGATATTACTCTCACTACAGTACTCCTTATACAGCTTGTAGGCCATGGTGAGCGGAATATACTCTTCGGTCTTGAAGAGAAGATAGTTCTCCTCTACAAAGTTGTAGAGTACGTTCGTCTTCATCATCATATCCTGAGGCTTATACGCATCGTAGTAGTGCTTACCCAGACTACGATAAACCCCAAGACAGTGATTAGCGATCTTACCAAGCTCGTCTCGGATCTGAGTCATCAGGGTCTGATACTCGTCAGCCCCCACTGTTTGTCCGGTGGGGGAGATATCAATCAGTCGTCGGATGATTCCTGACTTGGAGTCAGTGATCTTGACAGGCTTGTTAGTGCCGATGAAAAGGAGCGCATTGATCCGTTTAGGATATCGCTTAACTCCTTTCTCATTGATAAGAATTGTCTCATGTGCGACGACACTATTGAGGAGGCCGTTGGTCTCGATTCTTGAGAGGTCTCCGTCTTGATCGATGGCCACGAGCGAACTCTTACCGAGGGTACTGGTTGCGAACTGGTCCGACTTGGATCCAAGAGCTCCCGCATCAAACGTAGTTGTGTATCCTTGGAAAAGAAGTTCCAGAATATTGAGGACTGTCGACTTACCAGATCCCGGGGGACCATACAAGACGGCAAATTTCTGAATCCTCTTAGAGTCTCCAGCCACGATGGAACCGATGAGCCACTCGAGCTTCCGACGAGCATCCTCATCATATAGAGTTCCAATGAGAGTTCCCCAAGCGTCCGGCGAACCCTCCTCGAGGGAGTACGGGAGCCTTGCCGTGGCATAGTCTTCCTTTCTAGGAGTACTGTTGGCAAAGATAAGCTTGGCGTTAAGCTCCTGCCCATTATCAGGGAGCCTGGACTTCCAAGTCTGGAAGCTGGTCCACAGTCCGTTGCTGTAATTCGACAAGGGCTTCACGATAGTCTCGATCTGACCCTTGTGGTTCTTCTGGTGCTCGAAGAGGGACCGGTCTACAAACGTAGCGACGTCAAACTCGTCTGTAGACCAGAGCCCCTTCTCCTCATCCCAGATGGCCTGGAAGTCTCGCCCCTGAATGAGAATATCCCTCGATCTTCCGACGAGGAACTCAGGGTAGATTTCCACCTTTCCACTCTTTGTGGTACGCTCGCAGATTCGGTAGAAATCCATGAGTCTCCTTTACAAGTAATGTTCGTTTGCGTAGGCGTTCATCTGGGCCCAGAGTTCCGCCTTGCGCATATCACGTGCGCCATGAAGAGGGATCGCACGAAGAGGGAACATGGATCCGTGCCCCAGCTTCGTGTAGTCCCTTGAGTTGATCCGCTCGAGGATAGACTCTACCTCTTCCTCGTGGCGGGGGTTAAACAGGGCCTCATCTGTGTAGTCGTAGAGGCCACAGTTCTTCACCATCTCCCAGAAGTACCATTCTAGAGAATATGGCGTATCGTCATCCTCGAGCATCATGTCCATACGCTCGGCCAAAGCGATGAACATCTCGAGCATGGAGCAAGACTGCTCGTTAAGCCAGACGTAGGATACGTCGTTGTTCTCTCGAACGAATTGCCTACGCAGGTCAATACCATCCTGTGCACGGTTGATGTCGTTCTGGATCGTCACCCGGAACGGCGTCTGGTGCATGATCTCGAGCAGGCTCAAATATGACTCCTCGGGACACTCGGCCATGCGAGTATCCCCGGTCCTATCAACAAGCCACTCGAAATATGAGTTATCCGGTGCCGCCTCAATCATTACTCGTCCTCGTAATACTCAACCCCGAGAACCGAGTGCTCGTAGGATTCGTCGAGAATGGTGATCTCGAAGTCCGCGTGGCGGCTCATGCTTCGGACATAGATGATGGAATCGGAGGCAGAGATCCCGCTGATGATGTTGTCGAACCAGGACGTGTCCTGCATAGGAACGCCCCGGTTGTCAGCAAAGACATCGTCCTCCAAGTAGTACGTGAGCTCGACATGCTCCTGAGCCTTGGGGGAGTTGTACTCCTCCTCAGTGATCTGGTAGGCCTCGAAGTGCTGTCGATCCATCGTACGCTTGGTTACCTCCGCCTGGTCGGAATCTTCCACAGGAGTCGGAGAGTAGTCCACAACAGCGCTCGGTACCACCGGCTCAGAATCGGATTCCCGATCCTCTGGATCAGGGCCATCTCCCACGCGATCTTTGTGCTTCGCTTCAGCAATTTCTGCAAGCTCCTTGTTGATCTCAATTGTGGCTTCTTGGAAGTCCTGCTCGAACTTGCGAGCAAGAATGAAATATACGCCAATTCCGCCTGTGACAGCTCCGGCTGCGAAATATGCGATCTTCTCAAGCATGGTCACCTCAGATCTTGTCGTACATTACACCGTCGACGTTGAAGTCCAGCGCCCACTTGGTGACAGTACGGCCGTTCTTGTCCTCACCCTCGAAGGTTCCCTCGAAGATGTTGAAGTCGACAAAGTCGTCACCCTGACCCTTGACCCAGCCAGTCACAGCACCAGCGGGAGTGTGGGGGAACCCGAGCATCTTGTAGACCTCGTTGAGGAAGATGTGACCACGAGTCTGGAGAATATCATTCGCGTACTGCTGCTGGCACTTGAGGTGCAGCATGGACAGGTCCTCATCGGCAGACCAGTTGACGTTCTCGTCGTCGAAGATAACCCCGTAAGGAGAGACCTTGTCAACGGCAGCAATTGCCTCGAGAGTCAGCTCGTTGTCAGCGATCTCGTCCTCGGTGTTGGAGATGAGAGCGTCGATAACAGCGTCCTTGCCAAACTTGGCCTCGACCTTCTTCTTGTAGGACTTGAAGGCCTGGTCGACAGCAGCGTATGCGGCAGCCAGAGAGGCGTTCCTCTTGAGCATGATGCCGTGTCCAGTCACCAGAGAGGCGATGGAGGCCGCCCCAAGAATCAGGGCGGGGGCATAAAGCTTAACAAGCTTGGTGGTCATTCGGGTGTAGAGGATAACCTTGTCCCGAGTGGCGTCCTTGTCGGTGAGCTTGCCGTCCTCGTGGGCCTCGTGGACCTTGACGAGAAGAGCAGCCTCCTCAGCCAGAGTCTCCTCAACCTTGAGGGTGGCCTTGGAGGCGAGAACCGTGGTACCGATAAAACCAACAGTACCAGCGGCGGTCAGAATGGTGGGGGCGTGCTTGCTGAGAACCAGCCCAGCGCGTCCAGCGAGGCGGGTAACAATTCCGAGATTCATTTGATACGTCCTGCTTCCTTGAGTCGAAGATAGATAGCGATTGCCTGGTCGTCTTCCATGCGTTCAACACGGCGACGCCACTTGTCGGAGAATGGGTAGGCGGCGATAAGCTCAAGCCGCACTTGCTGAGGATTCATCGTGCATTGATGTGGTCGGGTTTCGGGAGCTGAAGCATGTAGCCACGACGGCTACGGATCACCGACATGTACCGGGCTGAAGTCCAGCCCCAGTTCTCGTCAGTGTATTCGGTAGTGATACCGCAGAGATCGTAGAGATCGGCGACGGTGGCAAGACCGTACTCCTCGATGAGGTCTCCGAGTCGGTCGATAACGAGATAAGCTTCATCTCTGGACTCGAGCTCGATCTCTGAGAAATCATGGTATCTACGTGTACGAGGAGAAGCGTCTCGGCGATTGCCTGGTGCTGAGCCTGGTCGAGAATATGATCCGTATGAGACACGGGACCCCCCGGACGAGCTGCGAGCTCGAGGAGAAGACTCTCCGAAGAGGAGACGTTCGATGCCCTGGCTGACCAGATCCGAGAGTGTGTTCTTGATAGCAGGGATAGTAACATCGTAGAGTAGATACTCGCCGACATTGTGGATATCCTCTCCGACGAAAGCCGAGATAGCCTTCGTCCCGAAGCTAGACTTCTTCTTGGTGACGGTGGCAGTGGTTACCTGCTCAACCTTCTTGCGCTCAGGGAGCTTGCTGTTCGAGGGTAGGTTCGGACGAATCGGTGCGTTAGCCAAGGTGGCTCCTTTCAAAGGAAGTGGGGGCCCCAGATTTCTCCAGGGCCCCCAAATATGAATCAGAGGTTGTTGAGCTCTGCCTCCTTGATCTTCTCCTCAACCTCGGCGAACTTGCCGTCCTCCTTGACCTGCTTGAGGAGCTTCTCGGGGAGGATGCCCTCATAGAACTGCTTCACGAGACCAGGGTTCTCCATGAAGAGGTCGAAGAGCTTCTCGTATTCGGGGGAGTTGAGGAAGGACTCCTTGATCTGAGGAGTCTTGACAAAGTGCTCACCCTGACGCTCACCATACGAGGTACCAATCAGATCATCGAAGAACTCCATCAGGGTATACAGGTCCTCGGCGTCGATGGCCGACTGCATCCACTCCTGGAAGTTGGTGACGTTGTCATATCGCTTGATGAAGTCAAACATCTCTCGGCGAGACAGGTGGAAGTAGAGCTTCTTGGCCTTAGGCTCGTCATCGAAGAAGCCCTTGACGCGGACGATGTGAGAGAACATATTGATGGTTTCCTTTCAGTTGATCTTGAAGTAGTTTTCCTTGGGTGACACAAGGAAGTCGACGGTCAGGACAGGCTCACCCTTCTCCGTCAGTTGTGAACCGAACTCCACAGAGAGGGAATTCGGCTCGGACCAGCCTACAAGCTCTCCAGCCGCGATAGGAGGAATCCCGAGGCCATTGTAGAACTCATTGAGAGAGGCATAACACTCGAGATTGAGCTGCCCATTGATGTTGTTCTCGACTCGACGAATCGTTTCAATGTCGGACTTGAAATATCGTCCCGAGAATACATCGTAGCAGAGGACGTCTCCCGAGGAAGCGACCAGAACGGATCCGGACACAGGTTTGCCAGCATCTTGAACCGATTTCTCTGCAACGCGGGCCTTAACCTTCTCCAGGTCCTTCGGCTTAACCACGTCCGCCACCGCCTCTCGATATCGCTTAAAAGCCGCCTCTGAACCCGTGTAGGCCAACGCAAACGCCGCTCCACGAGCATACTGGATACGGTTTGCCGCGACAATCGATACCAGAGTTGCAACCCCTGCGATGGCCGGGGGAATGTATACCCGATAAGATATTGCGAACTTCTCCCGCCAGGTGAGGTCCTCCGGCGACCGGAGGTTATCCTCACAATAATCGGCGATCCGTTCAATCGCGAGCGTCGTAGACTTCGCTGTGAGTACGGCCGTAGCGACGGTCCCCACGCATGCGGAAGCTGTGAGAATCGCTGGCGCGTTCGCCTTGATAAATTGCGTGACACCGTTCGCATTGATCACTTGTCCTCCTTCGTCTTGATGTTCAGAACTTCCTTGTGTAGGCCGGGATATGTCGTGTGGGAGATCTCGAGCTTAGCCAGATGAGCAGCAACCTCCATACGAATCAGGGACTCGATATCCTTACGAGAGAGGATACCCATATCCTGCATAACACTCTTAACCGTTGCCTTGGCGTGGTCATTAAAGACGAAACTACCAGAGGAACCCATAAGGCCTCGCTCGCCTCGGTCTCCCTTCTCGCCCCTAGGTCCTCGAGGCCCAGGGGGTCCCTCGATAACCTTGACCTTTCGCCACTCAGACTTGAAGATATAGGTACACACTCGGATGAAGAGTGTAATGAGATTGAGCCAGACGACTACGATCGTAACGGCTCCGAGAATATACAGCGTCCACCAGATGATGCTCACTTGTGCTTCCTTTCAACTCGCTTGAGACGGGGCTTCAGTTTGTAGTTCTGCGGATTGTTGACACAATCCAGGATGTAATCTGGCGTAAACTCCCAGACACCATTCTCCCGAGGGAAGTGCCGGAAATCGATGGAGTCGGCTGCCATTCGTCGGAGGTACTCTCGGCGCTCGTCTCCTCGAGCATACGCTCTAGCCTCCCCGGTTGTTCCATCAACACCGAGGTAGAGTATGGACAGAGCGTCTCCGACGACGATATCGGTGTGCCTCGAAAGGAGTTCAAGCGTTCCTCCCACTGTAAGAATGACGACTCGATTAGGTCGTTCTGGAGTTCGCTCAAGCTCTTCCTTCGGAACTCCATATCGCCAGCCTCGGAAGGTCTCGACGCAAAGGAGGTCACCCCGTACTTCCCATTCAGCAAAGCTTTGATCTTTGAGGAAGTAGTAGGAAGATAGGTCCTCTCCCATACGCTTAGGTCGGGTCGTTGCAGTGCGGACTGCATGGTACCCCTCATTCTCAACCAGCTCCTTCTGGAATGTAGACTTGCCTGAACAACTTGGACCGAGAAGTACGACTAACATATCACTCCGCCGAGATCGTGTATAGGATGACAGTGAAAGCCGCAAACAAGAATCCGATTGCGGTGATAACCAACTTGACGAAGAAGGCCACGTTTGTCAGCCACACAAGCCAGGTTACAAAGCTGATTGCGAAGAAGACGATTAGGAAGATGAGGCTGATGAGGATGTAGTAGATAGGCGGTTCCTCGAACATGGTGTGCTCCTTTCTAGCTCGAGAAAAGCCTATACCCCAAGTCGGGGTATAGTGCTGAATTACCAGCGGTTGATCTTACGATCACGGCGCGCAATGAAGCGCTGTTGGATCCCAACGACGTGCTTCATCCTGGAGTTGGCCCCGCGTCCAATAAAGCAGGAGGCGAGAACAATTCCGAGGATAAAGGTCACGGTCTTGAGGATCGAAACGGCGATGCGGGTCATGAGTGGTCCTTTCAAACGGAGGGGTTTCAATATAGGACCGGTTTTTCTCGCGGAACTACTTACGAGGGATCTTGAAGTAGATAGCCCACAGGAGAAGGTAAAGAGCTAAGAACATAGGGACAGACATATCGTCTCCTTTCTAGAAAAGCCTATATCCCAGGTTCGGGATATAGGATGAGGTCTCAGTCGGTCTCTTCAGAGGCTTCGATCTCGTCGATCTCATCGAGGTCATCGTGCTCAAGCTCTTCGGGCTCGTCCGTGTCCGGAACCGAGCGGAACGCCATGAGGGTGAGAGCGGTACCGGCTGCGAATACAGCGGCGCCAGCAATCAACTTCTTGGAGTTGCGCTTGATAGCGGGCAGGACAGCGTCCTTGTTGAACTTGAACTCGACGATCTTCTCGTTGGTCTCAACGGAGGTGTCGGTGGTCTCAGTCATGAGGGTTTCCTTTCAAATAGAGGGGTCTCATATAAGGCATGGTTTTTCTCGCGGAAAGCGTATACCCCTTGTCGGGGTATAGCGTTGGGATCAGCGGATGTTGGCGAGAGCCTGTTCCACCATCGAGTCCCACTCTTCGTCGGTCATCAGCTCAGCGCGAAGCTTTGCGTTCTCGTTCTCGAGCTTCCACACACGGTTCCTAAGGGTGTAGGATGTGTGCTTCTGCTCCTCGTGAGCAACGGCAAAGAAGATGCTGAGGATGGTAACGAGGATAAGGGCGATGTAGAGCATGGTCTTTCCTTTCGTAGGATCTTCAATATAGGGCTGGTTTATCCTGCGAAAAAAAAAAGATAAGCCTAGATCCCATGGCGGGATCTTTGGCTGGAAGGTGGTAGGATCAGAAGTTCCAGGTCTTCTTCTTGCCAACCAGTTCGGCGACAATCAGCAGGGTGCCGATGACGACGAAGGGGGCGATGACAAGAGCGAGGAGGGTGGTCATTGTGGTTCCTTTCTAAGGGTCTTCAATATACGTCGTGTTTTTTCTGCGACTCCTGTGACTGGTGTGACTAAGTAAAAAGATAAGCCTAGATCCCATGGCGGGATCTAGAACTGTGTCAGAGGTAGTAGTGGTCGTACTGCTCAGAGCTCAGTCCGGTAGCAGCAAGCTCCTCGGCGTAGTCGAGGGCGGCCTGTGCAGCGGCGGGAGAGAGGTTCATGAGAGTGTCCTTTCTATGACGGGTTTCAATATAGAGCCCGTTTTCTACGCGAAAAAAAAAGATAAGCCAAGCCCCCCATGCGTATAGCACAGGGGGCCTGACGAATCTCAGAAGGGTTTAACCTTCATGATCAAACCAAACGCCTTCGAGCTGACGACTGCGAGTCGCTCGTACTGGAGGACGGCTACAATACCCGCCAGTGAGGTGACTGCACCGAGGATTGCGTCTTTGCTGAGCTTCTTGCTCTCGCCAAGGGCTTTGGCTTTTGCAAGAGTCTCGACATTTCGAGCAATTGTGGTGTAGTCCTCACTAGAGGGATCGTGAAGCTCGGCCTCCTTCAGAGCAGATTCAATCGTCTGCTGAATGGGGTCAGGGTTCTTCATGGTGTGGCTCCTTTCTAGGGGTTCATTATACCGCAGGTTTTTCTCGCTTAGACCTGCTTGACGTCCAGCGTCACCTTACCATTCCGGAGCATCTCAGCGACCGGCTGTTCGAAGGTGGCGTGGATCCCCTGGTCCTCAGAGACGTGGAGAGCGCCAGAGGGCTGATTCCCAGAGTACTTGTTGGAGCTGACGCCCAGAAGCACACCAAGGAAGGTGTCGACCGCAGCGATAGTACCGGCAACCTCCGTAGGAGCGGGGAGGTGCCAGAGCGCGGCGAGGGTGACGTAGAGAGCACTGGTAGCGGGAAGGCAAACCAGCGCAACCCACTTCAGAATGTCGTACGTCTTGTTGTGCATCGATTCTCCTTGTTTAAGATGCTTGGCCATTGTTATTCTTCCTCCTAGCGGGAGGTCTTGGGGTAGGGACCACGGGGAGCCGTTTAACTTCGTCGACGATTCTCTCGGCAAGACCATTTCCACCGAATTCCAAGTAGGGATCAACGAGATACTTCATGAAGTCCTCGTACTCGTCAAGGGTGAGAAACCCTCGGTGGATATAAGTCTTTCCGACATAGACGATACGGTCGTGTGCCATCCCCAGGAGCAGACGAGTGTTTGCTGAACTCTTCTCTCGCCGCTTCTGAAGGTATGCCCAGAACCCAGTGGAGCTGAATATACCCAGGAATACAGCGACAGTGAGATCCAAGAATGGACTGAAACCGAAATGCGTCATTTTAACCGATCAAGAAATATGGACGAATACCGAATCCATACTGAATGGGAGCAGTTGAGACCTCACCGTTACTCTTGAGATATACGGCGGTACTCTGGTGGGAACGATCACGGAGCCAGTACTCATAACCCGGGAAGATCATGGTGTGGTTCTTCTCGAATGCCGAGAGCTGACCAAGGTTGAGAGCGTTACCTTCAGGACCAGCGCCCATCAGTCGACGACCGAACACCATGGTCTCGTCCAGGAGCATAGCATATGAGCTATACCAGGTGTACGAGATAACCGTTCCATCAGTGCGGATACCCTGAGAGACTCGAGTCCAACCCTTCATGAGGTTATCACCGAATATAGATCTCGCCATTCTCTCAGCCTGAGCGAGCCCAGACTTGTTGATGGTGTGATCCAGGTAGGATCCGGTAAAGGGGTTCGTCTCGTGAATGGGTGCGCTGTAGAGTGCCTTGTCCGGGACGACCACTACGTGGGGCTGCTGAATGGGTGTACCGCCAACGCCGTAGAAGTAGTTGAATGCGGCAATACGCCAGTTCACACCAGCGTAGGTCCAGTAGTCCCCGAGGTACATTCCGCTGAACGTACCATTACGAATGCTCGCCATATAGTTCGAGACACTCGTACCAAGAGAGGCACCACGGTATACAGAGTTGTGCATACCGAAGTGGCTAATATTGACCATGTTGTAGAACGTCGATGACGTCTCCAACTTAGACGAGACATTAGTGACACTGGACTCGATCTGCCCGGCCCGGTTCTCAAGCTGAGAGATCTTGGTGTTCTGGGCGTTGTCACTAGCCTTGAGGTTGGCTACATCGGTCGAGGTGTTACCACCAGCGTTAGCCAGGGCGTCTCGAACGGTTGCGAACCAGTTGTTGAACTCGCCCTGAAGCTTGGCCTGGAGCGAGTCAAGGTTGATCGTATTGACCGGCCCACCCACATACGGGGTGAGGCTGGATCCCACGAAGTTCGTGATCGACTCAGCACCAATTGCTCGGGCGTTCTTCACGACTCGAATGTTAGCAAGGATCATGTACTTCTTCTCCCCGTCGCTTGGAATGAGCGGGGGGTTCGGAGTAGCCGAAGCAGTACCCTTGATAATCTCTAGCCTAGCGCCTCGAACGGCCTTGGAGATATCGACCGACAGAACAACCGAGTCGATACGATCCAGTGTAGCGTTGGATGCCTGGACAGCGAGAGTCTCGTCGCCGGTATTCTCAACCCAGCGGCGGTTGAGCCAAGCCTTTCCAGAGCCAACCTGGATGTTCATGCTGTTCGCAATGGGGCGAACGAAGAACTTGTCGCCAACGTTCGGAAATACGCCGTCTGAGATGATACCGTCAAACAGGGACCCGAACTGGTCTGCGTCGTATACCCGGTCACCGTTTACCGAGTTGTAGAACCCACTATTGATGGGCATAGATTAACCCCTTTCTCGAGGCTCGATAACCTCGCCCGGGCTATTACGAGCGAAGTCAATGCGGAAGCTATCGCCATTCCACTTACCTCGAGAGGTCATGGAGATGGTAGGGACCTGAGAGAAACCATCAGCGGACCAAGATTCAGTCATCTCAGTAAGCTGTGCCTCAATCGGTCGACTGTTGCGCCCAGTGGGAACATAGTAGAAAATATCCCCGACATCGAACCCAGTACGGAACTGGACATTGGAGAAGCTATCGATCTTACCCGAGACCATCTCAACGGGAGAGTACTTGGGGAACATAGCATCAAGAACCCAGAAGGGGTACCAAATCTCGCTCAGAGATTTGATATGCTGCTTCTGTAGCTCCGTAAGCTTGTTCCAGTCCTCCACCTTATAAGGCTTGTGGACCTGGGTATTATCCCACAATACCTCACGCCGGTCGACAGGGTTCTCAGATCGGATTGTGTGCTCACGAGTGTGCGTTGAACCATCGGCAACCCACTGCAAGTCCACATCTCCGCTGTCCCAGATCTCATAGATCGTACTCTTGACGTCCACGATACTCTGGATTGACTCGAAGTCACTGAAGTTGTCATTCGCCTCAGACAGGGTAATTGTCTCGACGAGATGTGGAGCCATCAGATAGGTGTGATAACCACCATTTTGAAGCTTCACCCTATAGAACATAGAGTAGCCGTTTGGCTTGCACGCCGAGATGACATTTCGGAACATCTCCACGGCTGGGTTGCGATCATAGATGATCCACTTACCATCCTGAAGCTTGTTCCCTGTGTCGTTCACATACGCTAGCTGGGTTACCTTGTCGTTCCGATGGAAGTGGAAATTCGGAAGTCTGCGGTTAGCCTCGGCGTTGTCTCCAAAGTGACGATGGGCAATTCGCTCAGCGAAATTCTGAGCATCGAATCGACCCTGAGCATCAGGAATCACCCAGCTACGGTGAAGCTGCACTCGCCACTCGTACAAACTCTCAAGAGATCGGCCAGTGTACTTGTGGAGGTATACCCGGTTATCGATCTGCTTGATATCGACAGTCTCGATCACCATGACATACTCAGTATCGTCTCTGGTGAGGAAGTTACCGAGCGCATACTCAGGATAAGATGACCCGGAGTATACCTGGAGCTCGAACTGTCCGTACTCGTAAGCGCGTTCAGTCCAGTTCAAGGAGATAAACGTACTAGGAATCTCACGCTTATCCTCGAAGTTATCTTTTTTCGTGTAGAATAAGTGCATCAGATTCCTCGATAAAGGCTTTCGTACTCAATAGACACCCCAAGGTCCTCGCTCCCCCCGGAGTACTGAAGGGCTAGCGTGTTGATACCTGGGTGCATCTGAATCCATTCGCTCCCCGGAGCCAGAACCCCAGTGATAAAGGAGGATCTGCCGCCAGCGTAATGGATGATAGACTTCTTTCCCGGTCGAGTATCCACCACAAGTTTCTCGCCAGCGTAGAACTGCCCAGCCCTCGAGATAGACATGGTCTCATCGAAGGTGGTGTTCGAGATAATGAGGTTCCCTACTGTTCCGAAGAAGGTGAAGGTGATAGTAACACCGGCAGGAGCATCTCCGTGGTATCGGATATCCTTACCCGTGGAGTTGGTCATGTCGCCAAAGATAAGCTTGTGGTTGCCCTCGGAGAAGAAGGGGAACTCGAATTGCGGAACGGTATCGTTGAAGCCAACGACCTTCTGGATCTGAGAAGAAGATGCCTTCCAATACGGGTCTAGCCCGATCAAGGAGACCTGGATTTCCTGTCGCTCGGCGAAGATGTTCGGCTCAACGGATTCCACGATGAAGTCAGACTTAGCGCTGACCCAGTCGGTGATCACCTCGAGGGAGATGGTCTCTGATACTCCGAAGTACTTGTAGAGCTTCCTACGGAGCTGCTGGATGTCCTCCCCCCAGGGGATCAGAGTCAGCACAACATTACGTGTACCAACCCTGACCCCCTTGAGGAAGGCGCCATCGATCAAGGCGTATCGATCCATACTGAGATCTGCCTTGACGGGTCCCAGACCAGTAATCTCCTTGATCGCGATCCCCGACGTGTAGGGGTCACGGATGTCGATAGTAAGTCGTTCCCCCGACTTAGTCGTGGACGAGATCTCTGAGATCATAGTGTCAACTTGTCCTTTGCCAGTGCCAGCTGCGTGTTGGTGTTGCGGTAGATAGTGGCCGCATCCAGTGCCTCCGGCGAGTTGTTGGTCTGGTTGAAAGTGATGTTTGTAACACCATTTTGACTATTCTTGTCAGAATTGTCAACTGCGATCGGAGTAGCCGGTCGAGCGCTGTTCGCAATGCTCGCGGTGACTCCGACGGCGGGAATAAGTCCTCCGATACCCCCAGCCTGCTTACGAAGCTCCTCAAGATCGAGGATGGGCTTGATCTCAGGCTGGAATGACGGGTCTTCCTCGATTAGGTCGTTGACTCCATCGAGAGCCTTATCCAAGGCGTTGTATGCAGCCTTACCAAGACCGGTGCTGGCCTCAGCGATGTTCTGATGCTCGTCACGGATACCGATAGCAAGACCCTCACCCATGTATCCACCGATCTCCTTCATGACTCGAGAAGGTGAGTGGATACCGAGCGCGTTCTTCAGCTTGCTGATACCGTTCTTAGCACCCTGAACGAGCTGGGAACCGATCTTCCACGCCTTACCGGCAAGACCACCAGTCACACCATCAATGATAGCCCAACCGATCTCTAGACCGACCTGTCGGAACTGCGCCGAGTACTTAGTGATCGCATCTCGCACTCCTCGAAGAAGCTGAAGGATAGTCCAGAGACCCTTATCGATGATCTTCGGACCATTCCTTGCGATGCCGTCGAGGAAGTTGATGATGACGTTGGTAGCGGCATCAATGACCTTGCCGATGTTGGCGGCGATACCATTCAGGAAGTTCGCCAGAATCTCAGCACCCTTGGCACCGAACTCGTAAGCGTGGTTAGCGAGCTCAGTGAGCATTGCCTGGATCAGGATGAACAACGTTGCTACAATGCCAGGAATATTGACATTGATGGCGTAGATGATCGCCCCAAGAAGCATACCCATCGCCACAGCAAGCTCAGGGGCCTTGGCTCCGAGAGTGATGATGAAATTAGCAATGGCGTTTGCTAGATCGATCGCCAGCTGAGGAAGGATAGCCCCTAGCTGCTTAAGGCCCTCGGTAAGAACCAGGAATGCTGCAGCACCAGTTGTGGCGCAGATACCCAGAACAGCGGCAAAGGCTGCCATACCGATGGAGATCGGAAGCAGTGCCAGTCCGATTGCCAGAAGGGCCGCAGTTAGGATAATGAGTCCGACAGCAACGGTCTGAGCAACTGCAGAAGCAATAAGCAGGACCGCGAATCCACCAGCAAGAGCCACTAGACCGATGGCTAGCTCGCCCCAGCTAATGGTAGACAGCTGCTTGAGTGCTCCTGCTAGCAAGATGAACGACACGGACGCAATACCGAGAGCTACTGCTCCATTCTGGAAAGCACTAGCCGCAGCCATAGATGCCGCCAGAATAGCAAGCCCGATAGCTAGGCTAATAAGGCCCTTGGCTAGAGTCCCGATACTCATGCTACCGAGGAGATATACCGCTCCAACAAGTGCAGTCACAGCAGCAGCCATGGCAAACATAGAAGCTGCGCCTCGTGCATTCGAGCGTCCGGCCACAACCAAGGCAGCAGATAGCGCTGCGATAATAACACCAAGAGCAAGTACACCCTGAAGGAGCTTGCCGGTGTTCATTGTTCCAAGCATCCAGATGGCGGATACTAGGATGTTGCAGGAAACCGCAAGAGACAAGAGCAGTAGAGCACCCTTACCCATGTACGGGTCCTTGCTGACGATCATCATGAAACCAGCTAGGATGGTTACAACTGCTGCCAGGGTAATAACGCCCTGGACGGCCTTCCCTGTGTTCATCGACCCTAGGGTGTACACTGCTAGAGATAGAATAACGCAGGAGGCGGCCAACGCAAGAAGAATACCAGCACCCTTCTCGACACCATCGGTCTCGGCCATCTTGGTCATGAATTCCTGCATGGTCATCATCAGGATCTTCATTGCCGCCATACCGATCACGGCACCCTTAAGGTCCATCCCAGCAAGGATTCTGACAGCGGTAGCCATGAGGACCATCGCGGCACCAAGAGCGATGAGCATTCCGACGATTCGTACAGAGTCGTTCTTGAATGCTACCATCTTGGTCATCGACTCAAGCATGTCGTCCATCATCTTGAAGAGGAACTTCAAGACAGCAAGAGTAACTAGGAGCTTTGGAGCAGGGACCAGTGACATCAGGATCAGTGCTCCAGCAAGAACACCCAAGGCAATAGCGATCGTCAGAAGAGCCTTCGCCTTAACCTTCTGCTCGAATGCCTCGAGGACTCCTCCGAGTTTGTCGAACAAGTCGCCGAGTTTCTCGGCAACGTCACCGATCTTGTCGAAGTTCTTCTTGAAGGAGTTGATCCATCGAGTGAAGGCGATAAGCACCCCACCACCGATAGCCCCTACAAGAATCTTTCCCATGTCATATGACTTGAGATTGTCATTCGCGTTACCGAGAGCTTCCCCAACTGCCCCGAATGCGTTCTTAACCGCATCCTTGACCTTAGGAGCGAACGTCTCAGTTACGAAGTCCTTGAACTCCTGGAACTTCTGCTTGATCGTATCGAACAGTTCAGGAAGGTGGACGGCTCGAGCGACCTGCTTGATGTCCTCGAACCACTTCTTAAGGAAGTTCTCCTTGGCGGCCTGTCCAGTTTCCTTAGCCGCCTGAGCAGCTGCTGAGCCTACACCTGAGACAGCACTAGCCGCCTCTTTGGCCTTCTCCTTTACCGCGGAGTGACCGTTGACCCACTCCTGGAAAGCGAGCGCGACCTCCTTGATCTTTCCGCCAATATCGGAGAAAGACTTACCGAGGTAGTCCCAAACACTACTATTTTGAACCGCGTTCCATGCTTCAACAATCGCGTCCTTAAGCTCAATTAGCTTTTCCTTCAGCCACTGAACTTTCTCTGAAATCTTGAGCTTCTGGCCAAGTTCATCGAACTTCTGACCAAGGGAAGCGATGATTGCCTCGGAAGAGGTCATCCCATTGAAGTCGAATCCCTTGAAATAGTCGGAGAGAGCCGACTTTCCGGAGAGAAGCTTAGCCTTGAGCTTATCTCCGACGCTTTGACCGAACTCATGGAGCTTAGTCTTAGCCGTGTCGATTCCACTCTTGATCGAGTCCATGGCTGCCGTGAACTCTCGACCGACGACTGAATTCTTCAGCGCGTCCTTGATGAGTCCGAACTTGGAGGCCAGCCCCTTGAGGCTGTTCCCAAGGTTTGTGACCTTGGATCCGAAGTCCAGCCAGATAATGAAGCTGTGTATAGCATCCACAACCCACTTAATGGCTTTACCAACTAGATCGATCGGCGGTAGAAGGAGCTTGAGCAGCTTTCCACCCAAGTCTAGCTTGGTGAACCACTGGTCAAACCAGTAGATTGCCTTACCGAGGACCTTGGTGATCTGGAAGACACCAGAGTTAATCCCCGTGAATGCCGGGAACAGAGCACTAATAATGTGAGAGGCAACTGTGAAGATTACCTGCGCAACTTCACCGAGAATTGTAGCAAAGATATGGAATACCGAGAATATTCCAGTAAACGTCCACTCAAGTTTCTCGGCGAAGTTATTCGTAATGATGAGCTTCGAGGTGAAGTCCGCAAAGGCTTTAGTGATTCGAACCAGACCCTCAGCAGAGGCATTCATGAATACCCTACGGAAGGCAGTTCCGATCTGCCCAAGGACCTTGATAATGGCCTGGAAGATATTAGCCAGACCCTGGACTAGTGCAGAACGACCTCCGAGGTCCTTCCACATCTGGAGGAACCCGTTTCGAGCGTCAGCGCTATCCTTAATCAGCGAGCCAAGCCAGTCACTGATAGAGGTGAATAGATCAGTGGCCTCTTCGAAGTCACCAAACAGGATCTCGAAAGTCTCGGCCCATCCAGAACCAATGGCTTCCTTGGTGGTGTCGATAAGCTGGCTGAATGTTCGAACCTTAGTGGCTGCATCGAATGCGCCATTGGCGAACTGCTTGAGCTTGTGGGCCTGCTCCTCAGAGTAACCCATCTCGACAAGCTGCGCCTCTGAGAGGTCGTTTGTGAGTGCCGTCAGGGTAGTGGTCATAACCTGTGCGGTTAGCCAGTCTTCCTGAAGAGACTCTCGGAAGCTGCCCTTCTTAGCAATAGCCTCGTCGACGCCGGTACCCATCATTCGAGCGGTCTCGATCAGGGCATTACGGAACGACTCACCGCCCATACCGGCGTTAACAAGCGAGTTCCAGTCCTGAAGGTGGACCACGCCAGCCGAAATGGCCTGGGACAGCTGAGTGTATGCCGTCGAAGCCTGCTGGGCCGTTGAACCCGAGGCTGCCGCGAGGTTGGACAGACCCTTGATGGAGGATACCGAGGTCTGCAGGTCGACACCGGCAGCAGTGAATAGACCAATAGCATTTGTCATATCACTGAAGCTGTAGACGGTCTTGTCTGCGTAAGTGTTCAGCTCAGCAAGAGACGTCTTGACCTCGGCGAGGGTGGTACCCTTCTCAGCCGTGTTGGCCATAATGGTCTGAATCGACTTCATTTTGAGCTCATACTCATTGAAGCCATCTTTAATAGTCTGGAAGAACCCACTAACGATAGATCGACCAGCATTCAGCGCCGCGACACCAATTCCACCGAATGCAGTGACGGCCAAGCCCTGCATGACAGTCATATTCTTGCCTATTTCGAGGGCCTTGGTCGCCAGGTCACCAAGAGTGGTGTTCTTAGCGACCTCGCCTACCCGAGCAAGGCCGTCAGCAGCTCCCTGCATCTTCAAGGATTCCTTGAGCTTATCCATGCTGGACGCGGATTCCCTGATTGCAGATAGGAACTGCTTATTATTCATCTTGAGCGAGACTACCCGCTCGTCAATAGTTGCCACTACTTAGTGACCTCCTTCCAGGCCTTCTTAGTAATCTTGTCGAACACCGGCCTGATAGCGGGGTTGATGTAGTCTCGACCAACAACGTACCCGCCATTTCGAGTACCGTGGCCATATTGCAAGATGACGGCGATGTTTACGCCGTTATTAACGTGTGAGTTGGTCCAAGTGATCTTCCAGCTGTTGTCAGTTCGAGTGACTTCGTAGTTCCAGCTGGCGGCTGTCTCGCCCGACCTGGAGGGGGTCGCTGACTTTAATGCAGAAACCCCCTCCTTGCCGAACTGATTCATGATCAGAGCCAGGTCTAACTTTGTCATTCTGTCAAACCAATTCCTGGTGAGTTTCCAGTCTCCCTGGCTCTCGATCGTAATCATGATTCTCCTAGACTAGAGATTCGGAGTAAATGTTGGCCACTCCGGAGACCATGCATCCGATAGCGCCCTTGGCGAGCCCCTGGTCGTATGCGTCGCGAGTGGGGCAGATGTGTGCCCATACTGGCTTGCCGAGTGCGAGGGTCCGTCTCCAGACTTCGTCACTCGCCTCCCAAGACATACCCACATAGTCCCAGGGCTTGTGCCACTCGTTGATCCGGCCATCAGTAACCTGATCCGGATACGAGTACCCCCAACACTTCCAGCCGTCGGCCTTCCACTGACCTGCAAGCCATCCCGCATCGATCGAGAACTTCCAGATGATTCTACCATGAGCATCAGTCGGGAAGAACTTCTTGAGTTCCTGCCACTCGACTGCAGAATACTTGGGGTCCAGAACAGTGATGTGGCTTGAGCCGTAAGCCGCGAAGTACTCCTCTACAGTCACGAATGGCTCGCCGATGGTGGTGTACTTCTGGATCTCCGCCCATGTCATCTCAGTGACGGGGGTATTCGGAGCCGTCTTGTCAACTCGCTGAAGAGTTCGGTCGTGATTCAGGAACCAAACTCCGTCCTTAGTCTTCTGACAAGAGACCTCCAGAGCCCCTGCCCCGAACATAACCGCATTGGTGTATGCCCGCATAGAGGCCTCAGGCCAGCTGACTGATCCGCCTCGGTGAGCGATGAGGAATCCACGAGTGATCATCATCGTCCCGATGTCCTTATAGCCACGAGGGACAGCCCTCATGGTAGCCGGACGCGCTTCGCCATTCTGATAGACAAACACCAGATTAGATGAGCCTGAATCTACAACCTCGACACCTGGTGTTTTCGGAACGGGCTTTTCCGGATTACTCTCCTCGAGTTCTACCCATGCATAGGCCCTTGCTCCGAAAGTACTCTCTACAGAATTTGCGATGGCACCTATGGTTAATGACCATGAACCATTGGTTACTCGCTTACCCCCAGTAGTAACATCTTGTGCATCGGATGGGTACCATACCGGTTCTTGTAGAGACGAGTATGCGTGATACTGAACTGCTACGAGATTCTTCTTAGTTGTATCTAAGGTTGGAATATCCGGCTGCCATTGATGTATCTTGTAGTTAGACACGCCACCGATAGAGTAGAAAATAAAATTCTCTCTAGCCTCGGTTGGAGAATCGCTGTTGAATTTAATATTCTTATCCAAATCCTCCTGGACGCATCGTTTCACAGCGATGTACCCAGATCGACCGCCTGCGTCGCTGGTGTACTTGAAATCCCAACCGGCAGGTGGCCTAGCTTTAGTATTTCCATACTGTGAAGCATAAAATACAACCAGCAGGTCCCCGACCTTGGCCCTATTTGCTAACAGATAATAAGTACCAAACCCCTCGGCTTCCGATCCACGTCCACCAGAAAGATTAACTTTCAATCCCGGTTTGGGAGTCTCGTACAGATCGAACTTATCGATCTTGATGTCGTGGGCAGTCTGCGGAACAGCAACGGATGGCGTCCACATTGGATAATTCCCAGGAAGCTCGAACTCGAACTTCATGGCTCGGCTCACACCGGCCGGGAGATTCCATGTGGTGATGTAGTCCTGCTTGTTGGTCTTACCCTTATCAGCGTTGAACCAGTTGGCTCGCATAGCGAGCTGGTTGTCATCACCTGAGGTATAGATAATCTCAGCAGTCCACTTCCTATTCCCTACAGAATAGGCGGCGCTTTCGAATGGGGTAGAGCTGGATCCCTGGTTGATGTACTTACCGTCACCAACCCGATACCCATTTCCAACCCACCATGCACCGATGATTGGGAATACGCTAGCCATTACTTAGCCCGCCTAACAATCACCGTCCCCGCCTGAGTTCCAGACGGAACAGGGTCATCCGGACCAAGGACAATAAGCTTCGGCACCTCGGGGATCTTCAGGTTATCGACCTTCAGCTTAAGCTTCAGGTATCCCTTGAGCCACGGAATAATCAGCTCTCGAATCTCGGCGCCCGGAGGGTTCTCATAAGGGTTGCCAATCGGGTGCCACTGACCACCATTTTGAGGATCCTCGACGAGGAATCCGTCGGTGACATAGAGGTGGCTGATGGCGAGGTTGTCGGCCTTATCAAAGACCTTCTGGTAGTTCTCCGAGGTGACGGAGTGAACCACTGCCCACCACCGAGTAGACGGATAGACCTTCATATGGTTCGGAAGGATCGGCGAGGTCGGGTTCTCTTCGAGGAACTTGGCGGCGGTACCTTCGAACATCATACATACGTCGAAGTCAAGGTCGCACACCGCCTGCGAGATGTTGGATCCGGTATTGATGGCGATGACGAAGTCGATGCCATTCTCTCGACGGATTGTGTCGATCAGATCCTTATACCATGGAATCCGATCCTTACGAGCGTCCCAGCCGTTGATTACCTCGTCAAGGAAGACACCCTGAACAAGGTCACCATACCACTGCTTGGCTCGCTTCAGCTGCTCAAGGATATACTCCTTGGTAAACTTAGCGGCGTTTGGAATACCTCGGTTAGCCTCATCGTCTGGCTTAATTGCCGCACCGTACTGAGTCTTGATGTAGAACAGGACCTTCTTGGCCCCAGCACCGAGAGCAAGCTCGCCCTGCTTCTGGAAGTCTACTTCCTGGGCCTCCCAGTCTCCACTGTTTCGGTTAAGGATGACGTATCCGAGGTTGTCCCGGAACTTCAGCGTCTGAGCCCACTTGGAGAACTGCCCAGGCTTTCCATCCTGGTAGTAGTCGGGCCAGTAGTAGGTTACTGGAGAGTAGTACCGAGCGCCATTCTTGAACGGGTTGGTCTGTCGGAGTGCGTCTTCGACATCGGCCTTCTCGCCATAAGTCTGAGCAGCCTCAACCTTGGTGAGGTAGTTGTCGAGCTGCGGGGTCACGGCATCCTGCCCAGCAGGCCCTCGTTCTCCCGCGGGTCCAGCGGGTCCAGGAGGGCCCTGAGGCCCAGGGGGACCGGCAGGACCAGTCTGTCCGACTGCGCCGTCTGCACCCTTAGCACCAGCGTCTCCCTTGGGTCCAGGGGGACCCTGAATACCCTGATCGCCCTTGGGTCCTGGAGGGCCAGCAGGACCCCTAGGTCCTTCGGGGCCGGGAACCGGGGTTCCTCCAGCGCCACCACCAGCGGGTCCGGGGGGACCTTGAAGACCCCTAGGTCCTTCTGGTCCACGTTCGCCAGCATCTCCCTTAGGTCCGGGAGGACCCTGTGGGCCTCGAGGTCCGATCGGGCCAGGAGTCCCAGCTCCCCCGCCACCGCCTCCGCCACCAAAGGGAAGCGGAGAAATCTCAGAAGTGGGATCCGATGTCATGATATCGATCGATCCACCCTGAGTAAGAGCTACGTGCTTTACGATGTCAAATGTGGGGGAGTCAATGAAGATGGTGTGCGTCCAGGAACCGGCGGGGCTAACGCCAGTGCCTGGAGCAAGCACCTCGATGTTGACAGCGCCAGCTTGGTCTGTCCGAACCACATGCTCGCGCATTGAGACTGCGGCACCGTCGACGGTAGCCGTAGCACCCTTTACGTCAGGAATGATTCGGACAGTAGCCCGACCATTCTCTCCTCCGGGAATTGTTCCCGTTAAAGTACAGTATGGCGCTGCCATTTTGAGCCTCCTACGGCTGTTCGGCCCTGTCGAGCAGGGCGTTCACTCGAGTGTTCGTGTCGGGACCGTAGATCCCGTCGACCTCAGATCCTACGGCGGACTGAACCGCCTCGACGGTGTCGTCGTGAGCCTCTTCAGAGGCAGGACCCCAGATTCCATCCTGCTCGGCACCGACCACGGACTGCGTGAATGCTACACCGAAGGGGAAGGTGTTCCCGCCCCAGTTGGAAGCCGCGGCAAGCGCGTAGCAACGAGACCGAGTGTTAGGTCCGGCAACGTTGTCGGGGTTAGCGCGAACGGCTCGCTGGAGAGCTCGGATGTCAGCAGGACCAGACGGAGCGCTGGACTCCTCGCTGTCGGAGTAGGCAGGCCGAATCACATAAGCAATGGAGTGATTGCGCACACGGCGCCACACACCATTACCCGCTGACTGAGAACCATACGATCCAGAGGACGTGTTACCCTCGATAGTCTGGAGTGTACCGCCTCCGAGATTCTTCTCGACGAATCCCACATGGTCTGTTCCGCCGCCGTCCCAGTCGAAGATGACGACATCCCCAGGCTTTGCGTCGTAAACCGATACGAAGTAAGCGTCGGGGTGCTGTCGGACCTTGTTGACGGTGTAATCAGTGTTAAAGGAGAATCCTCCAATAGCGTCAATCTGCCCGCACTCGTCCAGACACATGCTGACGAAGAGCA